>OJCJ01000045.1_pt1 | contig 22729 bp, 16 predicted proteins | sample 1591811 | NCBI WGS metagenome assembly OJCJ01 (sample SAMN05416758, study PRJEB24817) | seawater metagenome | isolation source: Sea water | place: Canada:Atlantic | collected 2013-07
GTAATGGATCAGCCAGTTCAATGCCTGGCGCGCCGCTTGAAACTATTTCAGCTAGGAGCGGAATGGTCCATACCGCGGTAAACTTGGGAATAATAAACGCCATAGCAGACATCAGCACCACCATAGCCGCGAGAATCCCACGTAAGGGGTTATTGGCCGCTATTCGCCAGGCGACAGCAAAAAACAAACCAGACAAACTCAGCATAGCAACAATCTGATTTACCCAGCTGGCAATGAATAACTCTCTGTTAGCACTTAACCAGGCTACTCGATCTGCATGCTCCGCGTAATAGCCACCCGGTGCATCCAGTGGGATAAAACCAGAAATGACTGCCGTCACAATTGCAACAATAGCCGACCAAAATCCCAGTCTATTAATTCTATCGTCAAGTAAAGTGTAAATACCCATGGTTGTCTCCGTGTTGATGATTTAGATGCTTCTCAAAACTCATTCAAGCATTAAGGCGATTGCGTTAATGGCTCGCACATAGCTGAAGGCAGTAATTTGAGGCTATGCTAGAACATGTCTAATGACATGTAAAGTGTCTACGGACAAAACAAACCAGATTGAACTAGCTCTGTTGAATAGGCTATTAATTTGACTTAGCCCGAAGCACTAACTTTTAAGCTTGCTCGCCAATCTGCTGAAAAGTCACAGCGGCAAAATTGTCGTGCTACCCGAGAGACTAGGCAGCAGCTAGATACCCTGCGAAGAGCTTAGAGAAAAACAATGTTTAGGTACCGCCTCCATAGACAGCATCAATAAAATTATGAAATTTCTCTTACACTTCGGGCTAGTCATTTTCCCAGCGCCTGTCGGAACCAATGAAAATTATTGACCCCTCCACCAAAGACAGAAAACAAAGGGCTTCAGTACGAGGCGAGGTACCTCCATGCTCTTCGAGTAAATTCTCCATTATCAGTATGTAAGTAGCGTATACCTCGTCAACCAGATCTTCCTTTAAAGAAAAAAGGTGACAACTTCTTGGTGCCAAAGGGATTCCTAGGCACATGGGATATGCCAGGGATCTATCGTGAAATGATCGTCATAGATTCTAAAGCGTTTTACGAATCCGAAAGCTAAAATTGCTGCTGTTCCTGTAGAAAATTAGGTTATCAAAGGCTCTACATTGCCCTTCTATCTTGGCTGCAACAAGTAGAGCTTTTGGTACAATTATAAAAATAGTCGGATATAAGCTTTTGGGAATCGATATGATCAATTTCGAATTAAATGGTCAACCTTTACAGGTCACGGCAAACTAGGACATGCCGCTGCTTTGGGTTATTAGAGATCAAATCAAACTTAAAGGTTCCAAATTTGGTGCGGCATGAGTCCGTGCCGCGCTTGCAGTATGCTAGTTGATGGCGAGTCCTCTTGCACCCGCATCTTACCCATAGGGACTGATCGAGGGCGCAGGGTCACCACCATCGAGGGCATTGGTTATTTGCCACTCGGATGGGATTGATAAGAAGGAGATTAGAATCCAGAGAAGGGCTAGTCGTTACGAAAATTTTCCGTATTTATCCTCATGCGCTTAGTAAAAAATAAATGCATAAATTCCCACTCCCAGAGGCATTCGCCAGATACATAAGCCTAGCAAATAATCTAAGTAATGAATTTACGCAAAGGAAGTGAGATGAGAATCCAGACTAGGAATCTATAGCATGCGGAGAGGTGTAACGCTTAGGCGTCATCCCCATACGCACAGGCAATAAACTCATGAAATTTCTCTAAGACTTTGGACGAATCCTTTTCCCACCGTCTGCCGGAACCAATAAAAATTGCTGATCCCTCTGCCAAAGACAGCAGACAAAGCGCTTCAGCACGGGGCGATGTGCTTCCAGACTTCTTAAGTAAATCTTCTAGTATCACGATGTACTCATCGTATATGTCATCAACCAGATCTGCCACTATAGGATGCACCTGCCCCATCGCCAAAAGCTGCGACCAAAGCTTGTCTACCTGTAACTTTCCATCTGCCGGTTCCATCACAACAAGGTTCATAACCGCCTTAATATTGAGCTGCTGATTAACTTTAATTAACTCAAACTTACGTCGATATTGCGCGTCAGTATGGGCAACCAATGCTCGCAACATATCTTCCCAAGTGGGAAAGTGATATTGCAACCCACCTAGCTTAATGCCACTAGCGCGGGCCAGTGCACGCATAGTCAGCTTGCCGTAACCGTTATTTACTATGATATCAATGGCAATCTGTATTATCTGCTGTTTCCGCTCACTCATTTTAGTTTAAACCTGATGTTGACATAGTAGCCACAATATACCAACATGTCGATTGACATGTTGGCGTTATTTGCCGAAGCAGTTTACAGATAACCAGCATCGGAGTCTGAAAAATTTTAGTTTGCCAGTCCTTAGTTGCATTCTGCAAGCTAGTTTAAGCCTACCTACACTCTGCTATCGATGCAGCAGAGCGGTCAGTTAACGAAATCCAAGGATAATTATTATGAAAAAATATCTCTTCTTACTCAGTTTAATTCTAAGCGCAACCAGTCTACATAGCCATGCCGCGCCTGAGGTCTTGCCGCTTAAAACCAAAGCGATGCAGACGATGACACTCGACTCTATCCCTCCCTATCGTGCTGAAGATGTGCTTAAAGGAACAGGCGAGAATTGGCTCAATATTCTTCACCAGGGAGAAGTCATTGTAGCAATCTATGAAGCAAAGCCTGCACTGATCAATATTCAAAATCCATTCCCCTACGATGAGTTTGTTATGGTCCTTGAAGGTCAAGTGACGCTCACCCATATTAACGGGCAGGCACAAACCTATAACAAAGGTGACAACTTCCTGGTGCCAAAGGGATTCCTGGGGACATGGGATATGCCAGAGCTCTATCGTGAAATGATCGTTATAGAGACCAAAGCGTTCAGTGCAACCAAAGATTAGTTTTAGCGCTTATCCTGCAGATCAACGTATGATCGAAGATTCCCCTAAAGCGAGCTTTTCCAATTAAAGCATATGGCGCTAATCTGATTTTAGTCTCAGATTAGTCGCCTCTGTGTATTTTAAAACCAAAGCAAACCAAACCAGCTTCAGCGACCTTTATTCCACAGAGTAGGTGACGTGGATTTTCTTTATTGGACTCAGTTGTCGCCAGATGCCATTAAAACCCTTTGGCATAACAATCGCGTCACCCGGACCATAGATTTTTGACTCCCCTTCTCCATCAGTGATTTCAACCTGACCCTCAAGGAAGTACATAAACTCATTTGCCGGCCAATTGGTTAACTTCAAGCTGACCTTAGTATACGTAGACAACCCTACTCGAAAACTATCATCAGCAGATATAAAACTACTGAGACCACCATGCTGAACATCATCGCCGTCAATCACTTTCATAAATGACAGATCTTTAATAGCTTTTAGCTCAACCTGTTCCAGCGCTGCCGTCTCTAGATGAACAATCTTCAAACGGCATCCTCAGAGTAACTTAATTATGATCTACAAATGCCATAAGATTGGGCACCGGAGTCTATCGCTGCTCACTCAAGGCGTCTGACTCAACGCTAAATGCAAGCAATACATTTCCTGGAGTAGTTCCGAGGATAGCGTAGCCAGATCCCCAGTAAACCATACCATTTACAACCGTAGGTCCTGGTCCACCAACCGATCCACCGCGGCCTTCAATGCCATTAATGGTCTCGTAATCGCGCTTGGAATAATAATCCCATAGCACCCGACCATCAGCGGTCGAGAAGGCGCGCATAGTCCCATCCACTGAGCCCGTAAAAGCAACGCCCGGAATGACGGTAACGGCACCCTGGTTGGCTGAAGTGCAATATTTATTAGCGCTTACTTTAAGTTTGGGCTGATCTTCAGCGCACTTGGCCGGAGGCGGAATTATGGTTGTCCACACCGCCTCTCCTGTTTCCGGCTTTAGAGCGACTAATCCTCCCTCACCCTCAATGCCCTCGGTACTCTCAAATTCCTGATCAGTAGCAAAAGCGAGGGGAACATATAACAGTTTTCCATCAGACGCAGGGCCTAGATTACCACTGACTCCTGTAGATCGATCAGAAGGAATATCCTGCCAGATAATGGCACCCTTCTTATCTGGATCGAGCACCGTGAGACGCCGGCTTTCCTGAGATGCCAACAAGACCTGCTTCCCGTTTGCCAAAGTAAAGATAATGGGGGGGGCAGACACATCGTCATTGGGGCCGGTTTCTTTACCGGAACAGTATTGTTGTGAGGATTCGGAACCATCACAACTGAAGGCATTAGCATCATCAGCAAGAAGCTGTTGCGACCAGAGTAACTCTCCTGACTTTAGATCAAAGGCAAAAATGGCATCACTGGCACCACCATCAGGGACAGGCACATAGGAGTTTGCTGTACCGACATAAACTGCATTGCGTTTTGCATCAATCGTCGGCGCACTCCACACAGCCGCGCCCGATGGGCCATATTGCTGGACGCCTAGCTTATTTTTCCACAGCGGTTTAGCTTCCATAGCCAAGGTCGAGGCTTTCCAAATTGTCTGCCCAGTCTTAACGTCAAGCACCGCCACACCGCCAGTAGATGTGCAGCACTCATAACTTGGATGGGTACTCGCTATCTCTTCCCAAGAGCCAATGGGAACCACAAGACGCTCACCACTGGGATCAAGAACAACGGAACCACTGACTGCCGCAGCATGATGCTCACCTACCTCAGTGCTCCACAACAGCTTTCCAGTCTGCGCATCAAGGGCGTATACATTGGAGGCAAAATCGCCAAAATATAGATTGTAGCGATCGGGTGAATTAGGTCGAGGGCCGAGGGTGAGAGAACTGATAACGGGGCGCGCTGATTCAAAAGACCAATGAACACAACCGGTAGTAGCATCCAGTGCATAGACCATACCATTGTCACTACCCACCCAAAGCCATCCAGCACCGACTATCGGTTGACTGCGTAATGTCGCTGCACCGGGCAATGCGAAGGCCCACTTAAGCTTTAAATTTGCAACATCGGCAGCATCCAAACCCGCCGTATCAGCAGGTTGAAAGCGCGCGCTGGTGGTTGGATCTGGACTCCAGCCAAGCCAATTCGATCCTGTTAATGGATTACCCAGTTTTACGCCACTTGGGCAGGCATTGGTCATTGCAGCTGCTGAGCGGTCAGACTCCTCGATGGGACGACCACTTAACCATTCAGATATTCTGCGCTTTACATCATCACTGAGACCCTGAGCAATCACCGACATCTTGCCTACCGTCAAAGCATCATAGATCTTAGCTGCAGGCATAGCCTTAAGATCGCTACGACTGAGCGCTCTCGAACCAGGTACTGGACTTTCGTGGCAGGTGGCACAGTGCTGTTGAAAATCCATCATGCCGCGATAATCTGAGGTCTGAGCAAAGCTAAGTGATGAGGCCACTGAAAAGACCAATAGAGCAAGGCCTTTCCAGTAGCTATTACGTTGGCAACGAACTGTCAGTAATGTTTTCATGATACATCCTAATATATCGGTACAATTTTCATTGGGATGAACAATAAAAAATCAATTACCTCTCTCATTACTAATTCATCCGTTGCACAACTTGGGGTAGATTAGAAGTTCATTCCAACCTTTACACCAGCCCAGCGCGGCATACCCATATTGCCATACACAAAGTCGAGCTCCGCTATTCCGTAGGTGTTGTCAATGTATTCTGTCTCGAAGACATTTTTAACATAGGCTTGCACTTCCCATTTCTCTGAGGCTGACACCCAGAATACCCGCGCATTGACTAGCGTTTTGGCCTCGCTGTAGTTATATTCATTACCTCCAGCGCCGACACCTTCACTATGGTAAGAAAAGTCGGTTTGCAACGTAACCACAGCGCCATCATTTAAAGGAATATTGTAGCTAACCACACCATTAACCATTAAGTCAGGTGATCCAAGCTCTGAACCATCTAGAGTGCGTGCAGCACCGTCTGAGGATGTGATGACATAGCCTGAATCGGCGCTGATTTCGCTATCCAACCAGCCTATACCCAAGCTCAACTCCAAATTATCTGTTGGCACTGCGAGTAGCTCAAGTTCTACACCATAGATATCCGCATCACCAAGACTGATCAAGCGACTGACTGGTGCTGCCGCGTTTGAGTCATAGGTAATGCCCTGCTTATCGGAAACATCCTGATAAAACAGTGCCGCATTTAACTGCAGTCGTCCGTCCATTAGTGTGGACTTGCTACCCAGTTCAAAGGCAGTTACTTCCTCTGGATCCACTGACGTCATTGCGCTCAGATCACCAAACAACAAGTCACTGTTGAAATTTCCTGAACGGAAGCCGGTGGACAGGCTAGCATAAATCATCATCTCATCGCGGGGACGCCACTCTAGCCCCAGTTTACCGGAGACGTTTTCACTGGTAAGACGATCTGCGCCCGGAAGCCCCTGCGTGGTGAGCTGCACTTTCTTTTCTTCGTCGGTATAACGAAAACCAGCCAGCATACTCAGCGAATCACTTAAAGAGCGGTTAATTTCACCAAACACCGCAAAGGACTTGGTATCGATGTTAGCCATCGTGTCCGGGTTACCGTCCCCCCATTCGTATCCTGCTACACCAGAGGTAGAACTCCTATCATCATCTAAATAAAACAAACCAACCAGCCAGTTCCTACCTTCATCGCCACCAGATAAATGAAACTCTTGTGAAAATTGCTCAGCGTCCACTGTGTAGGTATCGTTGTATTGGTATAAGCCGAACATTCCATCTGCGCTGCCATCCTCATCAGCATTGAAATAACGATCGAGACTATCTAAGGCACTGATTGAAACAAGCTCCATATCGTTATTTAACTGCCAGGTTAGCTTGGCTGTTACCGTCTCAGTTTCGAAGGTATATCGACCATCGCCCGCACTCGGGTCATGCTCAGTATAGGGTTTAGTCACATCGGGGTTAGGATCGCTAAATCCATCACCACCAGCGCATTGGCTAGCTAAAACGCGCTTCGCGTCACATATCGCACCTGTCGCTGGATCTAGAAGACCCCAGTGGTTAAACGCCTTACCAATATCATCTGCATCACTGGCTTCTAATGAGAGCAAAAGATTCATCTCATCGTTAATATCAATATCCAAATGGGCACGCCCCATTATTCTATCGGTAACGCCCAACTTACCGCCTGCGGGACCCTGATTGTCTTGGAAGCCATCATCTTGATGATACTTTAACGCCAAGCGGCCACGCACCTGATCACTCATTGGCCCACTGATAGCAGCTTCAACAATATTGGTGCCAAATGAACCATACTCGAAATTCAGATAGCCTTCTTGTTCTTCAGTAGGTTTGCGGGAGATAAAATGTACCAACCCAGCGGTGGAATTGCGCCCAAATAATGTTCCTTGCGGGCCACGCAAAACCTCGACACGTTCCACGTCCATCATCACCCCACCGCCAAAGAAGGCAGCCGGGCGATACACTTCATCAAAATACAGAGCAACGTTATCCTCTCCCGCAAGTGTGGGGTTTAATGTTGAGTTACCACGTATGGTAACGTCCGCAGAATATGAACCCTCGCTAGAGGAGACATTGGGTATTTGCGAAAAGATATCTCGCGTATCCTCAAAACCAAAGGCATCAAGCTTATCGCCACTTAACGCAGTCATAGAGATGGAGATATCTTGCAGATTCTGTGCTCGCTTTGTCGCCGTCACTATAATTTCTTCGATACCACTAGAGCTCTCTTCTTTTGCAGAAACATCTGCAGCAATCAGCGCGGCAAAAATACCGAGCAAACTCAATCTATTCTTTTTCATAGCCTTCCCCTTTTGATTTACACATAGTTACTTTTTGTATATGGAAACGAAAGCATGTCATATGACCTTCTAGAGTGTCAAGTGACATGTTTGCTAGGTAAGGCTAAGCAGATCTGTGAGACAGTGAAAACGCAGAGGGCGAGTCAAAAATCAACATGTCAGTTGACATTCTGCATTGCTTCATGACAGTATTTACGCTCACCATGTTTGTGCGAGCTGACTTATGACAAGTAAATACCGCTTTATTATTCCTTTCCTAGTTGGATTAAAGGTCCTCTCTATATCTGCGGCAGAGCCATTGGTTATTCCTGACCCGACAAATTACCCATCCCTCTCCACTAAGAAGATGGGCCATGTTCGTCATATGATTAATCTGGCAAACCAACTTGATGGCGATTTCTCGCTGATGGGTGAGACTGATCCCGTCTACAATATGAGTTTCCATGCCTACCAGTTTCAAATTGCGTTTGCTCAATATGCACTGGCGTCTACCCACTATCACTATACGCCCGCCCACCGTGATCTTTATCAGAAAGCATCGGCAAGGCTGATTCAGAGGATGATCTACAAAGATGTGTGGGATTATTGGGCACATGTTAGCAAGTTCGATCTAACGGATAGAACTGGAAGTGAGGGTGGTGAAGAGAGGATGATCAACTATACCGAAGATGACTGGTACGGTTGGATCGATCCCAATATTAAGAAGAACATTATGTATAGCGGCCATCTTTTGCAAATGGTGGGCCTGCATCAAAACCTTTTCAACGACAACCGCTACGATGAGCCCGGCTCTCTTACATTTCGTTACGCACCGATTGAGTATGGTCAAGGTCCTGTCGAGATGAAATACGATTATCATCGATTGGCCAAGGTTATCTACGATCAATTTGTCGAAGATCATTACCGCGGAATTGAGTGTGAGCGCAATGCCGTCTACGCGGAGTGTAACCAACATCCCATTCTTGGCCTTATGTCTTATGACTTCAAGAATGGTACAAACCTTTCGGTAGAGGTCCGCAAAGAATTCAAGAAAGTTATGCGCAAGCGCAAATATATTGACCCTAAAACCAACACCACGATGTACTTCTTGAAAGTGAACGAGGACGAGGTTGTCCCCGCGACCTATGCTTGGGCTGATGGTTGGAATGGTCATGCCCAACACGTATGGGACAAGGAATATATCGAGAGCATTTATCCCGACCAGAAAAAACGCTACATCCCATCGATGCTTAGAGGGTGGCCCTTCGAGAACATGGGCTGGACTGCATCATTCGACTTTGGTTGGTTCGCCCTGCTAGCGTCCGAGGTTGGTGATACAGAAACTGTGCAGACAATGACTGACTATGCGGATGCGCACTTCGAGCCGACCTGGAGAGATGGGGGCTACTATTACCCGAATACTACCTATTATCAGTATAACTTCCGCCGGGACTGGAAAGGATTTATCCATAACGTCGGCCCTGCGACGGGTAACGTTCTAGTTGGCTTTGCCCGCATCAATCCGAAAGACGGACTGTGGCAGATCTATAATCGCCCTTGGGATGATACCCACTATTCGCAACCCTACATTACCAACGTCGAATATTTGCAAGCGAGTGTCACCCAGGCGGTCTATGACCCAGAGGAGGACGCTCTGATTGTCACTTTGGTGCCTGGGCCAGTGCCTAGTACGTCCACCTCCTTTACCGTGCATCAATTGGATCATGATAAGAGCTATGCATTGATCAGGGATGGGCAAGTGTTGGGCGAAGTCAATGCGCAAACAGGTTTGGCTCTACCAAATACTCAGTGGCAGGCTGATGGCTCCCTTCTTATCAGTACTAAATTAGCAGAGTCACAGTCTTTTGTATTGAAGGCAATGGCGGCCACGCTAGCTGCACGCTAATGAGGGTAGCTCGAGACAAAACTGCCGGCAAACGAGTCGCGAAACACCTGGGTAGAATCGCGCAAACTGTGTTTGCCCTTGCACTTGGATTAACTATAACCGCATGCTCAGATACTGACAGAGCAAATACCTTTAGCGAAGGGATTACCAACAAGAAGGTACGTCAGTACCTTCTGGAGCACCCGGAACTTGTTCTTGATGATCCAGAAATTGCCCGCGCCATAAGTTCAGCCCGCTCAGCGCGGCAGCAGCAAGCTAGCGCCTTATGGCGAAAATCTATCCTTGCAGAAAACGCCAACCTACTAGACTCCACTCTCACCCCAGTCTCTGGGGATGTTGGATCCCAAGTCACGATTATCGAGTTCTATGATTATCAATGTATGCCTTGCAAGGCCAGTTACCCAGAACTTGAACAGATCAAAAAAACAGAGAAAGATGTTCGTATTATTTATGCCCAGCTGCCTGTTTTCGGGAGCTATTCGATCCTAGCTGCACGGGCCGCTATCGGCGCTCACCGGCAGGGCCTGTTTCAGGCTTATCACGATGCATTAATGACTACCGATATCCGTCTTGATGCGGACTCTATTTTTGCCATGGCAGCCGATATAGGGCTCGACACTGAAAGGTTACAGGCTGATATGCGTGACCCACAAGTTATTCACTATTTAGAGCAGATGCGGCTTCTCGCCGATGAACTTGATGTGACCGGCACGCCAGCATTTGTAATAGGAGATGCCATTCTGCTAGGGGGCACTAGGGTAAACGAACTTAAAGCAGTGCTCGACCAACAGCGTAGTCGAAGCCATCAGTCCAGTGGAGGTTGACAGCTTATTTGGGTGGAAATGACTCTCAAAATGTTAAAAATAAAATCGAGAACAGCGTTTTTGTAAAGGCCGTTTTTGGCTTGTAAAGACTTGAACTGAACTTAAAAAAACGTTTTTTATTAGTGTAGGTTAGGAGATAATTAAAATGAAGATTCAAGCTGCAGTAATCCGCGAACAATCAGGGTCCTTTGACTTAACCGAATTGGATCTGGCTGAACCTAAAGACGATGAGGTATTGGTTAAGATCGTTGGCGTAGGTATATGCCACACTGATCTTGTTTGCCGCGATCAGTATTTTCCGGTGCCTTTGCCCTGTGTTTTTGGTCACGAGGGTAGTGGCATTATCGAGAAAGTAGGCCGCCAGGTCGTCGGCTTTGAGAAAGGTGATCATGTTGCGGTTTCATATAAAACATGTGGTAGCTGCGAACCCTGTTTGCAGGGAAAAATTGGTTATTGTCATGGCCTCTATGAGCACAACTTTAACGGCACCCGGCCTGACGGCAGTAGTGCCCTGAGTGAGAATGGTGAGACCGTGCACGGGCATTTCTTTGCCCAGAGTTCCTTTGCCTCCCACGCCCTCTGTCATGCTTCAAATCTGGTTAAGGTCGATCACAGTCTACCCCTAGAGCTACTCGGCCCACTGGGCTGTGGAATACAGACGGGCGCTGGGGCAGTGATGAATGCCCTTAAACCACAGGCGGGCACATCTATTGCGATTTTCGGCGCCGGTACGGTTGGTCTAAGTGCTGTGATGGCTGCTCATATCGTAGGTTGCGGCACTATTATAGCGATCGATCTGAAGGATGATCGGTTGGCTACAGCAACTGAACTGGGTGCAACACATACAATCAATGCCAGTGATAACGATGTAGTCGCCAAAATTCATGAAATAACTGGTTCAGGTACCCATTTCTCTCTCGAATGTACGGGTATACCCCAGGTTGCGCGTCAGGCTGTAGACTGCTTAACACTGACCGGTATTTGTGGTGTGATGGGTGTGTCGCCGGCCGGTACTGAATTCAGTTTAGATATGAACGCAGTACTTTTCGGGCGCTCGGTACGCGGTATTATTGAGGGCGACAGCGTGCCTCAAGTTTTTATACCGCGGCTGATTGACCTGTATAAGCAGGGTCGATTCCCTTTCGATAAATTGATCAGCACCTATTCGTTTGCCGACATCAACCAGGCGGTTGAGGACGTTGAATCTGGAAAAGTTATCAAGCCGGTACTCCTAATGGACGCATAACTTTTTGAGCCTTCATTAAATCTTGCTGATGCCCATTTGCTGTTTTGCGAGTGGGTTGTTCTAAAGCTATCGCGCTGAAAACACTACTTTAGCCCAACAAAAAATCGAAGCGCCATGGAACGCTATCGCGCTGGTAATTTTTTACGAGTGACTAAAAAGAGCAGAGCCCCGAGCAATGACCATCCAATAATAATGATCCATTCCTGTGGCCAAAGCAGCGCTGACGGGCTGCCAGGCATATAGAGAAAAGCTAAACCCATAGAGAGTATCAAGGCGAGTGTTCCTATAAAGTACCCAAACGGTACTTTATAAGGTCGCTCTAAATCTGGCTCTTTGTAGCGCAAAATCAGGAAAGACAGCGCAACCATGGCATAGGCAACGACAATACCTAGACCTCCTGCATTTACCAACCAAACCAGTACCGGTCGACCGAAAAAAGGCCCAATGATTGACAGGGCACCTATCAGTAAGATCGCATTGTAAGGAGTGCGATATTTTGGATGTAACTTGCCAAGAGCTGCAGGTAATAGGTTTGCACGTGCCAAAGCATAGATCGCCCTGCTACCCCCGATAATGAATGCATTCCAACTAGTCAGTATACCTGCGAGACCTGCGCCTAACATGGCCAAGCGGCCAGCTTCGCCAAACACCACGGAATTGGCTTCCGCTACTATAATCTCTGAAGTTGCAAATGCCTCTTTATTGAGTACCAAGCTTACACCTAGAACCATTAGCACATACCAAGCAACAGCCATTGCAACTGATAACATCAAAATCGACCCTATTTCCCTATAAGGTAAATCAATTTCTTCTGCCGCCTGAGGAATAGTATCGAAGCCGACGAACATAAAAGGAACCATAACCAATACCAATGTAATGCCCGATAAGCCATCAACAAAAAGTGGTTCCATGTTGGCAGTATCGCCATTGGCCAGAGATCCTGATACAAACAAACCGCCAACTAAAAGGATAATAATAACTACTGCTGATTGAACAACGGCAGCCATGCGGACACCACGTATGTTTAATATGGTCATTGTAACCGCGCCTGCAACACCTACTAAAACCCAACTAAGGTAAACATCCCATCCCGCGATCTGCCAGAGAAAGATTTTATCCAGCCCTGGTACTAGAGCATCGAGAACTGTAGGCAAGGCTACTGCCTCAAATGTAACCACAGAAACATAACCGAGAATAACTGCCCAGGTACAGATAAAGGAGCAGCCTGCTCCCATAGCGCGATGACTATAGACATGTTCTCCTCCGGCAAAGGGTAATGCAGAAGCAAGCTCAGCATAGGTAAGGCCAATGACTAACATAATACCGCCGCCAATAATAAAAGCGGTGATAGCTCCAATGGCGCCGGCTGATTCAATCCAAATGCCAGACAGCACGACCCAGCTCCAGCCGATCATCGCGCCAAAGGCTAAAGCCAAAGCATCTCGCCGACCAAGCACGCGTAAAAAATTTGGTTGTTTATCAGGTGAGTCCATCTAAAAACAATAACACTGTCAGTTGACATGTTCAATTGTTCAAACCTGAAATTGCCCACACAACTTTGACAGACTGTCTGAATTGCTGGCCGCATTTAATATCAGCGCTTCAGCCGGCATAACAAGGTTGATTTATGATTGGCACTTTCCAACATCGGATGACTCCGTGTCAAAGGCAGAGAAGTAGAACAGCGGTGTTAGGTGTCACCACCATAGAGTCGATCGACAAGATCATAGACTACCGATCGAATCTCGGGTTCATCATTTTCCCAACGTTTTCCTGAGGCCGTAAAAATGGTTGATCCCTCTACGAAAGACATTAGACTAACTGCTTCAACGCGAGGGCGCTTACTTCCAGCCTCGCGGAGTAAATCCTCCAGAATCTCACAATATTCAGCGTATATATCGTCAACGAGATCGGCCACTAAGGGCTGCACCTGACCCATTGCCCAAAGTTGTGGCCACAGTTTATCCGATCGTAGCCGTCCATCTCCCGGTTCTGCCGCCGCGAACTTCATGACTGCCTTAATACTGAGCGGCTCATTAATCTTCATGGAAATAAAATTATGATGGTATATGTCAGCGATATAGGCCACCAATGCCCGCAACATATCATCCCTAGTTCGAAAGTGATATTGCAAAGCACCTAGCTTAATACCACTAGCTCGAGCTAAGGCTCGCATGCTCAGGCTGCCATAGCCCTCATCAATAATAATATCGATTGCTGCCTGTAAAATCTGTTGTTTGCGCTCACTCATAGATCATAGAATCCGGTAATTTGCCTTCCGTTTAGCGAGTTTACAGAAAAGGATAGCCAGAGTCTTCCGAGATAGGGTTATCTAGGATTTTTGTTAAAGCTGTGTTTGCTAAGTTGATTTGCGGGCAGCTATTATACCGCGCGACTTAATATTGGCAGCGAGGCGCAAAATAAGTACCAGCAAACCGAGAAGAGCAAAGACAACATCGATTGTCTTTGCATTTTGACTTAGGGCCTGCTCGGCATAACTCACCCAGATCGCCGCCCAGAAGTACCAGATACCGATCAGATGTAGCCAATGCCATTGGGCGCGGCTCATCTTTCGACGCACCGGGAGAAATGAAGTAACGATCAACGCCAACAAAAAGATATAGCTGAGACTGCGCCCCAAAAGTTCGCTCGCCTTATGCAGGTCATCCCAGTAATGGGCTGGATATAACGTTAGCAACACTGCGATAAAGACTGCCTGCCAGCCGAATCCAGCTGCAAAGGACAGGCCCGTATAACGACGGTTTCGCAATAACCACTTTGAAAAAGCATTGGGAAAAAGCGTTGTTAGGGCAGATGTGACAAAGGCGATATATATCCAGGGAGAGGCAAACTGCACAGATAGACGTATCAACTTGACCGTGGCTTCAGGCGAGGAGATACCTATGATCAGCATCCCGGCAACCATACCGCCAAGGGTCAACAGCGCAATCAGATAAAAAAGCGGCCAACCATTCAAAACCCTGTGTCGTAGCAGGGTCAACTGACGACCTCCCCCACAGCACGAATCGACGCATCAATCGCCGACTGCACATAGGCATAGGCCTCGGAGTCAGAATTGGCTATGCTGATTCGGCCGAAGGGCTGCCGTCCAAGCTCATGGGGCGCCTGTCCCGGCTCCCAGCGCGGATCATGAAGATCCATATATTCATAAGCATAGCCATGGGACCATCGATTAATGGTAATGGCCTCAATATCCCGATCAGCATCAAAACCAGCCTCACCAAACATACCGGTAAGCTGGTATCGAATTTCTCGCTCATAGTCAGCAAATGAGGTGGCCATTATGTTGTGCCTGCCAAGCCGACAGAGATCGCGCCCAGACTGTTTACCATCGCCCTCTGGTGCAGGCATATGCAGCATATACATCACCATGGGGTCGTTCGGTTTGGTTGAAACCTGGTAAGCCCCCAAATTCACGGGCGGCGCGTGGGTGACCAACTCAAAAAAGGTATCAGCACAGACATAGAGAGATGAGCCACTTTTGCGCACCGGCGCACTGGTTTTAAGTACTATATTGGCACAGATAAAAGGAACCTTAGAACCATAGGCTAAGTTTTCTTTTTGTGTCTTAGGTAGGTCTGGGCAGAGATGTGGAATCATGCCGTTGTATCCGGCAAGGATGCAATGCCTTCCCTGCACCCTAAAGGCGCGATCGCCAGACACATAGGAAATATCGACCAGGTCTGAGCCCCTATTGGCAACATTAACCACCGTGCTATTTAAACGAATGCGCACTGGAGCATCTTGCAAATCCAATTGGGAATAATCAAAACGACTGGCAACCAGCTCCTCCATTGAATCGGCGCCCGCCACCTGAGGGATAAGTTTATTCACAAATAGTCTTGCCACAGAGGCATTACCATCGGGGAAAATAGGTGAGCGGTACGCGTTGGGGTCCTCTGGCACATCAGACTCCCCATCTGATTCTGGGAAGCCCATGGCGTTGGCCCCAGGTGCTCCCAACTCGATTGCTTCCATAATTGATGCACTGTTAATACCTACGCCCCATATAGCTCGAACCCAGGGTTCTGTTAATTTGGCGCCCTGCTTGGAGAGGCCAACTCGTTCATTGAGAAAGCTGGCATATGAAGTGCTGCGCATGTAGGTTTCTTTATCGGACAGGGGAATATCCGGCAAATAGTCTTTCTCACCACTGACCAGAGCAATCAGACGGCTAGTATCAGTTTTTGATAAATCCAGTGACTTAATCATCGCTTTATAGTCACCAGCACCCGCCCATGTGGACCCCCAATCACCTGAGATAATAGTATCTTTGCCATACAGATTTTTATTCAAATAGATACCATAGGGCGCAGCTGCATTTGACAGCGGATAGTCATCTGGCCCTGCATCTTGCAGCGCTTTGAAGTCAACACCAATATCTTCAAGAACCTGATAGGCGCCGGCACTAAAAGCAGACTGCTCGAGGTTGAGACTACCGCCAGGACCCAGCAACATTTTGCCCGAAGACTCAAATTCATTGCGCTTTGCATGGCCACCGAAATCATCATGGTTATCCAGCACTAGAATCTTTACATCGGGTCCCATTTGCTGCTTGTAGAGATAAGCCGCAGACAGACCGCTTATACCGCCGCCCACAATCACCAGATCATAAAGTTCATCCACTGGCTCATACTTATCAGGTCTCTGCCCCCCCATAACCAGTGCGTGAGCTACTTCAAAGGACCCTTTATGACTTCCGCGCATGCCTGTCAGCAGCGGTGGATAATACTCTTTGCCCTTAGCTGTGGTGCTGAATGCAAAAGAACTGTAAGGCGCAAGGGCGGTGGCCGCCACAGATAAGGCGGCACCATTTAAAAAATCTCGTCTGGTTATTTTATCTTTCATCAATAATTACTCTTCGCCCGCCACCCAAGCTTTAGTTTCAATAATAATCATCTCACGGAACTTAACTGGCATATCCCAGGTACCCTGCCAACCTTTTGGCACAAGAAAGCTATCTCCCACACCATAAGTCTGCTTTTCACCAGATAGAGAAGTAAGAATAACCTTGCCTTCCAAGACCGTCACAAACTCATCATAGGCAAACGGATAGCTCACATCTATCAGAGCGGCCTCGGACTCATAAAGTGCGACCACAAAATCACCTTTATGCACCACTTTTTGCCAGTGCTCATTGGCTCCTGATAGGACTACTCCTTTTGGCCAAGGCGGAATAGACTCCAGCTCGGTCACCCTAAAAGCATTTTTATCTAGGGGTAAAACATCAATCACAGGTTGCGCCGATATTTGCGTCGCAGCCAGAACCAAGGCTGCCAATAAATAGAACTTTTTCATTTGTTACTCCATTAATAGGTTTTGTTAGTGTTTTTAAACACAGGCTCAAGATGGTTGAACCGTTTGTTCTTCTACTGCTCGCCAGGCTGCATCAAAAGCTGCCTGCATTAAGGGCGCAGCCTCTGAATCAGAATTCGCAATAGAGATGCGTCCAAATTGTGCCCGACCAATCTCATGGGGTGCCTGCCCGTCATCCCAATCGGGATCATCAAGCCCCATATAAGAATAGGCGTAACCATGGGGAATTCGATTAACCGTAATTGCCGCAATATCAGTCTCATGATTAAAGCCATGCTGACCCAGCATTGCCTGTAGCTGGTCACGAACCTGCTTCTCATAGTCTTTAAATGCCGTGTTATATATCTTGTGGCGACCTACTCTGAACAGGTCACGTGCAGGCATGTCTTTAATATCCGCTGGTGTGGGTGAAGCCATCATAAATACTGCCATCGGCTCATCGGGACTCTGAGGTGGCTGGTAGCCCCCCGAGGTCATGGTGGGAGCGGAACTAACCCATTTAAACGGGTCATAGGGGCACTGGGTAAAAGTCGTATCAAGTCCAGCAAAGGCTCGACCATTTTTTAGCAGCACATTGGCATAGACAAAGGGAACCTTGACGCCGTAGCTCAAACCATCTCTTTGCTCCTTGCTCATCTCCGGGCAAAGATGTGGAATAAGTCCGTTGTAACATGCGAGAACACAGTGATCTGCACTGAGGCTAAAAGCCTTACCCCTAAGCACATAATCCACCTTTACATGGTTGAGATCTGTCTCTTTTACCCCCACCACCGTGCTATTGAGCCGCAAGCGAGTCGGATTACTGTCAAGGTCCAAAGCTGCGTAGTTAAAGTTTGAAATGGCAACATCCTCAAAGCCCTTCATGGCCGGTGCAACATCAGGAATTAATTTATGAACCAATAATCGGGCAACCGACGCATTGCCATCAGGAAACATATAGGCCACAGGGGCGTCCCCTAAAACAAAAGCTCCAACCAGATCGCTGAGACGATTGGTCAACCAGCCCATAGATTTAAGACCGGGACAACCAGTGCTCAGTGCTTCCAGGACTGTAAGGCTCCACCCCGCCGGGCCCAACAAAACACTGGGAACAGCCCCCAGTATGGGCAAGGTTTCTTCAGCTAAGCCAACGCGCTCGATCAAAAATTGGTTGTAACTGACTGACTTAACATATCTATATTGCTCCAACAGAGACAAATCATCTAAGAAGTCTCGATCACCACCGAAAAAGGCAATCAACTTATTTTGCTCTTCCTCAGATATTGGCAGCTCTTTAACTGCCGCCTCATATCCTTGACCCCCATGGAAAAACCCTAACCAGTTGCCACTCACGGTTTTATGGCCCTTAAGAGTAGGAATGGTCATACCATTGTTGGCGCGAATTTTGCCACCAAGCATATAATCATCAGGGGTATTGACTGCCATTGCGGCTAGAGCCTGCTCGTCAATACCAATATCCTCTAGTAACTCAATACCCATTGCGCTGTATGATGACATGGTCTCGATATTTTGAGCCCCACCCAAACCAAGCACCATGTTTCCGTCTTGGTGAAATTCATTGCGCTTTGCATGCCCTCCAAAGTCATCGTGGTTGTCCAACAATAGTATCTTTGCAGTAGGGCCCATTTTCTTTCGGTAATACCAGGCAGCGGCCAGACCGCTCTGTCCTGCGCCTACAACTATTAGGTCATAGTGCTCATCTAATTCTTCATAACTGGACGGTTTTTGCCCATTCCAAGCTAGCGCATGAGCAACCTCATAGGATCCCTCATGACTTCCGCGCATACCGGTCAGAGTCGGCGGATAATAATCACCGGGAGATTTTTTAGCGGCTATCGATCCAGCAGGTTGCGCGATAAGTTGTCCCGGCATCAAAAGGCTTGCACCGGCACCAATAGCGACACCATTAAGAAAATCCCTTCGCGTTATTTTAGAAGTCATCTTTTACCAGCCCTTATTGTTGGTTTATTATTGCTCTGCATTTATTTTGCCTTTTTTGCATTACATGTCGCATGACATGTGTTACGTTAACACAGTAGAGAACCACAAGTCGAGAACAGTTAAAGTCAGCTCCAAGGGATCAATATGATTAGCTTTGAATTAAACGGTAAAACAACAGAGGTGAGCGCAGCACCCGACACTCCCCTTTTATGGGTGGTTAGAGATCACCTCAAACTTAAGGGCTCTAAGTTTGGCTGTGGCATGGGCCTATGCGGGGCCTGTAGTATGTTGGTTGATGGCGAATCTACCCGCACATGTGTATTACCACTAGCCGCCATTCAAGGACGAAAAGTCACCACTATTGAAGGCATTGGTAATCCTGACATGTTATCGACACTTCAATCGGCATGGGTTGAAGCCAGCGTAGCGCAATGTGGCTATTGCCAAAGCGGCCAGTTAGTAAGTGCCACCGCTTTATTGAGTAAAAATAGCAACCCTAGCGACAATGATATCGACGAGGCTATGAGTGGAAATATTTGCCGCTGCGGTACTTATCCCAATATCAAGAAAGCCATTAAACAGGCTGCAAAAAACTTGAGGAAGGACAACGGCCAGTTACAGATCGTCGCTTATTTTGACCCTAATTCGATACAGCAAGAGGCTTAATGATGACAACTTCCCGCTCTACAGATATCGCTTTAAAACCTGAAGGTGTCAATACCTCACGCCGCAGCTTTCTTAAAAACATGTCATTGGCCGGAGGCGGTTTGGTGGTTGGACTGCCATTAACCGCCTGTGCCAACATTTCACTGCCCAATGCAAGCGAATCAGCGTTACAGCCTAATGCTCTACTGCAGATTACCAGCGACAACGTAGTTAACTTCTACCTCCCTCGATCTGAAATGGGGCAGGGCATCTATACGGGCCTAACTACCATTGTGGCAGAGGAATTAGACCTTCACCCCAGGCACATTAACGTCATTAATGCTGGTCTACACGAGGACTTTAAAAACCTTGAATTCGAATTTCAGGTCACGGGTGGTAGCAATAGCATACGCACGCATTTTTTACCCTTACGTCACCTCGCGGCCAATGCTCGCTTAGTTATTCGACAAGCGGCTGCGCAACAGCTAAATCTTAATCTAGCTGATATACAAACCGATAACGGTAAAATTATAATTGATGGTAAAGCGGTTGATTATGGCGAATTCGTAGATTATGCCAATACACTCCCTTTTCCTGAAGACGCACCTCTTACGGATAAACGCAAATTTAAATATATCGGAAAAGATAATCCAAAACTTGATGGAGTCGCCAAGGCGACAGGTACAGCACAGTTTGGTATTGATGTTGACTTTGAAGGATTGTTTAGGGCGGCATTAAAACGATGCCCTGTTATGGGTGGCACGGTAAAATCATTTGATGATACAGATGCCAACGGAATGCCGGGCGTGAAGTCTATTGTTAAAATTCATAATGGCGTGGCAGTGATCGCAGATCATTTTTACCAAGCAAAAAATGCTCTCCCTAAACTCAAAATACAATGGAACCTGCCAAAGACTCTTTCAAAATTCAGTTCTGATTCAACAGCAACTGACAACGGCAAGGGCTTATTTAAAACAGCCTTAGATAACGATAATGCTACCAATGTATTTGAAAAAGGTGAGGGGCTAAGTGCATTACAAAATGCACATGCAGTCATTTCAGCTGAATACTGGGCACCATACTTGGCGCACGCCACCATGGAACCCATGAACTGTACGGCTAAATTAACTGATAACAGATTAGAATTGTGGGTCGGCTGCCAATCACCCGAGCTTGCCAAAAATTTAGCAGCTTACTATGCCGATGTACCAGCAGAAAATATCATTATCCACAGTACCTTTTTAGGGGGTGGTTTCGGCCGACGTAGCGAATCTGATTTTGTGGCGGAAGCTGCAGCAATTGCAAAGGTATCTAACCTGCCGATTCAATTATGCTGGAGTCGAGAAGATGATATGCAAAACGATTATTATCGTCCAGCGTCAATGGCAAGGTTTACAGTAGGTCTAAACAAAGCAGGCCTAATTGACAGCTGGACAGTGAAGCGTGCTGGGCCCCAACTGATGCCCTATGTTATAGATAATTTAGTGGACGGTATCATGCCCAGCATACTACCCAACGCCTTGGTGGATTGGATGAGTAAAGCCGGCTACAGTCTTTATGACAGCCTGCTTGTGGATCACACAAGCGTTGAAGGGCTATATGAAGACTATGACGCGCCCAATAAATCCTCTGATCATGTCACCGCAGATCCTGGCCTGCCTGTTGGCGCTTGGCGCAGTGTTGGCCATTCTTATAGTGGGTTCTTTAAAGAAAGCATGATGGACGAAATCGCGGCCCTTCAAAATCAAGACGGCGTTGAGTTTCGCCTTAAGCATTTAAAAAACAACCCTAAATTGGCTAACGTATTAAAAGTGGTTGCTAAAAAATCAGCCTGGAATAAACCCTTACCCAAAGGCCATTATCAGGGCGTGGCAGTCCACGAGTCCTTCAGTTCATTTGTCGCACAGGTTGCCGAAGTATCAGTTGTCGACAATCAGCTTTTTGTGCATAAAGTTGTATGCGCAATTGACTGTGGCCTAGCTATTAATCCAGACATTGTAAAAGCGCAAATGGAAAGTGGCATTATTGATGGATTAAGTGCCGCGTTGTATGGCGAAATTACATTGAAAAATGGCGTCATCCAGCAAAGTAACTTCCATGATTATCCGGCCCTGCGCATCAATGAATCCCCTGAAATAGACGTAGTTATCATCGACAGCGATGAGGCACCTACAGGTGTTGGCGAGCCGGGTTTACCCCCTATTGCAGCGGCCGTTGGCAATGCTATATTCGCAGCAACCGGAACCCGCCTACGTAGCCTACCCCTAAAACTCGAGGGTTAGGTGCTAATCAATACAATCAGTGTTCAAACATTAATAATATAACTGAGTATCTACCATGTTTTCTACCTACACAGATTACCTTAACTAATGGAACAGTCAGTATCCCGATCGAGCATGGCTGCGCGAGCGATACGGGGATACAACTACTGACTGGAGTTGGAGTCAGGCTCACACTGAAATCAATGCTATTGCTTGCTGGCTCGAATCTCGATTTGAAACCACTGGCCATCGCATCGGATTGCTGTCACGCAACTGCGCCCATTGGTATTTTGCCGATCTAGGCGCCTGTGCCGAAGGTCATGTGGTCGTACCCATGTTCACTACTGCCTCCAGTGAAACCGCTGACTATGTATAGTACTCACCTTATTAATTAATGTTTGCCGTATTTATCAGTATGTTATCGATTCTTAACTTACAAAGTTTGTAACTGTAATGTAAAGCATCTGTTAGAGATCGCCATACAGGAATTCAATGACTCTTATTTCAAGCTGGTTGATCCACAACGAACTGTTGAAATCACAGCTCTTATAAACTTCTAAGGAAAATATTAGTAGTTAAACCAAAAAAGACCGCGGTCTGGGGCCACGGTCTTTTTATATGTAATTTAAAACCCTTTATATAGTGCCTACGTGTAAGGCTCATTTATTAGTCGTGTGATTATTTTGGGCCCAACAGCGCCCTGCCGGCTAAGCAATTACTCAATCAAACTGTTTATACCATTTCATGATACCTGCCCAAACGCCACCGAGTCACGCCCAGCAGAAGAGCTTTACAATATAGGCTCCTGTCTCTTATACACATCTGACGCT
>OJCJ01000047.1_pt1 | contig 22567 bp, 20 predicted proteins | sample 1591811 | NCBI WGS metagenome assembly OJCJ01 (sample SAMN05416758, study PRJEB24817) | seawater metagenome | isolation source: Sea water | place: Canada:Atlantic | collected 2013-07
GTGACAAAAAAGAAAGTAGTTAAACAAATATGTGTTTCTAAATATACAATAATGATTATATTTAGAAATATTGTTTTAATAATGTATTTGGTCTTAGGAAATGGTTTTCTTACAAATAATCAATTCAAATGCATAAGTAGAATTTTAGAATACAACGCTATTTATAGATCAGACATTCCTGACAAACAATTCAATAACATTGATACGTTATATCTTGAAAAATATAATACAACCTTTTCTGATATTGTTTATGAAACAAAAAAAATATTATTCCATCATAGCTTGCCTTTTGTACACAATAAATATAAATCATTTACTAAATCAAGTGTAGTATCACAACGATTATCGTATGGTAACAAGCATTTGTTATTGCGTTATGGGTATATGGGTTTATGGAAAGCAATTAAAAAGTATGACGGAACTAGTAATTTTTATAAATATAGTGACGTTTATGTAACAAGTGAATTCAAACGTGGGCTCAGTGATATACAAACAAATTCTATTTTACCACATAGATTGAGAGTAAATAAAGAATTTCTAAAATTACACAATATGAGTGAATATTATGTGACATCATTTTCACATATAGATGCAAATTATGATAAATCATTGGAATCTAATTTTTATAATCATTGTCAATTAGAATCACCTGAAACAATTTATGAAATATTACAAGTGTTAACTCAAAAAGAGAGAAGTTATTTTACATATCGTTACAACACGTACACTTGTAAAATACAACGAACTAATAAAGAAGTAGCTAAACTTATGTGTGTGAGTGAGGAAACCGCAAGAAAAGAGATAATACGAGTTACTAAAATTGTTTTGAAGACTTTACAAAATTTCTAAATTATATGAACAATGAATATAAAATTGATCAAAAATACAATTAAATATAATTATGTACAAAATATATACACAGAATGGCGTCATTTACTTATTTTGATGTTCAATTTTATCTAGGTAGAAATGCAAAACACAATTGGGAGTTATTAGATAATGCAAATGATAATGATATATGGGTACATTTAGATAACCTTCCATCATGTTATGTAATAATTGATTCTACTTCGAATACTATTATTAACAAAATACATATCAAATATGCGGCTCAGTTATGTATTACAAATAGTAAATCAAAGATTCCAAAGAATGTCAAAGGTGTAGACTACATTTTCACAGAGTGTAAAAATGTAAAAAAAGGGAAAAGTACTGGTGAAGCAATATTATTAACTACACCAGAACGAAGATTTCAAAAATTATCATTTTAATTAGAATCAAATTTGTTACTTGTTTTTAATTGACGACAGCTTTATGTAATTGAATTGCTGCTAACGCACCTGTAATTTGTGCTAAAATATATGGTAATAAGTCACTCCTGGCTAATTCTTTGTTAGCAAACATCATAAAAGTTACAGCAGGATTCACGTGACCTCCTGAAATAGGACCTAAAATAATAATTACTAATGCTAACGCTACTGAAATAGCAAGAGGATCACGTGTTGCTAAAATAACGAATAAAAAGAACAATGTTCCTAAAAATTCACTGAAATATTTTTTCATTTGTAGTGTAATGAGAAAATATTTCACTTAACAATTTATCACATGTTTAACACTATAAATAAAAACATTATCATAATACATTATTTATTTACAATAAATCGATTATGCGCAAGTTCTTTGGAATAACGAGTATATGTTGAACTGTCATATACAAATTTATGATTTCCTGAACTATTTGAATCATTATTATATACAAGACGAAATGGTCCATTTGGACCTTTGTTTCCGGTAGGTTTTGTATTCCAAGATTTACGTAAAATTTTATGAATAGCGGCACGTTCACTATTTCTTCCATGAATTGATGCATTAGAAAATTCCATTTATATATTATAGTAACATTTTTTGTCAGTGAGCTAATTATTATATTGTATCATATTTTGTAATATATGTTCTAAGATTTTGTTTTATAATAATTTTGATAGGTGGAAACATTTTACAAACCATACCACAAATGCGTATAAATAATGGACTTGTTATAAATTCATATGTTCCTGCTAGTACAGCATCGTCATCTGACCAATTTGCCATATCTCCAAATGGAGCTACATAATTACACAACTGAGCTTTATAGATTAATTCTTCTAATTTCATTTTCTTTAATGATGTCATAATAATTATATATATTATATTTTTATACCAATAAATGAAGTAAATGTTTGACATTTATTTTTTACTTATATAGTTTATAGTCGTGTGATATAATTAATTGATACTTCCGTAAAGTGTCATATTCAATGTAGAAAATAAAGGTTTCACGCTATTAGGTATTTTCTTATAATCAATGTTATCTAGAATCTTCTCAAATACTCTTATTTTATCAATAAAATGATTATCTGTATAATAGTTTTTGATAAATTTGCATAAGATATCTACATTGTCACGTGTTGTTTCAAACCGCAAAATATTTTTATTGATTGAATTTAATAATTTTAAACACAAATCATCATTATGTAACAATATGGATTTTATAACATAATATGCGAAAACGTTACTATCTTCTTTGTAAAGTCTTGTATTTTTATTTTCAATTAAATCTTCATAGTGTAAACTATTATGATGCATTACTTTTGCTAATTGAAAACAGGAAAACAATTTTTCATCTTCTATCAAATGAAAATACTTTTTATGAAAGTCATCAAATGATATATTTGTATGCGAAAAACTTTGAAACATGGCGTTCCATAATGTAGCCCAAAATTCACAGTAACTTTCGTACAGTAAATAATTGCTACGAATGTGAAATAATTTACTAATCTCATCTTGAATATGTAACATATTCGCGTTATGAAAATCTAAATTAAAATGATGAAATGTTTCATGACATAAAACTTTAAACCATTCATCTTGTCTGAAAATTACTATTGATGAATTATTATTGCTACACAATGTTGTAAATCCACTATTAACGTGATTTGGTCCTAAGACAGTTGCGTTAGATTGAGGTAATTCTTTCTTAAATGGTGTTAAAAATATATGAATATTTACAATTTCATTACACTGTATACTTTGTTTTTTATACAACATAATAACGTGAAACCACATATAAATCATTCGACAATAATTTTCAAGTTTTCTAAAATGATTAAAATCTTGTAATTGTGAAGTATGACTATATAGTGACACAGTGAAATGTTGCTTTCTAATTTTAAATTCAAACGTTGTTTTAAATTCTGTTTCATTACTTATGAAATTCACAATGTCTTGTGGAAAGTAAATAGAACTTTGTAATATTACCTTTAATCCAATATTATGAATATTTTCTATTGGAGTATGAATAATTTGTAAATTATGTTTGTGTGTATTATATGATTCACTTGCTTTCATTAATTGGAGATAAAACATCTTTAACAGATTTTTATAAATTCTTTTTTTTTGATTCTTGTGTTTTAGTTCATTTACATGAGGAATAAGTGTATTTGTGAATACTTTCCAAGATTTATTAATCGACATATAAATATTTACATTAAAAAATATTTATATATTTTTCAAATGTCTTCTATAATGTATTATATTGTATTAAATATTTAATTTTTTTTTTCTTTAAGTGATTCATATTTGTTAATTTTATCTCGAATATCATAAAAGCAAAATAGTGCTTTCGCAGTAAATCCTGGATTAACACGGGGTTTTAGTTGGCAACATTCTTGAACAACTTCTTTTATACCGTTCCACTCATCTATGTTATTGAGTACATCAATCGTGTTACAAATAAGTAATTTGATACACTCACTGAGTTCATCACATAAATGCTTGACATTTTCGTTCGGAATATGTAACTTAATTTGTGTGTGTAAATTGTTAATAAGAGTTATAACATATTCCTCTTCTATAACATCTATTAAACATAGCTCGCTTATAAATGAAGTCAGAGCTTTACGGACATCTTTTTCTTGATTATATTTACAATGACCATCATAATCATCATTTGGAGATATATATGTGATATTTTGAAATCGTTCCATAAATTGGGTAAATGTACTTTCCAATATATTTGTAAATACATCATATTTTTTCATTAAATCTCTGTATAATTTTGCATACAATGCGGTATAAAAGTGATTAAATGTGGCTAAATCAAATATGAGATTTCCAATATAACTCATTTCTTCTTGTAAAGTTTCGGGGCTTTTATTCTCTTCACCAATTAGTAATTCAATTTTCGTACATAAAGTTTCATATATATCATTATAAGAATCATTTGATATTTTGTTCATCATTTTACGTATCTCTACTTTAATTTCATCAAATAAACATGCTATTTCTTGTTTAAATACAGTAGCTTTAATCGTTGGTTTCTTTTTTTTTGCAAAAGTTGGAGTTTTAATATAACCAGGTGCTCCTACTTTCTCTGCTATGTCTTGAATCAATGCAATCACAGAATCATCGAATGTAAAATCGAAACCATCTTTCTTAACATTTTCAAAAACATCTAATTTATATTGTAATATTGTAGTCATCGTATCTAGTACATATATTATTGTAATGTTTTTAATTCAATTTTTTTAGAAATTATCTATTCTATCTTTATTGTGTTTAAAAAATATTTTTAATAAAGAAAGAAAACTATATACATTGATGGAATCTACTTTTAAATTGCCAATTTATTATCTCAATAATAAATACATTGTATCCAATGTGATTAAAGAAGACATTGATTTGTTACCAACAAAATCATCAAGTAATAATGATACTCCATTAGAAAATTCAGAATTAGATATATCGAATAGCCAATATACACTCAAACATTTATTTAATCCACAAAATGATAATGAGGAAGAATTAATTCATCAATGGGCGTCATATTATACAAACAATCGAAAATTTTTAAAAGATTCACAGACATTATATAAACAATGTAAATTGGATTTAATTCCTGAATTTTACGAAGAAAACAATCAAAATGAAAACAAAATATTATTCAATCGTTTAAAAGAACTAAAATCAAATGATGAATTTTATGCACAATATAATTATATTGATTGGAAGTATTGTAGCTGGTTAAATAATTATGCGTGGTTTTTACAATTATTAAGTTTATATACATTAGCATCTCCCATATTGACATTATGTGCTCCAATATTTATGCTACTTGTCCCTTTCTTCTTATTAAAATTCAATGGAATTAATCTTTCATTTAGTGGATATTTTAAAAGTCTCTTTCAACTATTGAAGCAGAATGTATTTGCAAAACTTATTATCAACTTTAATAGTGTTCCTTGGGATAAGCGAATATATATGATCTTTTCTGTTTTCATGTATGTATTTCAAATATACTCAAATGTACAATTTTGTTTTCGTTTTTACAAAAATATGAGTTTTATTGGAAGTACAAATAAACTGCTTGTGAATTTTATATCACGAAATGAAAGTCATGTGAACACTTATAGTGATCTTGTAGAAAAATTAGATACATATCATCCATTTCATAAAATATTAACTAGACATATAGGTGATTTAGTTCATTACAAAGAAAATATTACTTATCTAAATAATTTTAAATTGTCCTTTCATAATTTCTTCTCTATGGGATCTTTGTTGAAACATTATTATGCATTATTTCATAATGATACATTAATAGAATCATTATATTATATGTTAGATTTCCAATCTTATTTAGGAAATATTTTTCAGATAAATTCTAATTTACAAAATAAACATTTAAATACAATTATATTGAAGCCAAAATTAGCATCTGGGTATTTACATTTGAAAGATGTATACACACCTATTGTAGGAAATAGAAATGTTGTGAAAAATACTGTAAAATTGGATAAACAAATGTTAATTACTGGTCCAAATGCATCAGGCAAAACAACTTTATTGAAAGCTACCTTATTAAATGTTTTACTTGCGCAACAAATTGGGTGTGGCTATTTTGCAAAAGAAAGTAAAATTCGTTTGTATGATGAAATTAATTGTTATATAAATATTCCAGACAATTCTGGACGTGATAGTCTATTTCAATCAGAAGCTCGACGATGTAAAGAAATATATGACTCTGTAATGAATAATCTTCATAAACACCATTTTTGTATATTTGATGAATTATATTCAGGTACAAATCCATATGAAGCAATATCGGCATCATATAGCTTTATTAATCATTTATCAAAACAAAGTAATATTGACTTTATGTTAACGACACATTATATTGATTTGTGTAAGCATTTAGATAATAATAGTAAATTACAAAATTGTTGTATGAAAACGATAGCACAGAGGGACGATTTCAAATACACTTATAAATTAGAAAGTAGTATAAGTAATATTCGCGGAGGGGTGAAAGTTTTACAAGATTTAGGGTATCCAAGAGCAATTGTAGATGATACGAGAAAGTTTTTAGAAAAGATCGAACTATTATCAATAAAGAAAAAGTAGGTTTTACGTTTTAAGAATATGAATTATATATTGTATTAATTCAAATGGATATTTTAGCTTTATTTAATGTAGGTTCAAATTTAATGTTTTCGCTTGGTATATTATTTATTTTAATATTTACAATTTTTTATATTAGACAACGTCTATCAGATTATGATAATAAGATAAATTCTATGTTCCAATTGGTATCTAAAATGGCAAATGAAATACGTAATCTCAAAACTCCATTACCTCCAATATATGAAAATGAAGAATTGTCAAATTTTATAACAGATGATTTAAAAGTGGTTTCTATGAATATTAACGATGAATATAATGAAGATGAAGAATATGAAGAAGATGAAGAAGATGAAGAAGATACAGAAGATACAGAAGATACAGAAGATGATATTGAAAATGATGAACAACAAGTCATAACTGAAAATAATACAGATGATTATGATATTAATAATACAGATGATTTAGAAAATAAAGAAGATTTTGGAGATGATCAAGATATGGCAAGAACTTTTGATGATAATTCAATATTAACTAGCAATTTACAAAAAGAATTAGAAGCAAGTATAGAAAAAGATTTGATTGAAGTTGATGAATTAAATGAATTAGAAGAAGTAGAGGAATTACAACAAGAGGATGAAGAAAATGTTCGGGTAGTAGATTTTGATACTACATTAGAAACAAAAGTACAAGATGTTTCAGTCCCTAATTTTAAAAAATTAAAATTTGATGAATTAAAAAGTCTTGTTTCTACCAAAGGTTTGGCAAGTGAAATTCAAAAAATGAAAAAAGCTGATTTGGTCACTTTATTGGAAGATGATTTTAGAAAACAACATAATACATCAACACAAGAAGTACAATTAATGTAAATATTGTTATAGTAATTTGAGTATATTTAAAATATATAATAATATATATTATGAAAGCAAACAATGTATATTTTAATATTCCTGAAATAATGCATGATGGAAGATCAACTCAACAAAATCCAAATGCTATCTTAAATGATCAAGTAATGCAGCGTGAAAACATTATGTCAAATGCTGAATATCGCCATTACTTACAAAAAAATGCAGATGTAATTATTAAGCAAAACCAAGTAAATAGTAACGCCAAAGTAAATACACAAAATTTTGTTCCACACAGTGCTCCAAATACTAATGAATTAGGTCCATATTTATTTAAATCGTCTGATGACAATACTAGACCATTTGGATATAATAGTAGTGATTTGAAATCAATATATTTGTCTAGAAATGAACAACAAAGCAAATTATATACACCATTAGCAAGTATTAACCCACAAATTCAAGAGAAATATTTACAAAAAAAATAAATTTATAGCACAAAGTATTTGTTACTTGCTTAAAAAATGTACGGATCATAAGTAAATTATTATGAAATAATATAAAAGCTATTTTTCATAATAACTATGAATAGAATCAATAAGGAGTTGATATATGGAGCCCGTAATTATAAACCGATTATGGTAAATATTTGTAAAGCACAAGGAATTTTCATGTATGATGATAACGACAAAAAATATTTTGATTATTTAGCTGGTTATTCATCAGTAAATCAAGGTCATTGTAATCCAGAAATAGTAAAAGCTGCAAGTGAACAAATGAAAAAACTTTGTTTAACATCACGAGCATTTACTAATGATAAATTGGGTGATTACTTTGAATTCATGACAAGTACATTTGGTTATGAAAGTATACTACCAACAAATACTGGTGTGGAAGCAGGTGAAACTGCTATAAAATTAGCGAGACTATGGGGATACAAACATAAAAATGTTCCTGAAAATAAAGCAGTTGTTTGTTTTGCTACAAATAATTTTTGGGGACGAAGTATTGCAGCAATTAGTTCATCAAATGATCCAAAATGCTATGAACATTTTGGTCCATATACACCAGGATTACAATTAGTAAAATACAACGATATTGATGCATTAAAACAGGCATTTGAAGAGAATCCAAATATTGTAGCATATATGGCTGAACCAATTCAAGGAGAAGCAGGAATTATTATACCAGATCAAGGCTATTTATCACAAGTTAGAAAGTTATGTGACGCATTTAACATTTTATTTATTGCTGATGAAATACAAACTGGATTAGGACGAACTGGAAATCTAAATGCTTGCGATTACGACAAGATAAAACCAGATATGTTATTATTGGGAAAAGCATTGTCTGGTGGTTTGATGCCCATAAGTTGTGTATTGGCAGATAATCACGTAATGAAACACATGGATATAAATATGCACGGATCTACTTATGGTGGTAATCCATTAAGTGCTGTTATTGCTGAATCAGCAGTCCGTTATACTATTGATCACAAATTGCCAGAAAATTCAATTTTGATGGGACATCATTTTCGCGATGAATTGCAAAAAATACAACATAAATATTCTTATATAAAAGATATTAGAGGCAGAGGTTTAATGAATGCAATACAATGTGTTGATACAAATACAGCATCTATATTGGTAACCAAATTACGAGAAAACAATATTTTGACAAAAACAACCCACGAAACAACATTGCGAATGACTCCTCCATTAATAATTAATGAATTTCAAATGAACGAAAGTTTGGAACTTATTGAAAAAGCAATGAATGAAGTATAGTATTTCATATGAGTCAACTAAAATATTATTTTGCAATTAATATTAATCAAAATAATATTCTAAAAATTAATAATTAAAAAATAGTTAATTTAAGATAAAATTGAAATAGATTAAACATAAGTTACTAAGTACAAATAATGAATTCTGAAATGTTTGACACTTTTGCTCCTATGAATAATTGTGAAAATCGCCAAAATGTCTACGATGAATCTTCTTTAGATAAATCATTAGAACATGAAACATTTATTGAAAGTCCTTGGACCCTTATTGAGTCTTATTTTGGCGAGAACCATTTGAAACAATTGGTAAGACATCAATTGGAATCATTTGATCATTTTGTAAATTTTCAGATCCAAGACACAATTGACATGTTTCATCCAATCCACATCTGTTCAGAATTAGATTATAATAAAACCCATAACCTATATGTTCTAGAAATGTTTATAAGCTTCGAAAAATTTAAAATTTATCGTCCCCAAATTCATGAAACAAATGGTGCAACTAAATTAATGTTTCCTCAGGAGGCTCGTTTGAGAAATTTCACATATTCTTCAAATATGACAATTGATGTTAACATCAAATATGTTGTACGTAACGGAGAAAATTTAGAAAATATACAAACATTTAATCGTATTATACCTAGTGTTCATATTGGAAAATTACCTATAATGTTAAAATCATCACTGTGTGTTTTATCTCAGTATAAACATATATCATCTGATGTCACAGGAGAATGTAAATATGATGCAGGAGGTTATTTTATAATAAATGGATCTGAAAAAACTGTTCTTGGTCAAGAAAGAGCTGCTGAAAATAGAGTATATTGTTTTAATGTTTCCAAAAATAATACAAAATATACTTGGATGGCAGAATTGAAATCAATTCCAGATTTCAAAACAATTAGTCCAAAACAAATAAATATGATGGTCAGTTCAAAAGACAATGGTTTTGGATTTCCAATATATATTCAAATTCCACGCTTAAAAGCACCTATACCATTATTTATATTATTTCGTGCATTAGGTGTTTTAAGTGATGGTGAAATATGTAAATATATATTATTAAATATTCGTTTTGAAGAACATGAAGATATCATTGAAAAACATTTATTAAAACATTTACATGCATCTATTATTGAAGCAAATGAATGTTTAACACAAGCAGAAGCATTTAATTATATTCAAACACATATTATGTTTACACCAATTAATATGGATAAAGAAACAGGTGAACAAAAGAAAAATGAATTTACAAATGACGTTTTAAACAATGATTTATTCCCACATTGTTTAAATAAAATCCAAAAATTATATTATTTAGGCTATATGACGAATCGTCTTTTACGTGCAGCATATGGCTATAATCCCCAAGACGATAGGGATTCTTATTTGAATAAACGTATAGATTTAACAGGTACATTATTAAACAATTTATTTCGAAATTATTTTAACAAATTAGTAAAAGATATGCAAAAAAGTATTGTAAAAGAGATCAACACTGGAAGTTGGCGTTCCACTTATGATTACATGAATATTGTGAACCATACGAATATTTATAAAATCATAAAATCTACAACTATTGAGAATGGTATCAAACGAGCATTAAGCACTGGTGATTTTGGTATCAAGCAATCTAATTCTAGTAAAGTTGGTGTTGCGCAAGTATTGAATCGTTTGACTTATGCTTCTAGTTTAAGTCATAGTCGAAGAATTAGTACTCCTATTGATAAAAGTGGGAAGTTGGTACCACCACGAATGTTACATAATACCACATGGGGGTATTTATGTCCCGCTGAAACTCCTGAGGGTCAGTCTGTTGGGGTTGTAAAAAATCTAAGCTATATGGCTCATATTACAATACCATCACAAAGTCACAACTTGTATCATTATGTAGATAGATATTTGATCCCATTGGACGAATCAAAACCCCAATCATATTATTTTAATAAAGTAAAAATATTTGTAAATGGTTGCTTTATGGGTATTACAAATGAACCTCAAAATGCTTATGAGTATTTAAAAGATTTGAAGTACAAGGGAATGATTAATGTTTACACATCAGTCGTATTTATTTATTCAAAGATGGAAATTCGTATTTGCAATGATGCTGGTAGACTTACACGTCCGTTAATGCGTGTCAAGGATAACAATTTATTGATATCACAACGTCAAATTCAAATGTTGCGTTCGGGAGAATTAAGATGGGATGATTTATTGTGTAATTTGAAATTACAAAATTCAGTAATGGAATATATTGACCCAGAAGAACAAAATTATTCAATGGTTTGTATGCATCCACACGAACTTCTGAAAACAAAGGAAGCAACAACAATGAAAACATTTGATTATACTCATTGTGAAATTCATACGAGTAGTATATTCGGAATATTAGCATCTTGTATTCCATTTCCAGAACATAATCAATCGCCAAGAAATACATATCAGTGTGCAATGTCAAAACAATCAATGGGAGTCTATGTTACAAATTATATGAATCGAATGGATAAAACAGCGTATGTATTGAATTATCCAATGAGACCATTAGTTGATACTCGTATTATGAATATTATTCAAATTAACAAAATTCCTTCTGGTTCACCTGTTATTGTCGCAATAATGACTCATACTGGTTATAATCAAGAAGATAGTATATTATTCAATAAAGGTGCAGTAGACCGTGGTTTATTTATTGCAACTGTTTATCATACTGAAAAAGATGAAGATAAAAAAATAAATGGTGATGAAGAAATTCGTTGTAAACCAGATCCATCCCGAACAAAAGGTATGAAATATGGTAATTATAATAAAATTAATAATGAAGGGGTTATACCTGAAAATACATTAATTGAAAATCGAGATGTTATTATTTCAAAAGTAATTCCTATTAAAGAAAATAAAAATGACCACACTAAGGTTATTAAATATGAAGACCAAAGTAAATTGTTTCGTACAAGTGAAGATACCTATGTAGATAAAAATTACATCCAGCGTAATGGAGATGGTTACAAATTTGCAAAAGTACGTACTCGTATTATTAGACGTCCAGTGATAGGAGATAAATTTTCAAGTCGTCACGGACAAAAAGGTACTATTGGTAATATTATTCCAGAAGAAGATATGCCTTTTACTAAGGATGGTTTAAAACCTGATATAATTATCAATCCCCATGCTATTCCATCTCGTATGACTATCGGACAATTGAAAGAAACATTATTAGGAAAAGTACTATTACAATTAGGATTATTCGGTGATGGTACAAGTTTTGGTGATTTGACTATAGAACAAATATCCAAAGAATTATTAAATGTCGGATATGAAAAAAACGGCAATCAAGTATTATATAATGGTATGACTGGTGAACAAATGGAAACAAGTATATTTATTGGACCAGTGTTTTACCAAAGATTGAAACATATGGTGAATGATAAACAACATAGCCGTTCCATAGGACCGATGGTAAATCTAACACGTCAACCTGCTGAGGGTAGATCACGCGATGGTGGTTTACGTTTTGGTGAAATGGAGCGTGATTGTATGGTATCTCATGGAGCATCGCGATTTACTAAGGGCAGGTTATATGATGCATCAGATAAATTCCAAGTACACGTATGTAAAGCTTGTGGTATGATTGCTGCATATAATGATGAACTTGGTATACATCATTGTCGCACTTGTGATAATCGTGTAGATTTTGTATATACCGAAATACCGTATGCTTGTAAACTATTATTTCAGGAACTATTAACAATGAACGTAAGTCCAAGAATCATTACAAATTAGAATACATATTAGCCATTACAAACCAATTATAATCTATAAAACATTAAAATTACATTATTTATATTAATATTTTTAATGTCATTTTTATTATATATGGCTAGTCAACAAAGAGCATATAATATTTTACAAGGTGAAATACCATCAACTATTGATATTTCAAATACTTTTACAATATCATTAGATGGTACTACATTAGTAAGTACTTTCACAGCAGGAACAACTATCACTCCACAGGGATTTGTAGATAAGCTAAATAGTGATCTTAATTTAGGTAATGATTTAACATTAGGAGAAGATTCATATGTAAGTGTAGAAAAATTAAAAGAATTATATCCAGGATTGGAAGTGCTTGATGTTTCTAATAGAATACATAGTATGGATGCTTCGTCTGTGCAAGTAAATGAAACATTAGACTCAATAAACACTAAATTAAGTTCTATCATCGAATATATAGCAAATAGACCACGCGTTACAATATTTACTCATACAAATGGTAGTAAGAATGAATTACTTATAACAGATGTTAGTAATGGAAGCTATACTGATAATAGTATAGATAATACCGATATAAATTCAGTTAGAATAGGAACCATTGTAACTGATATTTGTGATAATTGTTTCAAAGATTGCATTAATTTATCAAGTGTGACATTTGATGCTAGAGAGTTCAAAAAATCAACTTATACATATGTCGACTCTACTAGTGAATTAGCATCCATTGGGAGCTATGCATTTCAAAATTCAGGATTAATATCATTTGATATTCCAAATACCGTCATTAGTATTGCTAGTAGTGCTTTCTCAGATTGTAGTAGTTTGACATCTGTCAGCTTTGAATCTGGATCACAACTAGCATCAATTGGGGAGAATGCATTCCGTGATACAAGTCTTAACACAATTACTATACCTGCATCTGTAACAAGTATTGCTAGTAGTGCTTTCTCTGGTTGTAGTAGTTTGACATCTCTCTTAATTGAATCTGGATCACAACTAACATCAATTGGAGATAATGCATTCAGTGATACAAGTCTTACTACAATTACTATACCTGCATCTGTCACAACTATTGCTAGTAGTGCTTTCTCTGATTGCAGTAGTTTGACATCTGTCAGCTTTGAATCTGGATCACAAGTAACATCAATTGAGAGTTATGCTTTCCAAAAATCAGGATTAATATCATTTGATATTCCAAATACTGTCACAAGTATTGCTAGTAGTGCTTTCACTGGTTGTAGTAGTTTGACATCTGTCAACTTTGAATCTGGTTCACAAGTAACATTCATTGGAGATAATGCATTCAGTGATACAAGGCTTAATACAATCACTATACCTGTATCTGTCACAACTATTGCTAGTAGTGCTTTCTCTGGTTGCAGTAGTTTGACATCTGTCAACTTTGAATCTGGATCACAAGTAACATTCATTGGAGATAGTGCATTCAGTGATACAAGGCTTAATACAATCACTATACCTGCATCTGTCACAACTATTGCTAGTAGTGCTTTCTACGGATGTAGTAGTTTGACATCTGTAACCTTTGAAACTGGTTCACAATTAGAGTCTATTGAATATAATACATTCCGTGATTCAAATATCAATACAATAACTATACCTTCAACTGTAACTAGTATTTCTGGTGAGGCTTTCGGAGCTTGTAGTAATTTGACATCTATGTTGGTACCTAGTGGTATAACATATGGCAGTAATACATTTCAGGATACAACTGATTTATCAAATGTATTCTTTTATAATAAAGAAAACAACACATTTTATAATGGTGTAAAAACAGATAATAGTATTACACAAGGAACTACACAAATTATAGGCAATTCTAGTCCAACATTAGATGAAATGGCAGCACATTTTGGTTCAGATGCTGCCACTGGAAGAACATATATTGAAAATCTTGGGTATACTTTTACACAATCATCACATATAGCATACACTCTATATAATCAATCATTAACTGTTATATCTCTTCCACATCGTAGTGGTGAAGTATTTAGAGCAAATGAGGAACCGGAACCAGGTCATTCTCAGGGATCATACAATGGTACAACTCAAACAGTTACAATTTATGATGGTAGTGCAGATATAAGTCTTAACGCTTATTGTTTTCATTGTTACTTTAATCCACCAGTAAATTTATCATCGTTTTCATTCAGCAGTTCAAAGGGACATAGGTATACCTATATAAACCAATGGGCAATGCACGCAAAACCATTTGATGAAAATACCTTTCATTCTATAACTAGTGGTACAGGAACAAGTAGAACATTCACTGATACTAGATATTTTAGTGATGTTGTATTTTCTGTAACACATCTTGTTATTGATCAACAAAAGGCACAAGCACTTCGTTTAGATTCTTTAAATTTCTATGGATGGCAAAAAAAGAATTAACGAATATATAATGTTAATAATGAAATATAAATAATAAAATAATTTATCTCAAATTTAAATATAAAGAATACATCTATAGTATAATGCCTTTATAGCTCAGCGGTAGAGCGTTTGCTTAGTAAGCAAAAGGTCCAGAGTTCAATCCTCGGGAGGCTTCAAACATTATTACATACACATTTACATAAAATTATCATTTTTATATTTTTTCATTGATAATACTATATTATTTTCTTCATAGTGATGACAATATTTTTCGTCTTCTTGAAATTCTTCATACTCATTTAAATTAGGAAAGAACGTATCACATTCATAATTTTGATATATATGTGTTACATAAATAGCATCAATTTTATTTGCATAATTATTCAAAAAATCTTCATAAATTTTACCACCACCAATAACAAATATTTTATTGTTATGATCTAAATATTGATTGCGTAAATTCATTCTATTTTGATATTCTTTACTTAAAACATCTATGGTATAAGAAATAGACTGGACATAAATTACTTGATCCGGAAATTTATTTATTGTATTTAAATGTTCCGCTTGTGAAGATATAACAATATGAAATCGATCTTTCAATAATGACGGTAAACTATCAAATGTTTTACGACCCATAATTAAAACATTTGGTTTCATTGGACGATTTATATGTTGGATACAATTTTTATATTGGCTTTTAGTTACATTAGAAAAGTGTTTTAGATCTTTCTTAAAATGCCAAGGCATATTGCCTTGATGACCTATACCATTCTTAAAATCATATGCAACAATCATTTCAAACATTAATATAATTTATATTAATAATTTATATTAATTACAAATAATCTTATTAGAATGGCAATAATGAAAACAAATAAAAAATGATTTAAGAATATTTAAACTGTATTAGAAAATATAAATATGCCAAAGAATACACTTTTTATTAGCTATTTATTTCTATTTTGTTTAGTCATTAGTCTTTATGATTTCTTATAATCAATAAAAATTATATTTCTAAAAACAAAATAAGCTAACATTAAAAGTGCCCCAAAAAGAATATATACATCAATAATATCATATTGTGTATCGGTTGTGTAAAAATATAAATTGTCTCTAATTAATAAATAATTAATTTGTCTTTCCATAGAATTATCCAAAAACCAAGGAATATTATTTATTTGATCAGGAACAGTTACAAGATTATTAGAATAATCTTGAATTTCATTCGTTAAATTCATATAATACAATCTTTTTGTTTTTAATTTTGGTTCATTCATAATACTATGAGGAATGACTCCCATACATATTCTGTATATGAAAATGATTTTAAATAATAATTTGGTACAATTATTATTTAATTACAATTATTATTAATATTCAATATCAGGGTTCTTATTATCAGTAAAAGTATACTTACGCAGAAGTAGTAGCAAGAGCAGGTGCAAGAGGAGCAGAAGCTTTGGCAAAATGTGGTGACATATAACGTTGGAGATTAAAATAAGTTAATTCATCATCCTTTTTGAGTTTAAGTAACTTAGAAAGAGCAGCATCAGGATTAATTTGACGACCGTTATCTTTGTCTTGTAAATTGTGAGCACGAATGTATTTATTAATTTCTTTGGTAACCTCAGTACGGGCCATTTCGGTTCCGGTTGGTTTTCCAAGAAATGTAGCTAATTCGTCAGTAATAAGAGTTGGACGAACAAAACCACTTGGTGCGCGGTTGCCAGCATTACGACGTTTTTTTAAAGAAGCTTTACGAGCTAATTTTAATTCTTTGGTATATTTCTTTTCTAATACTTTGAATTCACCTTTTAATGAATTAAGCATACCGATAGTTTCTTGGATTTTTTTGGAGAATAATGAAAATTCTTGAACAAAATCATCAGCTTCAACAACAGTGTTTTCAACTGGTGCTACTGTTACAGGAGCAGGTGTTGGAACAGGTGTTGGAGCAGGGGCAGTAGCTACTTTTTTAGCAACTTTCTTTACAACTTTCGCAGGGGTAGCAGGGGTAGTTTCAGACTTTTTAGCCATTATAATCTAATATATCAACTCCTTTTTAAGTCGTTTTTTCTTATAATAATATTATTCCTTAATTTTACACCAAAACAGTATTGAAAATTGTTATAATATGTCTAATTTAATTATTTTGCGTTTAATAACCATATTTTTTCTATTTAAAATTCAAAATTTATAGTTCAAACCATATAATTTTAGGAAAATAATGTGTTTCTTATGCTTTGTTCTCAAATAATATTTTATAATTTGTCACAATTCCATCAATATTATAGGATAACATTTGATTTAGTATTATATTATTTTCACAAGTATAAGTAAATATTTTCACACCCATATTTTTTAATATTTTACAGGTTTTATGATTTAACACTGTCCAAAAAATACTAAAAAAATGTATATACTTTCTTTCAACAATAGAATAATAAATATTTGAATCAAAATTATTTCCAGTAATAAATCCATAACTGATACTAGGGAAATAATTATATAATTGTTCAATATGCTCTAGATCAAAACTTGCAATATATATATTATTAAAAATAATATCAGGATTACTCCTTCCACCATTCAAAAACTTAATTATTGCATTTACTAATGTTAGACTCCCTTTCAAATCTAAATAAATTTTAACATTCGATATTCCTGAAATATCAAATACTTCTTCTAATTTCATTATATCATTATCTATTTCCACTATTTGAGAATAAGACATATCTTCTATCATTTCATATTTAATATATGTGTCATGATAAAGAATAATTTCACCTGATTTACATAGTTGAATATCTATTTCTATCATAGAAAATCCTTCGATTATTGCACTAGTAATTGCTTGTTTTGAATTGTCTTTATAATATTGAGAATTACCTCGGTGCGCTATTTGTAAAATATCTTTTTTCATATACTCACGTATCAAAATATATATTACCAAGAATTTATCAGAAAGTCACAAATAATTTATTTAAAAATTACATATGCTGTACTGATTGAAACAACCACGGCATCGATTCAGCTGCATCAGGTGATACAAGTGTCAATGCACACAAAACATAAAATACACCTAAACCACGGGATTCATGATTTATACCTTTCGTAATAAAATTTTCCATTGTTCGTAATACATATTTTTGTAATTGTTCAAATGTTAGATTTTGAGCTTCATGATACATCAATGTATGAAATGGATTACCAGAAGGATGTATAACTTGTAATTGTATTGATCTAGTGAGTTGAGCTCTATAACTCCATATATCATATAATTCTCTTAAAAATCTAATCAATCTAGCGTGTGACAATTCTGAAAACCAATTAACATTTGTTATATGCCCCATTTCATCCATTTTCAAAAACAATTCAACCGTTTTTTCACGAATATTAATGCTATCATAAAAACTACTTCCATTTATTAAGACATTTTCACTTTCGATTGTATTATTTATACCTATATCAAGAATTTTTGATAAGCATCTTATCTTCCATATAGTAATTTTAATATTATTTGGAAATTTATTCCTATTATATGGGTTCTTAGCATCATTATTTGTTCTTAAATATTCGGACAATGATGATAAATCAAAACCATAAATAAAATTATCACAATCCTTATAACTGATAAATTGCATAAATTGTATGTCTGCTATATTTTCAAGCGTATAAAAGTCACTATTATTATTACATAGAGCTCTATTATACAATGCTGGACCTTTATAATATATTAAACATTTTACGAAATATCGACGAATTGATTTTTGAATAATATTTGCATAAAATGATTCTCTTAGGTAAGTGTACATTCGATGTTTTAATTCGTGTTTATTACCAGAGACTTTAAGTTTATAATTTTTTGCAATAGCTCGCATTTGCTTGACATTATAATTATATTTTACTATATTTTCAAATTTATCAAAGGATAAAATTTCAAAATCTAATTCAGAAATTTTATCACTTCTATTTTTATTTGAATATTTTCTAATGGCCATATTTATATATGTAATTATATTATTTAAGTATTTTTATTCAAATAAAGTAACATTTATTAAATTTTATGACGATTAATCATCTCCATATATATAATTAAATAAAAAATTGATTTGTATTTAAAGATAGATTACTACTATTAAATATAAAATGACAACCGTACAATACCGCAACTTCACCAACGACCTTATCGCTTATAATGCACCAGTAATTAACAAATCAGGAGGAAAATCAATCAATATTTACAACAAAGATTGTCGTAAAGCATTATGTATTACAACTCCTCTCATGTTAACATGGGGAATAAGTGATTATGAAGGCAACGAAAGATATGAAATGGCATTACAATTTCCTAGTGAGGATTATCGTGATGAAAAAACAAATAAATTTCTTCAAGTAATGAGTGATTTTGAAACAAAAATCAAAGAAGATGCCTTAAAAAATTCAAAAGAATGGTTTGGAAAACAACATAAGAGTATGGACGTACTTGAGGCTTTATGGACACCAATGTTAAAATATATGAAAAATAAAGAAACTGGTGAACCTGATAAAACCAAGTCACCTTCATTACGTGTGAAAGTCCCTTGTTATGATGGGGTTTGGAAATCAAATATCTTCAACTTAGATCATCAAAAAATATTCCCATCAAATGAATCATTAGCAACACCAATGGATTTTATTCACAAAGGTGATCAAATTGCTACTGTTATTCAATGTGGTGGTATTTGGTATGCCAATGGAAAATTTGGTGTTACATGGAGACTTTTACAAGCTGTTGCTCAACCAAAGATTGATACTAATTCAGTTTGCCAAATCGAATTAGACGATACAGACAAAGACAAAATTCAAAACAGTACTACATCAAATGATGACGAAGAAGAAGAAGACATAATCGTAGAAGATGATGAAGAAGAAGAAGAAGTCGTTGATGAAGTACAAGTAGAAGAGGAACCTGTTGTAAAAAAGAAGAAAGTAGTTAGAAAAAAAGCAGCATAAATATAATTTACAACTATAAATATAATTCAAAACAAAAAAAATACAAAAACCTATAAAAATATAATGTAGTATAAAATATAATTATATGATTTTTTATCAAGAATCATATGATTTTAATATTCAGTTTGACTATCATTTATATAATTATGAATTAATACATCTTTATTTTTGTTAAGCACATCACCTGATAAAATACAATTCTCATAAATTTCTGTAACTAAATTTCGTGGAGCATTTGTCCCTATTTTAAGCAAACCTTTTTTATATAGTTCATTTTTCATTTGTGCGTATGGTCTGGCTTTTATATTTTGCTTTTCAGCCAATACTTTTGATCTTGTTTTCCCACTTTTCAATACAACACCAACTTTACGAGATTTCTTATTTCTTCCACAATTGAAACGTCGTGTTTTAATTTGTTTTGTTACATACTTTATTCGTTTTTTTTTATCATCGTCTTTCAATAAATTATTTTTATTTTTATATGTTTGATGCACAAAATGATTCATTTGGTTCAAGTTATTTGAATTAGTTGGATTTATTACATTTTGCCGATTTTTTAAAGTTTTCATATAATTTCTATATGTTGGTTTGAACCCATTTTTTAAACAACCATATGGTTTGTCGTCTTTGATTGTTGAAGATGAAGTAGAATTATGTGAAGTATTTGAAGATACATTCATACTTGATAAAGAATTTCCAATATCTGATGATAATGATTTTGGTAATTCAATATCAACTTGTTCAAGTTGAAAATTGCTCGGTGTATTATAGAAAGAATTAACATTTCTTTTTGCCTCATTACTTGGTGATAAAAAAGATTGTGTGTTTTGTGTGTTTTGTGTGTTTTGTTGGTGTTGTGTATTTTCTTTATGTTGTTTAGAAAGTTGCACCAAATAATCTAACGATTCTTTGAATTCATCGGGAAAAAAACGGTTTGAATCTTCATCACTATTTCTATTCTTACTCTTACCATTATCATTTGTAACATTATTTTGAGAATATGATTTGTGTAAATTATCTTGATGTTCTTTTACTTTCTTGATTAAATTTCGCTTCATGTCATTTGGTGCGATTATTGATAATGGTTTTGGTTTTTTACTCCTTGTTTGATTTATTGATTTTTTATTACTTCCTTGTTTGAAAAATGCAGTGTTAATTGAAATTGTTTTGTTGTCATTCATAATTAGTATGCTTATATTAAAGTAAAATAAAATAATATTAATCTTATTTTAATTATGCTGTAAATTATTATTTATGATATTTTATTGTAACATTTTTAGCACCGTATACAGTAGAATATGTTTCTTCTGATAATTTTAATAGTGAATCTTTTGAGATAAATAGAGTGATGTTTTCCAAACCTTGTAAAGCATAATTATCTAAATATTCTATCGATGGTGGTAAATATAATGATTCAACTTTTGTACCGTTGAATACAAAATTTTCTATGCGTTTAAGTTTTGATGGTCGCATAGATGTATTTTCAAAAGATATTGCCTTCAATTGTTTACAACCATTGAACAACCCTGTTCGCAATTCTTCAACATCAGATGGAATTGTTATATCGGTTAATGAAATTGCATTTACAAACACTTGTGCTCCTAGTTTTTGTAAGTTTGAATTACTTTCAAAAATAACATTAGTTAATAGTGGACAATCAAAAAATGCTTGTTCTCCGATTTCTCTTATATTTCTTGGTATAATTACAGATAAAATATGACTATTACTACAAGCTTCATTCTGAATAATTTCCAATCTACTATTTTCCTCAAATTCTATATTAAATTCATCTTTAACACCTTCAAAAACAGATTCGGTTAAGTATTCTGTGTCATTTGATATATAAATAGCATTATTACAGATATCATTAATTGTGGGGTTTCTTATATAAACAATATCACTAGTATTATTAGCTAATCTATCATCAGTCGATGAATGATATGATATTTGATTTTGATCATTCACACCAGTAGAAAAATCAAAGGGTTCTTTCATATATATATAATATATGATCTGTGATTTTAATGTTATTATTTCATTCGAGAAAGAATTCCAAACTTCATGAAAATTATTACTACCACCATTTATTCCATAATATTTGATATTAAAATTTATATCAATCTTCAATGTAGTAGAAGTTGTGTATATAGAATCGATTTTATTTAAGTATGATAGAGTATTTAAACTTATATCAGATTTTCCAACATACAAATACGAATAACTCATACTATAAAATAATATTTTAATTTTTAAAGCGTATACTTCCATATTGCTTTTGTAAATATCTGTCTCTTATACACATCTGACGCTGCCGACGACTCCTTACGTGTAG
>OJCJ01000054.1_pt1 | contig 21148 bp, 18 predicted proteins | sample 1591811 | NCBI WGS metagenome assembly OJCJ01 (sample SAMN05416758, study PRJEB24817) | seawater metagenome | isolation source: Sea water | place: Canada:Atlantic | collected 2013-07
ACGAGATGTAGAGAGGTCTCGTGGGCTCGGAGATGTGTATAAGAGACAGCCCGAAGGATAAGGCTTATAAGAAGTATTCGTTCTTTTATATACTTCATTAAAATCAATTTTTAATTTAGCGCATAGTATTTCTCCGTCTTGTAAAATACCAAATTTATCAGTATCTAAATAAGGCGTAAAGTACCCTACTCTATCTGCATCCCAATTTCCAATTCTAAAGGCAGCATCATCTGCATCTCTAAATTCTTGTCTACAATCAGGGTAAACAGCATGATCGCCTGCATGAATACCTAAAGCAATATCACAAGTTTCTCCTGTTCTATTTGCCACAGATAATGCTACAGCTTGTGTAATAGAAGCAAATATTTTATTTCTATTAGGTACAACTGTTTCTTTCATATTGTCATTCTCATAATGCCCTTCTGGAACATCGTCTCCGCCTTCAACTAATGCTGAATCTAGTAAGTCTGCTAATCCGTCTAATTTAATTTGACGGTAATTAATCTTACATCCACCGTAACAATCACTCTCTTTACAGTTTTCGTTAAGGTAGTCTACTAGTTGTTGAGCTCTTTCTAACTCTACTCTATGTTTTTGACCATAATCAAATGAAATACCTGTTACAGTATCGTACTTTTCGATAGCTCTTAACAATAGGGTGCTGCTATCCATTCCACCACTTAAACTAACTACACAATGTGCCATAATTTATTTATTTAATATTTGCCAGGTATTTTGAGCGTATAGGCCAACGCTTACTTTTAATATAAGAAATATATTATTATATTCCTACTCTATATTTGTAAAAGATGATATTTTCTCTTGTATTTCTCTCCACTCACTTATATACTCTTTTATTGACCCGTAGTGTTTACTTTTACTATTAAGTAACTCTCTACAAGCTGATTTTAGTGCTTGATTAAACGTTGCTGGGTAGCATACTGTTTTAATGTAGTGTGTGTTGTTTTCCCCTTTAATAACTCTTTCATATAGAGTGTATCCTCCTGAGGTTGATTTAGCAATGAAAAACGGTTCCATAACCGCATCTTCAATAATTGTGTCCCCAGCGGGGATAGAATCTGGTCTTCTTAGCATAACTTAAATTATTTTTATTATTTCCAATATAACTGCACCATTACTATTATAAATGCTAGTACTAGTGTTACTCCTGTTTTAACTGTAATGCCTTCTCCTAAATGAATGTATGTTAAAATTGTCATTATTACCATACCTGTAGAAAATCCTATTAGCCTACCGGGCCATAGAACTCCGTCAAAACCGTCTACAACGTATCTAGATGCATAAATTAAAATATAACTAATAGGTATACCTAATGTAGCCATAAAAAGTGGTCTTTCTTTTACCCAGCTACTAAAGAACTGAGAGTTGGTCTGGTACCATATCATTGCTTGTGCTACTGTAAATAGTATAAACGCTATAACTATATTTCTATTCACTTCCTATAAATGCTTTTAGTCTCTTTTCATCCATCCTACCGGTTTCCGATTTTATCTTCTCTCCGTCTATAACAACAGTTGTAGGTATTCCATTTACCTTATACTGTGCTGCTAATCCTGTTGTATCTTCTTCGATATTAACATTAACAAATTCGTAGGTATCTTTTAATTCCTCAGCAACTTTATCAAAGGACTTAGCATATACTTTACATGGTCCGCACCAATTAGCGTAAAATTTAATTACTTTTATCATTTTCTTCCTTTTTCTTTATAGCTGTTAAACCTTGATTTTTTTACTGGAGTATTAGAAGATTTTACTCCGATTGATTTTAACCACTCCATAGTCTGGGTATAGAGCTGTTTAGATGAATTTTTTGACATATAACTTTGATTTATGATTATATATTAATATAAGAAAAATATAGCATGTAAACAACTATTTTACAGTATTTCCGTCCACTGTTATTTCATGCCAATGCACTCTACCTTCTTCTATTGCGCTCTTAATATTCTTCTGTTTTCCCATTAAGAATGCACTACCGCTCTTTACCTCTACGAAGTGAACTGAGCATTTAGTCTTACTTCCGGTGTCTTTAAATGCAACGTAGTCAATTGGCATACCTAAAAAGGTACAGTCTTCAGGAGGAACAGGAAAACCGGGCATAAATGGAACGAAATGCTCTATCGTTTTCCCCCATTGTACTGCTCCTGATCTTTTCTTGGCATCCCTCCTAATTTCTGCTCTTTCTCTCTCAAATTGCTCTTCTAGTAGAGTAAGCTTCTTTTTATAACGGTAAGTAACTCCTCCTAGTGTAGTTAAGAGGGTTACTATTAGTATCGTATATAACATATGTTAAATTTTATCCATCACAACTGAGACAGTCTTCTGATGTTCTGGAGCCTATATCTCCGTTAATTACTGAATCTGTCCTAAGGTAGTACAGTGTTTTAACCCCTAATTTCCAAGCTGTTTGGTGTACTAAGTTAATAAACTTAGGTGAATCGGTTGGATCAAAAGCTAAATTTAAAGATTGTGTCTGATCAATATATTTTTGCCTAACTGCTGCTTGTTCTACTAGTGCTAATTGATTTACCTCTGCAAAAGTTAGGAAGATTGGCTTATCTTCCAAAGGCATAATGTCTTCTGGTAGATTTGCTACAGAACCCCTATCTTTCATAATAGAATCCCATACTTCCTCTGTATTACACCCTCTTTCTTCAAAGTAGCTTTCTAGTGCCGAGTTTTTTCGTATAAATGTTCCTTTTGCTGAATTAAAAGTATATACATTAGCAGGTATTGGTTCTATGCCAGCTGATACTCCTCCTGATATTGTACTATTAGATACAGTCGGTGCTATTGCCATTAAGTGAGTATTTCTCATACCTGTTCCTTTACACCATAATGGTTCTCCATATTCATCTGCTAACTTTCTTGATGCAGCTTCTGCTTGACTCTTAATTTGAGAAAAAATCTGATGTGTATATGATGTTGCAGCTATTGATGAGAAAGGTATTCTTTCATTTTGAAGTAAAGTGTGCCATCCTAGTACTCCTAGTCCAATAGCTCTTCCTTTTTTAGCAGATCTATGAGCTCTAATAAGTGAATCTCTTCCAGAAGTTTTAGCTAAGAACTCTTCTAATACCCCGTCTAGAAAGTAAATTGATGTCTCAACTAAATCTGAGTTTTTCCATTCATGCCATTTTGTTAAGTTGACTGAAGATAAGCAGCAAATAAAACTGTGTTCTTCATCTGTATGTAAAGTTATCTCTGAGCATATATTTGTCATACTTACATCTAAGTTATTCTTAACATAAGCTGGTGGATTGTCGTTATTTACATTGTCTTTAAACATAATGTAAGGTTCTCCAGTCTCTACTCTAGATTTCAGGATTGTTACCCATGTATCCATAGCCTCAGGGTCTCTACGCTCTAATTTTTGCATAAAGTTATCATCCACTACAACACATTGGTGAAGGTTTAGACACTGTCTATTAGGGTCTCCTTTAGGTCTTCGTATCTGTAAAAACTCCTTAATATCTGGGTGATTAATATCCAGGTTTACTGATGCTGCTCCTCTTCTTACTGCTCCTTGATTAGTAGCTAGTATTGTTGAGTCGTAAATTTTAGACCAGGGGATCACTCCTTCTGATTGTCCCATATCTCCGTTACCAATTTCTACTCCTCTACCTCTAATACGAGATAGTCCTATACCTACACCACCGCCGAGGGAGGTAAGTCTCATTAGTTCGGCATTGGTGAGACCAATACCTCGAATTGAATCGGGCGTATCAATTCCAAAACATGAGATCGGTAATCCTCGGTCGGTTCCGGTGTTGGATAGTACAGGGGAGGCTAAATTTAACCATCCTTTCCACATATAGCGGAAAAACTTATTAGCAAGATCTGGTCTATCCAGTCTTTTTGCAATTGTATCTGCTACTCTTTTGTATGCTTTTTTAGGTGTTTCATCTGTCAGCAAATACCCTTTTGATATTGTTGCCAGTGATACTTCATTCATCCATTCTGGATAATCTTTACCTGCTTCCCATTTGGAAGTATCTACTACTATACTCATAAATTATTTTATTAAAACATTGTTGCTGCATCCCATTCCATATGCCCTTTGGCGTAATTTGTCACTCTATTAGCAAAGAAATCTGTATGTTGCTTTCCTGCTATTACTGCGTCAAACCACTTCATTGTCTTTAAAGCACCCTTATCTATCTCTGATGACGGAACTATAGGTTTTAATCCTAAATCTCCCATTTTTGTATTAACTCTATGACGTATAAAGTTTTTTAATTCAGCTTTAGTTAAATTCTCTAAATCTCCCATTTCAAATATCTTATCGATAAAGTTAAACTCTAACTTTAAAGCATCTTTAGCTGCTTCTTCTATATCTGCTACTAATTCAGGTGTTTTAAACTCTGGGTGTTCTTCCATTAATGTTCTAAATAGCCAACATCCTGCATCCGAGTGTAAACTTTCATCTCTAACGGACCATTCTACTATCTGCCCTACTCCTTTAAGTTTATTCCTCATCTTAAAAGACAGTAGCACTGCAAATGAACTAAAGAGGTTAACTCCTTCTGTAAAAGCAGAGAAAATTGCTAATGATTTAGCCCTATCATGCCAGTTTGGAGTTCCATCATGGCCGTCTCTTACTTTCATTAAGCTTTCTATTTTATCCATAGTAGCTTCATCTTCTAAGAATTCTGCAAAATTATCTAATCCTAATTGTTCATTAAGTAGTGAATAAGCTTCTGCATGAATTGTTTCACTAGAACCTAATGTAGTCCCCATCATAATGATTTCTGGTTTACGAAACCACTTGGTTACTAAAGTAGACCAGTAATCATTTACTATTGTTTCTGTTTGAGCAAATCCTTTTAAGATTCCTCCAATCACATTTTTTTCGTGATCTTTTAAATTACTTGCCCAGTCTGTCACATCTTGTGACATTGGTACTTCTGTATGTAGCCAGTGAGCTTGTTGTTGTTTAAGCCAAAAATCATATGCTTTTGGGTATTCGAAAGGTTTGTAGACAATGCGTTCGTCGAGTAAACTCATATTTTTTAATTAATTAATTAGACAAAAAAAATCTCCAGAGGAAGCTACATATGCTAATGGAGATGTTTCCATAAATAGCATATATATTTTACTTTTTGTCAAATAGTTCTGACATTTTTTCTCTAGATAATGTAAACGTAGGGCCGTCGCCGGAATTTAAGTGCTCATCTATATCGGCCTTACCTTCAAATTCAATATGACCGTTATTAGTATCCATCTTAAGGTTATACGTCATTCCATCTTGGCCGTATCTATTTTTCATAACATGCCATCTACCTGTTCCTAAAACTTTATCTTCTTTCATTCTAGATAAAGAGAAACACATATCTGCTACCATCATTTTATCATAAGAACCTGCTGCTTTATCTCCTTCTATTACAGAATCTTTAGCTCCCATTCTATTTACTTGAGAAGGTGTTATTACTGGTATTTTTAATTCCTTAGCTAACCCCTTAGTGGCAATAAATACGTCATCAATTTCATCTTTTCGCTCTGAAAATTTACCTTTTGATGGTGCTCTTAGGTAATCTACATAGTCAATAACTACCAAGTCTGGTTTATGATCCATGTCTATACATTTTTGAATATGGGACTTAATTGTATTAACTGTAGCTCCTTTTGGTGCGTACTCTTTTACAATTAACTTTCCTTTAAGATTATCTACGTATGTTTGAACTTCTTTTCTATGGTCGTTTACTTCATCAATTGAATATCCTGTAAAGTAACAGTCAAAACGTTTTCCTACATAGTCTTCACCTAACTCTAAAGTATAGTAGTTAACATTAAATCCTAACTTTACAGCATGTGCTGCCATTGCAACACAAGTCCAGCTTTTTCCACCTCCAGGGTTACCGAAAACTATAGCTAAATCTCCAGGTCCAAAACCTCCTTGAATTCCTTCATTTAACTGAGCCCATGGTGTTGGGATTGTTGGTCTATAATCTTTTCTGTATCTTGATTCTACATCTTTATTATACTCGTGACCGATATTTTTATCCATTCCAGCTTTCATAGCTGTTTCTATTGTATTCCTAATACCGTCAAAATCTCCTGCTTTAAGTAAATCTGTAGAATTAAGAATTGCTTGTTTCATTTCTTGATTCTTACAAAAAGTTGTGAATTCTTCCTGTACATAGTCTAAATCATCTTGAGATGCTTCATATGAATTACGTAACTCTTCCTTAAGAGCTACTTTTAAAATATCATTATCAATCTTCTGTAATTCAACCTTAAGTACATCCATAGTCACAGTAGTATGGTACTTGTCAAAGTAGTTAACTAGCTGATTAATAATCCACTTGTGTGCGTCTGAGTCAAAATACTCTTCCTGTAATACGTCTCTGACGTTCAGAAGAAAGCTTTTGTCTGTTAACAATGAGCCCAATACCTTCAGCTGGAAACCTTTTCCATACTGATTCAATGCTTTTAATGTCATAACCTTATTTTTTTAAAACCGTTAAACCTCTAAAGTTCTCTAACCAACCTTCAGTATTTTTTGTTATCCCTTCAATCTTATCTTGATCTAATAGATGTAAAAATGCCCCTGATTGTAAGTTGGGTATGTCACTCTTTATTATATTTAATATATGATCTTTTTCTTTAATATCCAACGAAGTTTCATGTAAATCCATTAATTTAAAATTAGTTTCTACACGATCCCATTCTGTTATTATCTTAGGAAAGATCTTTTTAAATTTCTTATCTTCTAATTTAGCAGCACATACATCATAAACGTACTGTAATGACATTTTAGGTTTATCAACTAAGTCCGGAAATTCTGATATTATCGTCTTTATACCCAGTCCTTTAATTCCTGCTAAATTATCGGAGTTATCTCCTAATAGTGCCTTCACTAAATTATAATTCTCAGGAAGTACTTTTAGTTCTTCAAAGATATTATCTTCTTTAAACACTTTCTTTTTTATAGGAGCATATACTTCTACCGTATCGTCTACTAACTGCAAAAAGTCTTTATCAGAGGAGACTATTGTACACTTCTTAACACTAGAGAAGGAAGCTCTTTTAGCTATGTACGCTATAACGTCATCTGCTTCTAGTTTCTCCATGGTAATTTGCTGTACCGGTAAACACTCCAAGTAATCTTGAGTTCTGAATAGCTGTCCTATTAGAGCTTCTTGCTCTTCTGCTTTAGTATCGTATAGTCCCCAGTGGGTAATCCTAGATGTAGCACGTTGTGCTTTATAATTCGGGTCTATATTTTTCCTATTAGCCGACCCACCTTTTCCGTCCCATACTATTATCACTCTGGTAGGGTCAAAAGTCCGAGTTACAAACCCTAAGGATCGCATGAAGCCTACAAGACCACCTATATGGTGGCCTGAGGGGTTCATTGCTTTAAGTAGTGAAAAGCTACGGATTAGCATATTCATAGCATCTATAACCAGTATATGGTCATTCAACTCTCTGGGAGGACGTTCTTTTAAGCCGTCTAGTAATTGATCATATTTAGCCATTAATCTAGTATATTTGGAGTTATAGTTTCTTCTTCTAAGTCTCCTTCTTCGATTAAGTCGAAATCTATACTACCTACTAGCTTTAGCCAATGCTCTTTGTGTGCATCTCTATATTTATCAATTGCCTTTTTATCGTCTTCTATAAAACCGTGAGAGGTCATAACTACCCTTCCTCTTGACTGTACTCCTCCAATGTGGTTTTTCTCTATCTGAATGTTAGTTCTTTTAGCAAATTCCACTTGAAGTCCGTTCTTTACAGCCTTAATTTTAGAGGTACCTGGGTTAGTAATATTACCAAAGGTTACAACCAACGTAGCATCGTACCACATAGACATTCCTCCTTTATTCTGCAACTTAGGTTGACCCATAGGATGCTCTGGTTTCATAGTCCATACCTTATTAATAGCTACTAGCGTATTTGTGTAAGGTGAGTTCTCTTTCCTAGATAATAGAATCTTTTGATTTAAATTATTACCGAATTGAGTAGACATTGCTCCTGCATTCCATTCATTATTGTTCTTATTAGAACGTACTGATAAATCACAAGGTATAGATCCGATTGAATCCCAGAAGAAACACATATCATGAGGTAAGTTACCTTTCGACTGTTCGTCTATTAAGTCAGCCATATGAACAGCTACTTCTTCAATTGTATTTAATGTACCTCTATCTGCATACAAGAAGAAACCTTCGTAGTCTGTTACTTTTCCGTTTTCATCTAGTACTTCCGTGAACTCTAATCCCATCTCTTTTGCATGTTCCCATGACCATTTCATCTCTGAAATAATAAAGACTGGAAGTACGCCTTGCTTCTGTGCATTTACTGCTGCTTCTAGTAATGCAGTTGTTTTACCTGTATCACTATGTCCTCTTAGAAGGGTAATGTGTCCTGTAGGTATTCCTGGAAGAGAAGTTATATCTTGGAATGCTTTCGATAAAGGAATCCATCCTTGCTCCTTAAATTTTACAGAAGCATTAGAAAAACCTTTTTTCTTCTTAAAATTACCTAAATTAAACCCCTTCTTGACTGCCGCGGATGCGGCTGCTTTTACTTCTTTGCTCTGTTTTGCCATATTTACTCGTTGAATAAGTCATCAAATTTACTAACTGTGTCTTTGTTGCCAGCCGTAGCTGTTTCCAAAGTAAAGTCTGTTTTTGCTTGACCTAGGCTTTCTGGCAGTTTATCTCCCTCTTTAGTTTCGGTGTTTTCTGTTTCCTCTACTGCATTTGGATCTAAATATAATTGTAGTTTTTTCTTAATAAAGTCGTAGTCATACTGCGTATGTACTTCAACAGGGTTTGGTTGATCTTTTAACCACGTATCCACAAACTCGTTATTGTCTGATAGTGGAGTTTGTTTAGGTTTGATTCTAACAGTTGTTTCAGGGTAAGGGTTACCTTTTTGCTGCTCAACTACCATATCCCATCCGTTAATTACGTCAGTAAAGTCTCCAATATCTTCGTCTTCTGCTAAAGCAAGTAATGCTTTGTAGATAGTAACTCCGAATCCCCATAATCTAACGCCTTTATCTTCTTCTCCTCTTACTATAACTGGTGCAAATACACGAGTTTTAGGTGAGATCTTTCCCGATAATGACCAATTGTCTTTATCACTTGTCTTTCTTAACTCTTTAACAAATTCCTCAATAGGGTCCTGCTTGCCAAAATTGGAAAGTGCTACCATTGGAAATTTACCAATACCGTAATGAAATTTAAGCTCTTTAAAGGGAAAAGTAGGATCAAAAGCAGACGGTACAATACGTATTGTCTGTTTACCTAATTCCGGTTTCCAAAAGATTTTAGTGTAGTCTGTTTTTTCTCTCTCCTGACCATTAGAGTTGAGAGCATCTAGTTTAGCTCTGATTGCATTGATATCCATATAACTGATTTTAAAATTATAACTTATTAGTAATATAAGAATAAAAAATTAAAGAGCCAACTAAAGCTCAATAATTTTATATAACTTTGTATTCACTCTCTTTAATTCTGGGCCTTTTGTAAGAAGTACGCAGTTGCGGTAATCAGGCCAGTTTATTCTATAACTTATATCTAGTACACCTCCGTTAAGTTCCTTAATTAACGTATTAAGTGCATTTATTGTATAAAGTGTATTTGTTTCTTTTTTTCTATGTACTAATATAGTATTATCTATAAAAGCTCCTACATTTCCAAAGTCTACATTATATGTACACATGTACTCGTCTTGACTTTTAGAATAAAGCACAAATATCTTATTATATATAATCTTATATCTTCCCTGAATTGAGGTTAATACCTCTTCAAGTTGATCTTCTGTTGAAAAGGTACAAAACAGCTTATTACTCATATCATCGCTGGTAAAAATAGGTTCAATATCGTAGTCGAACCGTGGTATTGTTAAATTTGTTGTCATATATAAATAGTTGTGCTGTTTTATAACACTAGATTTGTGCTATATTTAAATTTTACAGGGTATTTCCCTTGTTTTTCCATTATTGTTTGTATATCCGATAAAGTCTCTTTACCGTCTTCTTTACTAAAGTCAAAAAGAATAGCATCATAAGTATACAGCGTTATAAATGACTTCTTATCTCTTAAGTACTTTAGTATATCTTTTAATATAGTGATATTATTTGAAGTTTCCAACGATTGCATCATATAATTCATTAACTTAGCTGGATTCATGTCCTGTAGCTTAGTTGTAAATGCTTTTCCAGATTGTGGGTTCCAAACATATCCTGTTTCTGTAAAGCTACTCCACATTGCATCAATATATTCTTGAACTTCTTTGAATATTTTAAGGTTTTTATGCTCTTCAGGAATCTTACCGTATATAGCATGAAAATTAATTTGCTTAGCCTTATTATACTCCTCTTCGGTTATTTCCTGTTTACCGAAATATTGCTTTGCTAACTGCTTATGAGCTGATTCTCTAGATAAAGGGTAATTTAGTTGTTCAGCTAACAGTCTTAAATGGTATCCATCAAAATCAAACTCAACAAAAAAGTCATTCTGCGGCTTAAAGCAATTTCTATGCTCTGGAGTCTTCGGAATTGCAGCAAAGTTTACTGAGTTGAATGTGTTAGTTGGTCTTGAAGTATTGTTATATAGGTTGTAGTTTGTGTAGGTTGTGTTATGTTCTGTATTGTATACAGGATTCTTAGGTTTAAACAATTCATTAAATTCATCGTAAACTATTCCTACTCCGTTTTGCTCTAGTAAGAAAAATACATTTGTAGTTATGTTGTTATAGAAATCAAATCCATCTGGTATAGGAAGGGCTAAATGCTGCTCTATTTGATTAAATATATTTTCACATCTTTCGTAAAGCTTAACAATCGGAATTATTCTATTTAAATCTGGTTTTTCATTATGAGTACGGTAGTACCAGTCTATAGATGTATTTGCTGTTGAGTACTCTAACCTCTTATAATTACTCATAGAGTAAACTAACGATATATCTATAGCTCTCTGTAGATTAAAGTGGTAGAGAAGAGTTTTTTTATTTAATGTGTATAGTGTTTTAAATTTACTAAGGATAGTGTAGATACGGTCTTTATCTACATTTAATCCATCGTTATGAGATACTGGGATGAAATATCCTTCTTTATCTTTGTATTTACTAGGTTCAGATGCAGTCAACACTTTAACATATACTCCTATAGTGGAAGTTAGTTTAGAGTGAAAATAGAAATTCGTACTGATGACATCTATGTATATAGGTGAGTCAGTTTGATTTTCTAACCAGTCGAGCTGTTCTTTGGATTCTAGTATATAAAACATTTGTTAATAGCCTTTATTATAATATACGAAAATATTTCGTATCTACAACTTTTTCCCAGGGGAAGGTATAACAATATCTTTTATTTGAGGGGTATATTCTTTTGACGATGCTAAATAAGTGTCTTGAACGTACTCTAATGGACTTTTAAGGAAGATCTCTATTGATGGAATAATTTCCTTAAGTTGTAAGATTGTTCTATTATTAACGGTCTCTAGCCCTTCTAAGAAGTATCCATTAATAGTGCGGTCTTTTGCTGAACCTTTAATGAACCAGTCCGCTTTTATTAATACAGTACAATTATCTTTATTTAGTGCTAAGTTTTTTAATTGTATTTTAGAAATCTCAGCTGTTTTTCCTGTACACTTATTATAGTAGAAACATCTTTGCATTATACCTCTTTTTGTATCCTCTAATGTAGGAGGAAGTTTAAGAGACTTTGCATTTAAATCAGAAGAGAGTGTTGGATTATCTTCTGTATCTCTATCAAAATCTTCATCTGATTTTTCTATAAAAAGTTTTTTTGCTTTAGAAAAATCTCCTTTGTCAAAATCAATCCCTGCTGTGTCGAAGATAGTTCCGAAAGATGTTAAAACTATTTTCTTAGTTGATTCTACTATTTCACCTGCTTGATCTATTAAAGCTACTACATTTCCAGGTAGTTCGCTCATATCAGTTAGTTTATATTGGGATTTAGGTAAGTACATATTAGTCTACTAATTTAAGTTTCTTTCCACCAAATGTTCCGGTAGGTGCATTCGTTGTAGTTCTTGTATCTTTCATAAATTGCCTTAACCACGAAGATACCGGTCCTTTTTCTGGAGCTGTAAAGTTGGTCTTAATTGTACCTGTTCTTGAATTTCCACCTGCTATATCCACGTGGGCAGATGTACCGCTCATGTAGTTTGGTCCTGTACCTATACTCTGTACTCCTAATCTTCTAATAGCAGTAAAAAATTCCATGGCCTTAGGAGTTACAGATTCTGCAACGTTTAGACGTTTTCCTTCATGTATTATTCCAAAATCTGCTGCGAATCCATTATCATGCCTATTACTTCCTAATGAATTCTTCTTGTTAATACCGGGTCCGGTGAATAGTGAATTTGCCCGCTGTGGTCTTGGTACATTTCCAGCTGAGGAAATGCTTATTGTTACGTCACACTGTTCTGCTGCAGTTGCTAATATATCCATCAGCTGTTTTTGAACTGGGACCGGTCTTGACTGCTTTGTAATATTACTTCGATATTTAACTCTTTGATTTGCTGGTATGTAAATATCTGCTCCTGCTTCCCAAACTTTCCCAGATGCAATTACGCTTCCCGAACTTCCTCCTGATGTTGGAGATGCTGAGTTAACGTTTTGGTACGGTACAGCTTCAGAATTATGTTTTTCATTAAAAAATGCTATTTCTTCTGGTGTTGGTGGTTTAGATGAATAGAATTGTGTTTTTACATCTGTTGTCCACTTACCGTCTGCTATGCTATGGGATAACCCGGTTATTATAAATCCAAAATTTTCTGAATATTGGAAAGGAAGTATACCTTCTTCTACTAGAAATGCTTGTCCTATTTTTAATCCTCCAATACCCATAGTAGTAAAGGACAGCTCAACAGGAATTACTCCCGGTGCTGGTAGAGGGTTATCTTTTGACTTACTTCTTTTATCTACTACCCATTTTTGACACCATTCTTTATGGTATCCTTTTATATTGGACACAGCAGCACGGTCATAGTCACCGTTATCGTGCCAAAAACCTGAATTTCCATTTAGTTCTTCCCAATAAGCGTAGTAGGCTAATGTCCATTTCTTTAACCTCTCATCCTCAGGTGTTTCTCTATTTTCCTTAACTTGGTCGTTTCCTTCTGTATTTTTCTGTGACTTATGTATTATGTGCCTATCTAATAACCCTCTATTCCATTCTAATAACGGAGCTATATTATCTTTAGTATGTCCACCAGTTCCTTGAGCTGCTATAGATATCATACTTCCAATATTTGAACTAATTTTGCTAGATATACTTAGTTTTGATATTGTTGACCTAACCCCAGAAAGAGTAAGTGTTGGAAGTACTTGTCGTAGCGCTGGAGTAATTTTGCGATCTATTATGTAGAACCTATCATCTTGTTCGTCATATAGCATATCTAAATCATTGATACCTCCTAAAGCTTCGTTACATGCTTTGAGAATAATTCTCACAAAAGATACCATATCATTACCTTCGTTTTGATCTGAGTCTTTGTTACTGCTTATTATTTTATCTAATTCCTGTTGTAGAAGTTGACATGAAACAAGTATGTTAAGTATATCATCAGATTCTCCTCTCATTAACCCTCTCTGTAGAGCTTCAACAACGTTTTTATGAAAACCGTTTTTATATAATAGCCCTGGAGCGTATGAATTAACATCAAAACCTATTAAAGGATCTCTCCAAGGTACTGGTGTGTTTTTAGAATCGTATACTTTCGTATTTTGTACAGGTTTAGGAAGTACACATGTCATTGGATCTATTGAAAAGTGCATTTCATTTGTTAGAAATTTGCATTCCTTTTCATACTCCTTCTTACTTTCGTCTATATCTTGATAGCCAGTATAAAACTCTGTTAACTTCCTACCTGGAGTGTTCGTCCCTTTTTCTGGTTCTGCTGTAGCATCTAATATACTAACGTATTGGTTGTATACATCTAAGACGACGTAAAGAGGTATCCAGTACTCATTTAAGTCATCATTGTCAAACATTCCAGTATCTTTTTCTTCTATAGATTCTAATCTAAAAGCTACAAATCCGTTTAATGTCTTTTTTAAATGTTGTGCTTGGGCTCTAGTAAAACTGTCTTTAGTGTAAATGGGTAGTTGATCTACTGCTGGTGGGGTATTTAAGCTTTGTTTAGCGTTACTAGTTTGGTTGACTTCATCCGAGTTAGCTGGTGTTGCAGTATCTGCTGCGTTATTAGAGCTATTACCTGTTCCTGCTTCTGTAGGAGATGTACCTGTAGGATAGTCTTCTACTGTTCCTCCCCATACTTCATCTACTATGCTCTGAACTTCCCATGTTGCGGACACCCTACGTTGTACTCTCTCAATATCTTTACTTGCAGGTGCTATCCCTTTATCGATCGCTTTTTTAACTCTAATAGCAGATCCTGATCTAATATTTAAATATAAAAGTTCTAACGTACCTTCTACTGGGTTTTGAGTTGATGTTAGTATTTTAGCTATTGCTTTTCCTTTAACTTCACTAACAAGGTACTTAGTTTGAAAATCTAAGCTGTCTCTGGTTGATTTACTATAATTTGCTGCCTTTTCTAGTTTACCTCTTCTCCTTTTACCTTGTCCGGTCCATTGAATTAGTCCGATTCCACCTATTCCACCTATTTCTTGACTTCCACCTACTCCTCTTTCTACTACAGTTGGATTAAACGAACTTTCTTTCCTTATGTTGGCTAATACTGCTTGAGCTCCTGCTTTTGTATACCCTTGGGATTTAAGGTATTTAGCTATATATAAAGCGTTTGGCTTTTGAGTAGAAGGCAATTCCTTACCTGCCTGAGGTGTTGTATTCAAGTACTTGTAAGATCCTAATGTATATTTACTAGCCATGTCTTATTAATTATCAGGTAATTTACCGTTTTCAACTATAAAGTCCATTATGTTGTACGTTTCTTTCTGTGATCCCGCTTCTGTCCAAGTATTTAAAGCAAATTCTTTTTCTCGACTAGCATCACCTTTAACCGTAATCTTAACCCACTGTCCAACTCCTGTAGTTGTAAATTTCAAGCCATACATCCCAAATTTTTCTGATAGGTACGGTACAACTTTATCTTCTGAGTATTGAGCTATAGGTTTCTCTTTAGTCCAAGTGTACTCTGTTCCCTTATATTGTAGACTTCCTCCGTTTATTACTGCATCGTACTTAGCTTTAAAAGTAGGATCTTTTATAAGAGCTTTACCAAAAGATGTTTTTATATCGTTTAAATCTTCTAAAGCATCTTCGTTATCTCCTGTAAATATTTCTGTAAAGTCTTCTACTGCTGCAGCTGATGCTGATACGAGTAAATCTGTATCACCTGTTGCTACTGCAACTGCTACTCCTACTCCAACACCTTTTAAAGACTGATCAAATTCAGTTACATTTTGAGATATTTCTTGAATCTTAGAGTCTGGTTCTCCTACTAAGTGTTCAAGTTCTATGAATAACTTATGGTAAATCGACCTTCTTTCTTTTTTTCCTTTATCATTAGCCCAGCCTTCTAATTGTTCTGGTGGATATACGTTAGATGTATCAAATGTAACTGCAATTGATTCAAGAACTGTACCGGATGATATAATTTTAATCATACAGTCATACCCACCGTCTTCTCGAAATGACCAGTTAAAGTTTGATATATATCCTGACATTGAATCATAGTTATAGCTAGAGTCGAATGTCAATTCCTTTAAGTCATTTTGTATAGTCTTCTTCGGTACCTTGTCTCTTAAAAATTTTCTGTAGTACTGAATGTCTTTTACTACTTCACCAGATTTACTATCTAGTTGTAGTGTATGTCCCCATTCGAGCAGTATTGTAAAGCCTGGTCTTAAGTAGAGTGCTTGCATCATCTCTAGATCCTCTAGTGTCCATACTGTTACATTCACTTCTGCTTCTCTAAGACTTCCGTATGTACCTTTAGATTTAACAGATACTGAGGTTATCCCGGGTGTTGGTCTATATCCTAAGCTTTTATAGTTATGGTAAGCGTTCTTTTTGATATCCCCACTAGAGGCATATCCGTCCATATCTATATTAATTGGATTATGTGGGGATTGATCTATTCCTCCTCCGATTGATGTAGGCTGTTTAGCAGTTGCTTGTTTAACTGTGCCGCCCATAATTACATTATTATAAGCTAAGCTTTTACTTCCAGTTACGTCTTTTATTGTCTTTTTCCCGGTAGCTAAGTCCTCTGTCTCCTCTTTAGTTATAGTATTTACACTAGATACTATCCTAGCCCAAGCACCATTACTGTTAAAAAACAATAAATGGTTCTTATCCCTCTTAGGAGTCGATATAAGGTCTTCACGGGCAATTAGCTGTTCTACTACACTGCCGTCTATTCCTCCTCCAATGACATCCTGAGGCTGTCCTTGTGGTTTATCTTTTCCTTTTTTAGACATTACCTATTTTTATTAACTTCTTCGTATAGCTGTATTGCTGTTGACTTATCTGCTGGTATTCTTAGTTGTACTCCTGGGGTAACATTTAAAGACCCTTTTTGGTAATTATTTGCAGAAGATATTATCCACCATAGTTCTGCATCATTATAAAATTCCGATGCTAGTAAGTCGTACCTATCCCCGTACTGGGTAATTACGTATACGTCGTTTTCATCTAAAGGTATGTCTGGGTATAAAACGTTTTTCTTATACACAGTTCCTTTAGCGGTCTTACTAATCGGTATTTTTTTAAATCTTCTTCCCATTTATTCAATATACGAATTTTATTTTAACTATCCACCTATATTCCGAACCCTCCAAAATCAAAAGGATTTGTAGCTGTCTCTCTACTAGAGTTAGGATTTTCTAAAGGTCCTGAAAGGTTACTGTCCACCAGTGTTTTATCCTCTGATGCTGATTTTGCTTTTGCTGCTTCTTCTTTTTTAACTGCTTCTTCTTTAGCTAACTTTTCTCTTTTTTCTGCTCTTGTTTCTGGAATTATAAACTTTCTATCTATTAAAGGTATGTAAGTGTCTTTATTACTTTGTATAGGTCGGTGGTTCGTAATAAATGGTGTTACTCCTGCTTCGGGTAAAAAATCATGTATTACCTTAAACGATATTGATACATCTAGTACATGCGGCAGGATCTGATCTTTTCCTCCTTCTCCTTCTGGATTTTGGAAGGAGATCTCCCACGGGTAGTCTTTTTGCCAGGTATATTTAACTGATTCTATAATACCGGGCTGTTCGTAAATATAATCTCCAACAGTTACCTTAGCTATCGTTCCTCTCATAAATCTCCCACCTGTACCGTAAGTAGGTGCAGTTACAGATGCTAAAGTTGCTATTTTCTTATAAAGAGGTTTCATTTCATCTTTAGATTGTGCTGCTATTTTAAATCCTATGTTTATACTTCTTTCGAATCCGCTGTAAGTGTAAAAACTATCTGCTCTGCCTATATATTTACTAGAATTCCATGATCCATTGAAACTATCGTCAAAGGTATCTAAGAATGCCCTAAAGGCTAGGTAGTATGTCTTTTCAGGAGTTATAACTTGAAATTCTAACTGAACTAAGTCTCTGTTTTCTTCTATCCCGTCTAATGCTTCTTCACTAACATCTAATGCATTAATTTTATCTACTGTATCTGGATCCGAAATTGTATAAGATGTTCTTAATCTAGAAGCTTTTCCTGGATTACCTAATCCAACTCTTTTTTCTTTGTTAATTTTTATATCACTATAGTCAAAAGAGTATGTATTCCGTATTCCACCTCCAAACGGCGTTCCTTTTTCCCTAAAGTCCTTAATTGATGTTGAAGATACTGTTTGGTTATATGTAGCAGTTTTTTGATCAAGCAGGCTTGGTATAGGGGTTGATGTTCCTCCAATAGTATCGTCGTTGAGATTTAGTCTATTAGATATCCCTGCATCTATTCCATCCCCATGTTTAAGTATGTCTATATGTTGTTTTGCAGTTTCTCCTGTATAGGTGTTAGTTGAAGAGAATATTTGCTTAGACATTTGAGTATTTACATACTCATCCGGTAGGGGCGTACCTTTTAATGGAATATTTACTATGCTACCGGTAGTTCCTGGTTGAGCTAGTAGTATATTAGTTTGTGTATCTGATTTAGACTCAGAATTAATTATTTGAAACTTCCCTGCTTTAATATTAGCTAGTGGAGCTGTATCTCCTTCTATGCTAGCGTTGGATACTCCAAATTGATCTTTTACTGCAGTTGTTTGTACGCCGAATGTTTTATTAAATTCTCCCGTACCTGCAGGGTTATTAATAGGGTTACCGTTACGAACATTGTTTACATTATCTAATGTGTCTGTTTCGGTATATGTACTGTCGGTACGGTAGTTAGAAGATATGCTCTGTTCTACAATGTCTCCTTCTATGTTCTTATTAGATATTCCTAAACTACCTGATTGAGGTGTTGTGTTTCTAGTAAGATCTTCTGGTTTAGAAATACTTACTCCGTTTTGTACATTGTTAGCATTTGTAAGTGTGTCATTTCCTGCAAAGGGGCGAGTGTTACTATATGAATTACTTCTTTTAAAAGGCGCTTCTAGGGTTCCTATGACATCTGTATTAGATGTTCCTAACGTTCCTTCAGATGCTGTAGTATTTTCTGTTAACTCTGTCTGGTTAATGATTGCTATCCCATCGGAAGCTTTTTCTATATTTAAATCAGTAACCGTATTTGTAAACGTATTAACAGAGTTATAATTATCTACTACTTTACCTGCTAATCCGTAACTAGGCTTTGATTTTCCCTGTATTCCTATGTTTAACTTCCCTAAATCCCCTGGGGATGCAGTGGTATTAGTTGCTGGTAGATATGATCGAGAGCTTACTCCTGACATCGGAACTCTTTCTCCTTCTAAACTGTATGTTGAACCTTCTACCGACCCTGGAAATGCACTTCCTTCTTGTAGGTATGTATCTCTTTTAAATCCTCTTAAAAAATGTGTACCTGTACCATTTACTGCTACCTGTGCTAAAGTAGATCCAGCAACTAATGCTAGGTGTTCTATTGTTCCGGTAGCTCTTCTAAGGAAATTCCCTACATCTGTACCGTTTTGGTACTTTTGATTCTGCCGTAACTTATCTGTTATTTCTCCTTGCTTTAATACCCCTTCTTTAGCTAAGTGTGTAAGTCCAGGTTTATCTGCAAGCATTTTTATCATACGAGCAGTATCGTCTACTCTACTCGTAATCTCTCCAAGTACTCCGTTTGGAGAAGAACCCTCTGGTTTTGTTACATAAGGAGCCTTAGTCCCTGTATCTTCAAAAGATATAGAACGGAGAGAATCCATACGACCTTCATCAAAGTCTTTTTTGAGGTTTCTTATAATAGGCATAAGCTTATGCTGGTGGGTTATCTGAGTATTTGTCAGGTGTAGCTCCATTAAGGTCTAATCCTGATGGGCTTTGTGCGATTGCTGGGTTATTGTTAATCGAAGACTCGTAATGTAGTCTAGATTTGCCTTTAGCACCTGCTCTTTGAGGTGGTGTTGTTCCTTTTAAACCTAAATCCGAGTTAGGTAATTGATTGTTTAATATTCCGTTAGCCATAATTATTTATTTTAGTTTATTATATTATAAATAGAAGTTAAGAAAGTTTATAAGAGCCTAATACTTGTGCCTCACCTACCTTATCTCCGTCTAGGTATACGTTACCTCCTGCTGATACAACTGATATAAGGGTATCTAACTTTGATGATATTTCTGCCATTGAGTTATCTTCTTCTCCTCCTCCATCTCCGAATAAACCTCCTAGTGCTGCTAAAGGTGTCATTACTAGTGCAAATAGTGATAATGCATTTAAGGCGGGTATAGCTAATATACCTGCTACTGCTAACATACTTAATCCAGCTGCTATACCCATCAAGGCATACCCAACTAACATTAATTGAGGAAGGTTTGCTGCAAGAGATATTAAACTACCTATTATTGAAGTAAGTCCTTCTGCTGCATATTGTATTCCTTTCCCCATCATCATTGCTCCTGCGCCTATGAGTGCGAATGCTGCTCCCATTCCTACTGCTAATCCCACTAATGCAATTAAACCTAGTGCTCCAACTCCAGATGCCATTGCGGTTCCTAAAGCAGTTAATGCTGGTATAAGTGTAAATATCCCTGCTGCTGCCATTGGTGCTGTTAATCCCATTAGAGCCATCCCTGCTGATGCTGGTATCATTAACGTAAATGCTAATGCTGAGGCTATTAAGCCTAAAGTTCCTAGCAGTACCTTACCTGTTCCCATTGAAGCTAAACCTTGTGCTAATGATTGCATAGATAAAAGTAACTTTGGTCCAGACATCTTTTCCATTAGCTTAGCTCCAATTACTCCCGGTATCATAGCTACTAATCCTATTGATGCAGGTATTAAGTTTAAAGCTCCGTAAAGTACTTTCATACTTGCCATCTCTTTTAAACCAGCTGCTAGATTTTTTAAGAAGACTCTTATGTTCTTCCCTGGTTTAACTTTAGAGGTTGCTGTAGAGGCTGTAGAAATTTCTTTGCCGGGCATCTTAGCACCTAATTCTTTTGCTTTGTCTGCAGAAACGAATTTACCAGTCCCCATATCTCTAAACCTCTTTGCTGTTTCGTCAAAGACTACTTTAGTTTTATCTCCAAACCCTGTTTTAAATGCTTTCCCTATTGCAGAGAAGTTAAAATTTTTAGCTGATAAATTCTTAACAAAATCAAATGAACTTTTGACTACTGATCCGAATCCTGAAGCTATATTTGTTATACCTCCATTCATCAACCTTATAGCACCGTATGCGCCTAGTAGGTAAGGAGTAAGAGGTGCAATTAGTCCGGCTACTTTACCTAATAGTTCTACTATTGGAATTACCGCTTCTAATATAGGTGCGAATGCCTCTGCTAATTTAAAGGCTGCTTTTTTCATACGCTCCTGAATGTCCATTTGTTTGGACTGCTCTAAGGTGACTCCTCTTGCTGCTGCTTTTTGCTCATCAGTCATGTCGGCCATAGCTTTTTCCGTAAGAACCATCTTAGCTAGTTCTTCTCTAGACATCCCCATTGCTTTAGCCATTGCTGTTTGCTGGATGCGGTTCATTTTAGCAAATTCAGCTGCTGATGCACCTTGTTTGGATAATTCTTTCGCTACTCCTTCTAGATCGTTATTTAACGCTAATTCTCTAGCTTTATTT
>OJCJ01000055.1_pt1 | contig 21098 bp, 22 predicted proteins | sample 1591811 | NCBI WGS metagenome assembly OJCJ01 (sample SAMN05416758, study PRJEB24817) | seawater metagenome | isolation source: Sea water | place: Canada:Atlantic | collected 2013-07
CTACACGTAAGGAGTCGTCGGCAGCGTCAGATGTGTATAAGAGACAGGGATATGAATTGGCTAGACGATGTTTTAATTCTTTTAGAAGAAGGAAACATGACTCGCGCTGCTGCAAGGCGCAACATTACACAACCTGCTTTTTCTAGGCGTATTAGAAGCTTTGAAAATTGGCTTGGAGTGCGCGTACTAGATCGTGGCACCAATAAAATAAATATAACCCCTACCCTACACTCTAATGAATCCGAAATTAGAGCTCTAGTAACAAGAATTAACGATCTAAAAGGTAAATTAGCCCATTATGATCCTGCCAGTACAATTGTATCTATTGCAGCACAGCATTCACCAATATTTACTGCCTTTCCAGACATGTCATTACATGCAAAAAAACATTATCCATCCCTAAAATTCCGCCTTAGGGCAGCAAATCTTAGAGATTGTGTCACAATGTTTCTTCGAGGAGATACAAGCATGTTGTTATGCTACGAGTCTAATCAAGTTGGATCACTTCCATTTGGTGACACCATTAAAAGAGAACTGTGGGGAAACGACTATTTAGTTCCAGTAGTTGGTGGAAAATTAAGATTTTCAGTAAAAGACAGTGGGTTAATACCACTTGAGACGCCTTCAATAGTTTATCCTGAAGATAGTTATTTTGGACAAGTCTTGAGCGCAAACAAACGGAACTTTGGCACTCCTAATTTTAGCAAGTCGGCAGTTTGTGAAACTGCTTTTTCCAATGGAATAAAAGAAATGGTAACAAAAGGTATTGGTGTTGGCTGGTTACCTGTAAGCATGATTCATAGAGAACTTGAGAACGGTCAACTTATATCTTTATCAAATTCCTATGGAAAAGAATTATTGGAAGTGGCCGTTTATGCAGATACAAAAGATGAAATGTCACTTTCATTATTAGATATTTGGGGCTTTAAGCAGCGGACATCTAATAAACTTATCTGATATAAATGATAATAATAAACATTTAAAAGATAATAAATCTGTCGTTTTCTTAGTTTATTTCCAATAAAAAAATTCATATGTATTAAAGCAATTTTAATGGAAAATGTTATGAAAATTGTTGATATTGTTAAGTGGATTGCAACAGCTATTCAACTTATTGGTTATGGGTTAACAGGATTGAATATTGCACCTTGGAATATATATGCATTTTTTATTGGAATAATATTATGGTTTGTCGTTGGCTACATGTGGAAAGACAAAGCAATAATGGTAGTACATGTTGGTGCTTTTGTAGCAATCTTTGTTGGATATTTAAGCTCTTAAAATAAAGATTTATATGATAAGATTACATTCGATCAGTTGGTAACGCTGTAGTGTCTTTTATATCATCCATAACAAAACTTGCTGAAATATCTGATATAGAAATTTTACTAATCAAAGTTTGATAAAAATTATCATAATCTTTTACATCCCTAACACGTACTCGAAGTATATAATCTAAATCACCAGCCATCCGATGCGCTCCAATAATTTCTGGGAAACACTTTACCACTTTATCAAATTTTTCCGCCCAACTCGTGTCATGTGAATTCGTACGTATCATCACAAATGCTGATAAGCCTAAATTAATTGAGCTAGGCTCAACCAAAGCTACACGCGCTTTAATTATACCCGCCTCTTCCATCCGTCTAATTCTACGCCAACAAGCATTCCTAGAAAGATTAACAAATTCAGATATCTCATCCATACTATAAGATGAATCACTTTGAATAATATCTAAAATTTTTCGATCTATTTCGTCAGTATAATTTTCCATTGTGAGATAATATCCCATTATTTTTATAAATAAAAGGATTTTTGGGATAAATTTTACAAAAATTTAGGCTATGTATGATTAAATATTTTAGGAATAATAGACTATGAATGATAAACTAATAGAGTCAAAAAAACAAAAACAATCAAAAAATATTAAACTTTTAAGGTTTTTTACAGAACACCCAAGCAGTATTGGTGAAACATATTTTGAGCATTTTTTAGTAGCAATTAGTTTTTCTTTCAAATTATTGATTACTTCATTTGCTGCATTTATTCATGCTTTTTTACCATTTTTTTTCAAAACATTCGCAAGTAAACAAATAAAAGAAATGAACAAAAAAATAACTATAAGAAAATAATTTCAAATTTTTTTATATAAAAATTTAAGCTTTCTGAATAGCAACTATTTTACTGAACTGCTTTGCTTCACCACCCATGCCTAAAGCGTCTATCCATCGCTTATGCCTTTCTTCAATTAGATCTTCAAAAGATATATTTTTATCACCTATCTCTAGAGCACCATCTAATCTTAAAAAGTTTTTTGGATGATCTTGCTTGTTCGCACCTAAATCCCAAGAATAAAACTCAACATGACTTGTATCTTCGTTTATTTCGCCAACACAAAGTATGTTGTCTATATACTGAACTTTCATAGTATTATTCCCTAAATTTATGCTTTTTTGTTTATTTATGATTTTGTCAAATAAAAACAACAGGAATAAAAATTAATGTTTTAAATATTATTTTTACAATTTAAGTAATAGAAATATAGGTTTGTACTCATATATAGCAGGCTAGCAAATATCCAATTATGAGACCCTTTATAAATGCTATCCAAGCTATAATATAGTCATTAAGGCCAAACTTTTTTTTGAACCATTCTATCTGCCTTTTATGAAATTTAATCACATTATAACTCCTGATTTACCTGTACTCGTTCAAAAAACAGTCACCCATAGAGGTGTATTGCAAAATAAAATTGTTATTATTTAAAATTATTTTTTTGTACATACTTGAGCTTTGTTGCATGGTTATTCCTGTTGGGAAATGTTTCATGCAAGCATCTTTAAGGTCAGCTTTTGTAATTTTCACATGATATAAACGTAGGCCACTCTTTTCATCTGCAATTACAGGATTTGTAAAAGCTAACAAAAAGCTCAAGGTTATTGCTATCTTAGAAATTTTTTTCTTCATATTTCCATTATAGTTCTGCTAAATCCTGCAAATGTGTATCTAATGCTTTTGTCGCTAACTGAAGTTCTATAATATACAATATCAATGATAAACCAAATATTACTAAACTTGCCGTAAACATGGCACCAAATGATGTAAAATTTTCAACATAAGCAAAATAAATAGCAACAAGATTAGTAATAAATGCCATTGCGGCAAGTGTTGATGTTGCTCTGTTAAGAGTTAAACGTTTTCTTAAGACGTCAATTTGTTTTAAATAACTGTTTGTTTCTTTATCTTTCTTTGATAATTTCCTAGTCATTAGATCGTCGTGTATTTTTCTAATTAGTGTAGCAAGTGTAGTATATCTGTTTCCAAATGATATCATCATTAATGGTATTGCAGGAAATAAGGCCGCCGGCAGAAGATAAATATTATCCATTAAAATAGTCCCCAACAAAAACATAGTTATTTAATAATTTAAACAAACCAGTTTCAAATAGATTATTCATTTTAAATCACAACTATCTTAAAAAAAATTAACTTAAGGCTAATCTATCAGTTTAATATTCACAACTTAAAGAATTCTAAATTATACATATATTTAGATAAATGCTAGAAAATTAGATTTAATACAGCCAATAGACCTTTTTGTAGAGGTAATGTTTTCTTCAACTAAGCCTTACTGCAATAGCTGCAGCAAATCCAGCTGGAAGAGCCAGATTGAGTAGTCTACTTGCATATTCGCTATAAACACCAAAGATTTCAAACCCAACCAAGTTCTCTAGTCCTGAGAAAACTCCACCACCAATTAATGTACCTACGGCACAGCCTATTAAGATTATTTTTTGATCATTTTTCATTTGTTTACCTCTGTGTGAATTATCATTTATTATGGCTTAATAGCTTAAATTCACATAATTTAAGCTCCCATTAACGATGAAACAAGATACATGACTATTATGTTTTGGGAAAAATATAATCTTTCAAAGTATCAGTTTATTAAATATCTAGAATACCAATTTAAAAATCTAAAGTAGCTACATAAGTATATGTACATATACTTATGTAGAATATCTATTCAAAGTAATATCTTGTAAGAAATCTTAATAGTACTATTTCCAACATGTTTGTTGCTTCTTTCATGTTGTTATAAAATGTCTGAATGGACATACTGCCTCAACTATATGTTCATTCAGACATTTAAATTACATATAATTTAAACAATTTAACTATTATATGAGAGGCGCTATTATAAATCAATCAACCCAATGGCTTGTTGAATTACTAACCCTAACATTTTCTAGAAAAATAAAACTCAATTCCGAATCTACATTTTTATTATTTAAATGGTAATGATCATTTGGGATTACATTTGACAGTGCGCCAAAACACCTGAAATAGTGATCTATTGGGTATTTTTACGAATAAAATATAATGATTATGAGTACATGGCTCCGACGGTAGGGGTCGAACCTACGACCAATTGATTAACAGTCAACTGCTCTACCACTGAGCTACGTCGGAATACCATGTACAACGTCTCTATAGCTAAGGCTTTTTTATGCGTCCATAGATTTTTTAACTTAATTTAAATTTTTTTCACTTATTTTAATAAATCATAGCAATTCTTGCGTTTTAAGTAATCAATGCGTAGTTTATTTTAATGTCACAAAAATATTTGCCAAAAAACTATCTTCCTAAAAGCTTACTTGGCAGATCAATTTTGATTTTAGCTATACCAATATTACTGATTCAAGCAATCATAACAGTGATTTTTATAGATCGCTTGTACGGTGACGTCACAATCAGTAAAACTACAGATATTGCACGAGAACTAAATTTTATTTTAGATTCAAAAATTATAGAAAATGATTCTTATCCGTTAAAATACATCCATGAAAAAGCTCAACCACTTGCTATAACGGTAACTATTGATGCTGACCCAAAAGAAATAAAATTTACGCATGCATTTTTTGATATATCTGGACGTTACTTAATCAAAGCGCTTAAATCACAAGTGGTAGGATTAAAATCTATTGATTTAAAAACAGATGAAACCAAGCTAAATTTAGTAGTAAATCGAGATGAAATTAACTTTGTAATAAGTTTATCAAGAAGAAGGGCAACAGCTGAAAATCCACACCAATTACTTGTTGCGGGCTTTTTAGCATCTTGTTTATTCATTGGAATTGCAGTTTTATTTTTGAAAAACCAAGTACGCCCAATTAGATTATTGGCAAAATCAGCTGAATCATTTGGTAAAGGTGAGAAGATTACCTTCTCACCAAGTGGAGCAACTGAGGTTCGACAGGCAGGACATGCCTTTATATCCATGCAAGCCAGGATAGAACGTCACTTAGAACAACGAACTGCTATGCTGTCAGGTGTAAGCCATGATTTACGTACACCTTTAACACGTATGAAATTATCACTCAGCCTTATGGATAGTGATGAGCAAGTTAAAGATTTGCATGGCGATGTAAACGAAATGGAAGATATAGTTAATGAATTCTTGGCGTTTTCTAGAGGAGACAGTGGTGAAGAATTTACTCTCATTGACGCTAAAAAATTTATAAAACCATTAATCAAAGAAAGAAAACGTCTTAATCATAATGTAATTTTAAATTTGGATAATATTGGTGCAGATAAAATAAAATTCAAATGCAAAGCTCTTGCGATGAGCAGAGCTATAAATAATTTACTCTCAAACGCAGAAAAATATTCAAACGAAACAATGATTAGAATCACAGTGAATAAAAATACAATATCATTCATTGTAGAAGATTCGGGAAAAGGCATTCCTAAAAATTTACGCCAAAAAGCTATTAAGCCATTTGAACGCCTTGATACCTCGAGAAATCAAAATGAAGGAAGTAGTGCTGGGTTGGGATTAGCAATTGTTTCAGACATTGCAAGAAGCCATGGAGGTAAATTAATATTGGGTCATAGCAATAACTTAGGTGGCTTAAAGGCAGAGATCCAAATACCTCTATAAAATTGAATTAAACTTTATGGCGGTGAGATATTTGGTAGGCCCGGCAGGACTCGAACCTGCGACCAAAGCGTTATGAGCGCTCTGCTCTAACCAACTGAGCTACAGGCCCGCCTGCCCTCCAATTACTTAACCAAATCGAGCTGGTCAAGCGACAACACCATTTTAATTCTATCTTTAATACTTTAAGGAAAAACTAAAGATTCCATGAGGACCATAATGACCAAAAATAAAAGCTTAACATATGCAGATGCCGGTGTAGACATTGATGCTGGCAATTCATTAGTAGAACAAATAAAGCCTGCAGCTAAATCTACCATGCGTCCTGGTGTGATGGATGGATTAGGTGGCTTTGGTGCCATGTTTGACCTTAAAGCCGCAGGATTTAAGGATCCAATTCTTGTTTCTGCAACTGATGGAGTTGGTACAAAGCTTAGGATCGCAATTGACACTCAAAATTTAGATACTGTTGGTATCGATTTAGTAGCAATGTGCGTAAATGATCTTATTTGCCAAGGCGCTACACCATTATTTTTTCTTGATTACTTTGCCACAGGCAAATTAGAAGTTAAAGAAGCAGCAAAAGTTATTAATGGAATTGCTGAAGGTTGTCGCCAAGCAAATACTGCATTAATTGGTGGAGAAACTGCTGAAATGCCAGGTATGTATGACGGTAAAGACTTTGATTTAGCTGGATTTTCTGTTGGAGCCATGGAAAGAGGTGCAACCCTACCAAGAAATGTTTCTAAAGGTGACGTTATTATAGGGATGCCATCTTCAGGAGTACATTCAAATGGTTACTCCCTAGTAAGAAAAATTGTTGAAAATTCAGGCCTTTCTTGGAGCGATGATTGTCCATTTGGTGAAGGATCTCTAGCCAAACATCTTTTAGAACCAACAAAAATATATGTTAATTCAGCTGTTGCGGCCATTCAAACAGGAAAATTAAATGCTCTGGCTCATATAACAGGCGGTGGCTTATCTGAAAATTTACCAAGAGCTCTTCCAGAAGGGTTGGGAGCGAATATTAACTTAGAAACATGGAATCGGCTTCCAATATTTAATTGGTTAATAAATCAAGCAGGTTTGAAAGAATCTGAAGCCCTAAAAACATTTAACTGCGGTATTGGTATGATTGCTATTTGTTCAGCTAACGATGTGGATGATGTTATTACAGCTTTAAATAATAAAGATTGCAAACCAATAGTAATTGGGGAAATAGTTGATGGAATTGGCGTCAATTATACCGGCAAACTCTAATGAAACCTCGAATTGCTATATTAATTTCTGGTGGTGGATCAAATATGATCTCATTAGTAAAATCTATTAATGCAAATAAAATCAATGCTGTAGCAGCAATTGTTATATCTAATTGTAAAGATGCAAATGGTTTAAAAAGAGCAAAAGACCTTAGCGTCCCTAGCAAATTAATTGATCAAAAAAAATTTGAAGGAAATCAAGAATTTTTTGAAGAAAGTCTTCATGAAACTTTGAAAAAAGAAAATATAGATATAATCTGTTTAGCTGGTTTTATGAAAATCTTAACCAAATCCTTTATTGATAAATGGAACAATAGAATTCTAAACATTCATCCATCTTTGCTTCCGAAGTATAAGGGCCTTAATACTCACCAAAGAGCTATAGATGCATCTGATAATAAAAGTGGATGTTCAGTCCATATAGTTACGGCTGAATTAGATGGTGGAATGGTTTTAGGTCAAAAATTTGTAAACATTGATAAAAATGATACAGCTCAAAGTTTGTCAAAAAAAGTACTTATCGAAGAACATAAATTGTATCCAGAAGTATTGAATAAATTCATTCGAGATTTGGATAAATAAAAAAAAGGGAGATAAATCTCCCTTTTTTTATTGATTATTATTAACCAACTAATTCAAGACCTGAAAAGAAAAAACTAATTTCTTCAGCGGCAGTTTCTGGAGCATCTGATCCATGTACAGAATTTTCACCAATTGAAAGTGCAAATTCTTTACGAATTGTACCAGCATCTGCTTCAGCAGGGTTAGTTGCACCCATTATTTCACGGTTACGTAAAATTGCGTTATCACCTTCAAGAACTTGAACCACAATTGGTTCAGAAATCATAAATTCGCATAACTCACCAAAAAAAGGGCGTTCTGAGTGAACTCCATAAAACTCTTGTGCTTGAGCAAGAGTTAACTGAATGCGCTTCTGTGCTACTATACGTAAACCACCTTCTTCAAATTTAGCCACAATTTGACCAACAAGGTTACGTTTTGTTGCGTCTGGTTTTACAATTGAAAATGTACGTTCTAATGCCATTTGTTTTATCCTTTGAAGTAATTTATCGTTTGAATTTGCGATCGAGTAACATATGAATAAAGCTTTGGAAAGAGCTCAATCAATCTGGCGTTGACAGTAACTGTTTCATACGTCATTCCGCATTTATGTTAAAAATTAATGATATAAGTTATTCTATTGCGGGACGTCAATTGTTAGCCAATGCTTCTGCTACTATTCCATCAGGGCACAAAGTAGGCATTGTGGGTAGGAATGGTACTGGTAAAACTACACTTTTCAAACTTATTACAAATGAGTTGGGCTTAGACGATGGTAACATCGAAATTCCAAAAAAAATGCGCATTGGTGGGATAGCTCAAGAAGCGCCAGCATCAGATGATAGTTTATTAGAAACTGTTTTATCTGCTGACACTGAACGAACTGAACTCTTAAAAGAAGCCGAAACAGCAAGTGATCCAAATAGGATTGCAGATATTCATGGAAGATTATCTGACATTGATGCATATTCGGCAGAAGCACGAGCAGCTTCTATTTTATCAGGTCTTGGGTTTTCATCTGCTGCACAAGCTCGTCCTTGTCATGAATTTTCAGGTGGTTGGAGAATGAGAGTAGCCTTAGCAGGTGTTTTATTTGCACAACCTGACATCCTAATGCTTGATGAACCGACAAACTATCTAGATCTTGAAGGTACAATTTGGTTGGAGACTTATTTAAAAAAATATCCACATTCAATTTTAATAATATCGCATGATAGGCAGCTCTTAAATACATCTGTTAATGCAATATTACACCTTACAGATAAACAATTAACACTTTATCAGGGTAATTATGATACATTTGATAGCGTGAGGCGCGCAAAACTAGCTGAACAAGATGCAATGGCTAGAAAACAACAAGCAACCAGAGAACATTTACAAAGTTTTGTTGACCGTTTTCGCGCAAAAGCTTCTAAAGCAAAGCAAGCACAGTCTCGAATTAAAATGCTTGAAAAGATGGAACCCATTGCTGCAGGTGTTGAAAATGCAGTTGCTGCATTTGACTTTCCAACACCTGAAGAACTATCTCCACCAATACTACGACTTGAAGATACATCCGTTGGTTATGACGAAAAACCTATTTTAAAAGATCTTAACTTACGTATTGATCAAAGTGATCGAATAGCACTTTTAGGTGCAAATGGGCAGGGTAAATCAACTTTATCCAAATTATTAGCTGATCGCTTAATTCCAATGAATGGTAATCTAGTTAGGTCGTCAAAATTAAAAATAGGTTATTTTGCTCAGCATCAAGTAGATGAACTGCATCTGGATGAGACACCTCTTCAACATATAACAAGAGAATTTCCAGGTGAAACACCTTCAAAGTTACGTTCTCGCCTCGCAAGAGGAGGTATTGGACCTGAACAAGCTCTTACTGAAGTTGGCCGCCTATCAGGTGGTCAAAAAGCACGATTATCGTTATTATTAGCTACAGTCGAAGCTCCTCATTTATTGATTCTAGACGAACCAACCAATCACCTTGATATAGAAAGTCGTGAGTCATTAGTATTTGCATTAGCTGCTTATGAGGGTGCCGTAATATTAGTAAGTCACGACCCACATTTAGTAAACGCCGTTGCTGACACATTATGGTTGGTTAAAGATGGTCAAGTAAATGTTTATTATGAAGATTTAAACGCATATAAAAAGCTTTTGCTTTCAGAAAGAGGATTAGCAGATAAATCTGAAAAGCCAAAAAAGGTTAAAAAGAAAAGATTATCACATGGCGAGCAGAGAAAAATACTTACTCCATACCAATTAGAAGTAACCAAATGCGAAGAGCGTTTAAATAAAATTATGGATATAAAAGAAAAGATTGATAAAGCTTTAGCTGATCCTGATATATATACTAATAAAAACCCAGAAAAATTTGAAAACTTAAGCAAAAAAAGAGCTGAAGCGGAAGAAGCTATAATAAAAGCTGAAACCCTTTGGGTATCAGCTGAAGAAAATTTAGAAAAGGCACGTTTAAATATTTAAACATGCCTTTAAATTTTACTCATAAAGTAAATTAATTATATCTCGTATATATCTGAAATTAAGCGATTTAATGACCTAACACCCCAGCCAGTTGCTCCTTTTGGTGCAAAATCCGTTTCATTTTTTACTGATGCCACACCAGCTATATCAAGATGCACCCAAGGCATGTCTTCATCTATAAACCGCTGTATAAATTGTGCAGCAGTAATAGACCCCGCAGTACGACCACCAACATTCTTTATATCTGCAATCCTTGAAATAATTAATTTATCATAATTTTTGTTTAGAGGCATCCTCCAAACTCCTTCAGACTCATGACCAGCTGATTTAATAAAATCATTCACCAGCTTATCATTATTTGAGAAAGCGCCTGCATTTTCATGTCCTAATGCAACTATTATTGCACCAGTTAATGTAGCCAAATTTATTATTCCAGATGGTTTAAATGTTTTTTGAGCATACCAAAGTACATCTGCTAGCACTAATCTACCTTCAGCATCTGTATTAATAACCTCAATTGTCTCACCTTTCATAGATTTAACGATATCGCCCGGACGTTGTGCTTTTGCATCTGGCATATTCTCAACCAATCCAACCAACCCAACGATGTTTGCTTTTGCCTTTCTTAAAGCAAGAGTTTTCATTACTCCTGCTACTACGCCAGCACCACCCATATCCATCGTCATGTCTTCCATTCCACCAGCCGGCTTCAAAGAAATACCACCTGTATCAAAAACAACACCTTTCCCCACAAGTGCAAATGGACTTTCATTTCCACCCCCGGACCATTCCATAATTACAATTTTAGATGGACTTTCTGAGCCCATACCAACTCCCAATAAAGAAAACATCCCAAGCGCCTCCATATCAGCCTCTTCTAAAACAGAAACTTTCAAACCTAATTTTTCTAAATCTTTTAATCGATTAGAAAACTCCGAAGTAGTTAAAATATTCGCAGGCTCGTTTACTAGATCTCTAGTAAAGAATACTCCATCAACAACTGCCCCCAAATCATTATATTCAATTTCTGTTTTTGATACATTTGTAACGTATATATTTAAAGAACCAAAAGCTGTTTGGTTTTTTGTTTTATATTCGTTAAAATTATATCGTCTCATCGCAATCCCAAATGATAAATGTGCTGCGCGAGCATTAGCTGTAACAAATAAATGTATATTTGACTTTCCAGCTTCTTTTGCAATGTTAGCACCACACTTCTGAGCCATTTCAACAGACGGTCTTTTTTTCATTTTTAATAGCAATACTGCATTCGCTAATAAACCAAGTGGTGCAGGAAACCTTTGAATTTCACCCTCATCCATTTTTTCAAAAACTTTAGAATCAGCAAATTTTCTGAGGGCTCCTTTCATTAATCGGTTAACTCGCTTTGCAGAGGGACCAAAACTTCCAGCTGCATCAGCGCAAATAACAACAAGACCTTCTGCTTTAGCAATTGATTGCAATGAGTGTTCATTAAAGATTGGATGTATTGGCATAGGCATAACAATTTCCTTATGTTTGTTTGTACATTTAAACCCATGCATAATTTAGATACAAGAGTACAAAATGCTGTTATTGCATAGAAAAATGAGTTATCATCTAATAAACATATAAGCTTAATATAAACTGGTAATCGTGACAAAAATTGATAGATATTTATTTAAGCAGTTAATTGGACCATTTGCTTTCTTTTGTTTTATTATTTCTGGCATACTTTTACTGAATCAAGCGCTTGGAATAATAAATATAGTTACCGAAAATGGCCAACCAGCCTATATAGTACTTGAATTAAGTTTATTATTATTACCGAAAGTACTTATTACAGCGATCCCAATTTCAGGATTTTTAGCTAGTGTACTTATTATCAATCGCCTCTTTAATGAAGAAGAACTATTAGTAATGATGAGTGTTGGGCGCTCATTCATAAGTTTGAGTAAGCCATTTTTGTTGTTTGGTATTCTTTGTTCATCTTTATTATTCATTGTTGTTCATAATTTAGGCCCCTTCTCTCATTCTAAGTTTTTAGATACCCAAGAAAGAATTAAACGTGAATACATTACACAAATAATAAAGCCAGACCAATTCATCTCACATCAAAATAAATACACATTCTTCTTTGGTGATAAAGGAAGTAATGGTGAATTAAGTGAAATTTTAATCGAAGAGCAAATTAATAATGATACTTCTCTCACACACATTGCAAGAAATGGCCAAGTGATAACAAATGGAAGCTCAAATTCACTTCTTTTAAGAAATGGATCCACACAAAGTTATAATAAGAAATCAGGTACTTTTAGCTTACTTCAATTTGACACATTAGTATTTAACCTTGACCAATTAAGGCGAGATATAGTTTCCGATAGAAATAATTATTCTGGATCAAACACCTCAAAGTTAAAAGATCAAATTATAAATATCAAAAAAGATGATCCAAGACTTGGAAGGGTAGTTTCATTAATTCATGATAGGCATGCAAAAACGTTTTTAGCCATGCTTTTTCCTCTATTAGGTATAATGGCGATACTTTTAGGTGGCTATAACCGTTCAGGTTATTCTTTAAGAATTATTTTATGTATTTTAACCATGGCCGGATTGGATCTTTTGCGAGGAGCAAGCAAATCTTGGGTGGTTGATAATCCCTCCATATGGTTCACACAATATTTCTCGCCAATATTATGCTTTGGCTTAATATCTACAACATTATGGCTAATATCAAACAACACCACTGGCTTGATTAGATTAAAGCGTAGAATTTAAAATGACTTTATCTATATATTTCACAAAACGTTTTTTGGTTTCATTTATTCGAGTACTTCTTGGGATTATTTTACTAGTTTTACTTTTTGATTTTCTAACTAATCTAAATAGATTAAATGGATTAGAAAATCCTATACGGAATGCATTAATTCTCAGCTTATTAAGGACTACCACATATCTATCTTTAGCAATGCCTTTAATTGTAATGTTATCTGCTTTGGCATTTAGTATAAGCTTAACTAGATCAAATGAGTTTATTATATCAAGAGCATCAGGCTTATCAGCATTACGGAGCTTACTATCAGTATTAATATCCGCATTTTTTTTAGGGCTAATCTCTATTTTCTTACTGGACCCAATTGCAGGCAAAATGATCGGATACTATGATGTAAAGCTAAATAAACTCCGAAGCAATCAAGCTGCTAAAATAATTATAAATGAAAATGGATATTGGATGCGTCAATCTTCATTAAATGGTCATCAGATAATTAAAGCCTCTAGCGCATCTAACAATGGTCAACTATTGCACGATGTTTCGATGTTTGATTATGATAAAAATGGAATAATTAAAAATCGATTTTTTGCTAAAAATGTATCATTAAATAAAGATGAGTTCTTATTTATAACTGCAATAAAATGGACAGATGAAAAAATCAAAGTCAATCCAATCTTAGCAAGTGAAATAATTAAAAACCTTATTGTTAAAACTAAGATAACCCCTTCTCAATTATTAGATGGATACGCATCTCCTGAAACAATTTCACCTTGGAACATGGGCAATCAAATCCAAAAGGTAAAATCATCTGGATTCTCAATATTAAAATATCAATCAAAAAAAATGGAGCAATATGCTAGACCATTTTTATTTATAGTAATGGTTTTATTAGGATGTGTATTTACTTTGCAAAATTCTCGATCAAAAAACATTGGTATTTCAGCTTTAATGGCAGTTACATCAGGATTTTTTCTTCACTTTATCCAAAACTTTTCTACAACACTTGGCCGCTCAGGTGAAATACCATTGATTGTTGCAACCTGGAGCCCAATTTTATCTACTGGGCTTGTAGCAATAACTTTATTTTTACATTATGAAGATGGATAATATGATAAAAAATATTTTTTTCAATTTCAGATATATTTTGATCTGTTTCTTTTTAATAATATCACAACCTTTGGTTGGGAAAACACTTCCTGTTAACTTGATAGCAGATAATATTTCTTACGATAAGTTAACAGGTATATTAATAGCTACTGGTAACGTAGAAATTATTTATAACGATACAAAATTACAAACATCAGAAATAAGATATAATAATAAGCTCGATACATTATCGATAATTGGAAAATTTACGATCAATGATGGTAACGATATAATCACTTCAAATAATGATACAATAATCAATAAAAAATTAAAAAACGGGCTAATCAAAGGAGCTCGTGCGATTTTAAATAATAAATTACAATTATCAGCACAGTCTATAAATCAAAAGAATAACAATCAGAATGTATTTAAGACCGTTATAGCATCTACATGCAAAATATGTGCTAATAATCCAACACCTTTCTGGCAAATAAGAGCAAATAGAATAATCCACGATAAAGAAAAACAAAAAATATACTTTAAAAATGCTAGATTGGATTTTCTTGGATTGCCTGTGTTATATTTGCCTGCATTAAATATTCCAGAGCCTGGGATTTCACGCGCTAGTGGCTTATTAGTTCCTCAATTCTCAACATCAGATAAAGTAGGTTTTTCTTCAAAAATACCTTATTATTTTGTAATAGATAATAATAAAGATTTAACAATAACTCCATTTATAATGTCAAAAAAAAGCGTCATACTAGAAACAGAATTTCGACAATATACGAAAAATGGATATTATGAATTAACAAATGCATTTTCATTAAAAGACGATTTAAACTATGGAAGGTTAAATGGTTTTATTGAAGGAAATGGTTCATTTTCTCTAAAACGTAATTATGTTGCCGACTTTAAGATTGATTTGGCAAATACTATCGATTTTTCAAATGGTGAAAAGCCATTTAAAAATAATTATGATTATGCTGAGCCAGAAGATGATCGGCTAAAAAACTCGATTGATATTTATAAAACTACTTCTAAAAGCTTTTTTCAATTAGGTACATCATTTACACAAAGTTTTCGCTACAAAGATTTTAATAGTGATGGATTTAAAGAGGAAGATCCAAACGTTCCAGTAATACTTCCAGAAATATATTTTAGAAAAAACTATGAGAGTAATATTTTTGGAGGAAATTACGCCCTCACAGCTCAATCAGTCACTCTTGCAAATTCATATAGTGGTGATTACTCAAGAATTGGTGGAAAACTAGACTGGAAAAGAAATTGGATAATGCCATCTGGATTAAATTTTGGAACTTTAACTCGAATAATGGGAAATGGTTATTTAGCAGAAGATAATTTTTATAAAAATGCTATACCTACAGCTATGCTAGAAGTCCGCTATCCCCTTAGTAAGAGCTCCTTAAGAAAAACACATATGTTTGAACCAGTTTCTCAAATTATTTGGTCGCCAAATCAAATAAAAGGATACGTTAATAATGATCAAAATACATCAGATAGTACAACTGCAGAATTTGAGGAAACTAATTTATTTTCAATAAATCGTTTTCCAGGGTTTGATGATGTAGAAACTGGTTTAAGGGCTAATATTGGTGGAAAATACATTATATATGAGCCAAATGGTTGGGAATTTACAACAACAGCTGGTCGAGTATTCCGCCAAAAAGATTTAAAACAATTTGATACATCTAAATCCACTGGATTAGATACTTTAAACTCAGATTATGTTGGGGCATTTAACCTAAAGTTTCCAAAGAGTTTTAATATTTTAACAAGATTATTATTAGATGACTCAATGGATGCTTCAAAAAATGAAACAAGAATACAATACTTTTCAGACAAATACACAGCTGATCTTGGGTATGTGTGGCTAGATAAACAGAGCGTACTTAGCCTTGACAATCATCAACATGAAGTAAATATCAGAACAGATTATTTTATTAATGATAATTGGAAATTTGGAGCTGATTGGAGGCAAAATCTTAACACTCATTCTCCTATAAGTGGAGATTTTGATATTTCGTTTGAAAACGATTGTGCAAAAATAAATTTTTCTCTTGAACTAAATTATGGTGAACAAAATAAAATTGATAGGACTATTGGCATGCAAGTATTTTTATCTGGCCTTGGTACAAATACTAATCATAAAAAATTCAATAATAGATGTGCGGGGTAAATAATAATGCAATATTTCAAATTAATATTATTACTATCATTTATGCTGTTTACTAATGCTGCATTTTCTCAACCAAAAAATATCTTTGAAGTAGCAGTTGAAGTTAATGATCAAATAATAACAAATTATGAAATTTCTCAACGAATATTAATGTTGCAAACTTTTGGTGCAAAAAACATTTCTAAGAACGACGTTATCAACTCTCTAATTGATGAAAGACTTTTTTCATATTCAGGAAATGAATTAGAAGTTTTACCAAATGAGTCAGATGTGGAGATCGGATTAGATAATTTCGCAAAAAGAGGTAATCTTAATAAACCAGAATTATTAAAATATTTAGCATCGAAAAATATAGATGAAGATACATTAAGAGCTTACGTTGAAGCAGGATTAACAAGACGTAAAGTCATTCAAAAGAAATTTATAAATAATATAGATATATCTCAAAGAGACGTTGATTCAGCATATGATTTAGATGAAATATTATCGAAAAATAAATCAAACGAAATAGAATACATTTCCTTAACATTTTCAAATCCTTTAAAATATGATAAACAATTGAAAATATTTAATAAAATAAGATCAAACGTTGATAATTGCTTAGATTTACAATCAAAAAAAAATAAATTTGATGATATAAATTTGAAAATTCACAAAGAAAAAGAAAATAATTTGTCAAGTTATGTTTTTGACAAATTAAATTCGTTGGATATCAATGAAACAACAGTATCTAAAGATTTGAATGGTAATATTAATTTGATGATGCTTTGTTCGCGCAATTCAAAAATTGATAAAAATACACAAGAGATAATTCGTAATAAAATATTTAATAACAAAATTACAAAAATTTCAAATAGATATTTACAAGAGTTAAAAGGCGAAGCCTTTATTACAATAAAATGAATTTACCAATTGCTCTTACATGTGGTGATCCAAATGGCATTGGTATTGATATATCTTTTGAAGCTAAAGCTGCACTAAAAAATAAAATTCCTTTTTTCTTAATTGCAGACATTAACCATGTAAAAATTCGAAATTTTAATCAAAAATTTATAGAAATTAATAATCCAAATGATTGTTTCAAATTAGATGATGACACTTTGCCAGTTCTTCATCACGACTTCCCTGAAACACCTACTTTAAATGGATTTCAACCAGGCAATGCTCTGGAAACAACAAAAGTTATAGAACGAGCCGTAGGTATGGTGAAAAATAATGAAATTGGCTCGATATGTACCAATCCTATTAATAAAAAAGTGCTAAAAGACGGATGTAATTTTAAGTACCCAGGCCATACTGAATTTTTAGCCAAATTAGCAAATTTAGATAAATCAGTTATGATGTTGGTATGCGACAAGTTGCGTGTTGTACCTGTAACAATTCATGTAGCCTTAAATGATGTATCAAAATTTTTAACAGAAAAACTAATAATTGAAACTGTCAGAACAACTAACCAGTCACTTATAGATGATTTTGGCATAATTAACCCAAGAATAGCCATTTCAGGTTTAAACCCTCATGCAGGTGAAAATGGTACCTTCGGTGATGAGGAAATTCATGTCATCCAACCTGCAGTTCAAATCTTGAAAAATGAAGGCCTAAATATCATTGGCCCATTGTCAGCCGATACTATGTTCCACAGTGCGGCCAGAAAGCAATATGACGTAGCAATTTGTATGTATCACGACCAAGCTCTTATACCTATAAAAACGATTGATTTTTATGGTGGTGTAAATATGACATTAGGCCTACCATTTATTAGAACATCTCCAGATCATGGAACCGCATTTGAACTAGCTGGTACAAGAAAAGCGAACCCTATGAGCTTAATTAACGCTTTAGAACTTGCTCACAATACTGCAAATGAAAGACTTTAAAATGAGTTCTAAGACTTTAGATGGTTTACCACCATTAAGAGAAATAATAAGTGATCACCAATTGTCTGCAAAAAAATCTCTAGGACAAAATTTTTTATTGGATTTAAATCTAACTTGCAAGATAGCTAGAATGGCTGGTGATATAACAAAACATACAATTTTAGAAATAGGTCCAGGTCCAGGTGGGTTAACAAGAGCACTTTTATATTCAGGAGCAAAGAAAGTTATAGCTATAGAAAGAGACGAAAGACTTTCTCCAGCTTTAAACCAAATAAAAAACCATTATAATAAACGCTTAGAATTAATTTATGCTGATGCTCTAAATGAAGATATTGAAGTTTATTTGAATGGACCAGTAAAGGTTATTGCAAATTTACCCTATAATATTGGTACCGAATTATTAGTTCGTTGGTTAACACCAACAAATTGGCCACCTTACTGGGATAGCTTAACGTTAATGTTTCAAAAAGAAGTAGCAAAAAGAATTGTAGCTACTCCAGGTTCTAAAGCTTATGGTCGTTTAGCGCTATTGGTACAATGGCGATGCAATGCTAAAATAGTAATGGAGGTTTCGCCTCAAGCGTTCACTCCTCCTCCTAAGGTAACATCTGCAGTTGTACATATTGAACGCTTGGAAAAACCCCGTTATGAAGCTGATGCTAAAGTTTTAGAACGTGTTGTAGCTGCAGCATTTAACCAACGTAGAAAAATGTTGCGTGTATGCTTAAAAACTTTTTCTAATGATATAGAAGACATACTACTTAGTGTAAGTATAAAACCAACTCAAAGAGCAGAAGAGATAGGGTTGGAAAAATTCTGTGCACTTGCACGTAAATTAGCTTAAGTCTCTATATTCTGCTCTTCTGAAACTATTGGTAAATCTTCATTTATAACTATGACTTTTTTCTTAGGCTGTCGTATTTTATTTTTTTGTTGTGGAGCATTTTCTGAAACATCAACTTGTTGATTTTCATCAATTTTAGGTGATAAACTTTCAACCTGATCAGTTATTATATCAACTTGATGATCTACTTTTTCAGCATTACTGACAGGAGGTTTATTTTCATTTTGTTTTTGTTGCTGTTCTCTTTTTGCATCAAGTTCTTTTTGTGCAACAACTAATAAACGGGAATAATGCTCCGAATGCTGTAAAAAATTTTCGTGAGCAATTCTATCACCTGCAAGCATGGCATCACTAGCTAAGGATTGATATTTGTCAATAATTTGCTGAGGTGTTCCACGAACTCGACCCTCAGGGCCAGAACTATCAAAAACACGGTTAATAACATTTCCCAGATTTTGGCGTCGGTTATTATTATTATTCTTATTGCGAGATCTTGATTTGTTAGAGGGTCTCATTAAATGCAAATACCTTATTGTAATTGAAGAGCACAAAAATGTGTTAATGTCCTAATCATGGACTTGGAAAGAGGTAAAACCTTCTCTTTCTTAATTCATCTTATAAATGATTGTCATATGATGACAAGACAAAACTTACATATTTAATATTATATTATATAAATTCTAAAAATTTTACTAACGCCATAAGGCTGAAACAACACGATCCTTATTATTAATATCTTTAACGATATTAATTTCCTTAAAATTATTACTTTTTAATAAATTTGAAACTTCATTGCCCTGAGCATGTCCTATTTCAAATATGATCCTTCCATTTGGTATTAAAATATTTTTAACACCATTTATAATATTCTTATATGCACCTAATCCATCACCTTCTGGCGTTAAGGCAATACGAGGCTCCCAGTTTATTACATCATTTGATAAACCCAGCATTTCTTTTTCAGAAATATATGGTGGATTTGAAACTATTAAATCAAACTTATTATCCAAACCATCACACCAATTACCTAGCTGAAATTTTACTCTATCATTTAAATTTAATAATTCAGCATTTTTTTGCGCAACATTTAAAGCTTTTTTAGATTTATCAACTCCTATTCCCATTGCTGCATTATATTCATCAAGCAAACTTAATATTATACAACCAGACCCAGTACCCAGATCTAAGATATTAAAAAAACTTCCAAATGATAAAGTATGCTCAATTAAAGTTTCTGTATCAGGTCTAGGGTCCAATACATCTGAATTTATAAAAAACTTATTTTTCCAAAAGTACCTTTCACCAATTATTTGCGAGATCGGTTGAAATTTTAAACGTTTCTTGATGAGTCTTTGAAAAATAATAAAGTCATTATTTGAAATGTTATGATTTGTGTTTAAGAATTTTTCTTGATTTTTTAATACAAATTCTAATAAGATCCTTGCCTCGCGAATTGAATTGCTTCCTGAAATTTCTTTTAATTCATTTGAAGCTTCAGCTAAAACTTTATAAATTAAATGCATTATGGATTTAGTTCTGAAAGTTTTGTTGCTTGATCATCAGCTGTTAATGCATCAATAAATTCATTCAAGTCCCCTTGCATAACCTGATCAAGTTTATAAAGAGTTAGGTTTATACGATGATCACTAACTCGACCTTGGGGAAAGTTATACGTTCTTATACGTTCAGATCTATCACCACTGCCAACTTGATCTTTTCGTGTTGCAGCTCTTTCATCTGCAGCTTGTTGGCGCTGTAAATCATACAAGCGCGTTCTTAAAACATTCATGGCAATTTCACGGTTTCGATGTTGTGATTTTTCAGAGCTAGTAACTATTAATCCGGTTGGTAAATGAGTAATACGAACAGCAGAGTCAGTTGTATTTACATGTTGCCCACCTGCACCAGAAGATCTGTAAGTATCTAGTCGAATGTCACTAGCAGGAATTTCCAAATCAATATCTTCTGCTTCTGGCATAATTGCTACTGTTGCAGCCGATGTATGAACACGACCACCACTTTCAGTAGTTGGAACTCTTTGTACTCTATGAACTGTCTCTTATACACATCTCCGAGCCCACGAGACCTCTCTACATCTCG
>OJCJ01000059.1_pt1 | contig 20299 bp, 18 predicted proteins | sample 1591811 | NCBI WGS metagenome assembly OJCJ01 (sample SAMN05416758, study PRJEB24817) | seawater metagenome | isolation source: Sea water | place: Canada:Atlantic | collected 2013-07
ATGTAGAGAGGTCTCGTGGGCTCGGAGATGTGTATAAGAGACAGCTTATATATTTAATTGAGAATGATTCTCATATTCTGATTAGTATAGTAAATCTTAGCCATAAACAAAAGTTTTAATGATATAAAGTATCTTTAGCTTATATATAATATTTATATATATTAGTGATCTTATGGATGCTCTCCCAAAAAGTTTTTGTTATATTGTTAATCATTCATCTATTTCTTAATACATAAAAAGATGCCATCTAAAAACGACTCATACTGGAATGAAAATATTAGAATACTTCTATCGTTGCTTTCGATATGGTTTTTAGTGTCATTTGGTTTTGGTATCTTGCTATCTGACTGGTTAGATCAATTCCAAATAGGGGGCTTTAAGCTTGGATTTTGGTTTGCTCAACAGGGCAGCATCTACGTATTTATAATTCTAATTTTTATCTACATTCATTTAATGGATAAATTGGATAAAAAATATTTTGGAGATGATGACTCGGAGATTGATAAATAGTGAATGTAACCGAGCTCACATATTTATTCGTAGGATTATCATTTGCTTTATATATTGGTATAGCTATTTGGTCTAGAGCCAAGTCGACTAATGATTTTTATGTTGCAGGCAAAGGAGTTCATCCAATTGCTAACGGTATGGCAACTGCAGCTGACTGGATGTCAGCCGCGTCATTTATTTCTATGGCAGGACTAATAGCTTTTCTAGGAAAGGATGGATCTGTTTACCTAATGGGGTGGACTGGTGGTTATGTGGTTTTAGCCTTGCTATTAGCACCATACCTTAGAAAATTTGGCCAATTTACAGTGCCTGATTTTATTGGCGAAAGATACTATTCTAAGACAGCTCGTCTTGTTGCTGTTATTTGCCTTATTTTTGTTTCATTCACATATGTTGCAGGTCAAATGCGAGGCGTAGGAATTGTTTTCTCAAGATTTTTAGAAGTAGATATAAATCTCGGTGTAATTATTGGAATGGTTATTGTTTTCTTTTATGCAGTTCTTGGAGGAATGAAGGGAATAACTTATACGCAAGTTGCGCAATATTGTGTGCTTATTTTTGCTTATCTAGTTCCAGCTATTTTTATTTCTATTCTTATAACTGGAAATCCAGTTCCTCAGCTTGGTTTTGGAGATACTCTTGCAGGAACTGACGTTTATCTTTTAGATAAACTAGATCAGATCACTACAGATCTAGGTTTTACTGCTTACACTGAGAACATTAAAAGTAATATTGATGTATTTTGTATTACAGCAGCACTTATGTTTGGAACTGCAGGCTTACCTCATGTCATAGTTAGATTTTTTACAGTTCCTAAAGTTAGTGATGCAAGAAAATCAGCAGGCTATGCATTAATATTTATAGCTATTTTATATACAACAGCTCCAGCTGTTGCTGCTTTTGCTAGAGTTAACTTTGTAGATTCTATTCAAAATACTAGTTATGAGTCATCGCCTGAATGGTTTAAAAACTGGGAAGATGTCGGATTAATTGCCTGGCAAGATAAAAATGCAGATGGAGTTATTCAATACTCCTCTGGAGATGCGCTCAATGGCCGCCCTAACTACACCTCTGAAAGAGGCGAATACGGACAAAGATTATTAAATAATCAATCTGATGCCTCCAATTCAAACGAAGTATATATCGACAAAGATATTATGGTTCTTGCCAATCCTGAGATAGCAAAACTACCAGCATGGGTAATAGCTTTAGTAGCAGCAGGGGCTCTTGCTGCAGCACTGTCGACAGCTGCTGGACTATTGTTAGTAATTTCTTCATCAATATCACATGATTTATTAAAGAAAACCTTCAGACCAAATATTACTGAGAAACAAGAATTATTTTATGCACGATGTGCCGCAGCAGTAGCTATCATGATTGCTGGGCTCTTTGGTATATACCCGCCGGCCTTTGTTGCTCAAGTTGTGGCATTTGCATTTGGTTTAGCTGCATCAACTTTTTTCCCTGCACTCTTGATGGGAATTTTTTCCAAAAGACTAAATAAAGAGGGTGCGATAGCTGGAATGATTTCAGGCTTAGTATTTACACTTAGCTATATCATTTATTTTAAATTTATTTTTACTGATTTTAATAATGCAGATTATTGGTTATTATCAATATCACCTGAAGGAATCGGATTTGTAGGAATGATACTAAATTTTATTGTCGCTATTTTAGTATCATCTTTTACCAACCCACCACCTAAAGAAGTTTTAGAAATGATCGAAGTAATAAGACAACCTTAGAGATATATATGAAATACCTTGCAGCCTTAATATTATTTTTTAACCTATCAACAATTCAGGCAGAACAAATAGAATACTTGGAACCTAAGATTGCTTCACTGCAAAATGTTAATCCAGAACGAATTCTTTTTGTCGGAAATAGTTACTTGTATTATAACGATAGTCTCCACAATCATCTCAGGAGAATGGTGGAGGAGAAGAGACCAGATAGAAAAGAATATTTTGGTTATAAATCAGCAACTATCGGTGGCTCCAGACTAGAACACCATAATCTTGATCATTTATTAGATTCCAAAAATATTGGCATAAAAAAACTATTTGAATTAGTCATCCTTCAAGGAGGTAGTGGTGAGGTTTTGACCGAAAAATCTAGAAAGATTTTTAATATTAATGCTCAAAAAATGATAGCTAAGATTAATGCTAATGGTGGCGAAGCCCTCCTATATATGATCCATCCTTATGTTAAGCCTCATGCAGAATATGACCCAAAAATGATAGAGAAAGTCAGATACACCTACATAAAAGCGGCTAATGATTTTAATGCTATTGTCGCTCCGATTGGCATTGCATTTATGAATGCCTATAAAGAAAGACCTAATATGAAACTTCATAAATCTTTTGATGGTAGTCATCCAGACATGCTTGGAACTTACCTATCTGCTTGTGTCTTATATGCAACTATATTTCAGAAACCATCTTCAGAGGTTCAATATAATTACTATGGCGAAGTTAGTGAAGAGGATCAAAAGTTTCTGCAAAAGATAGCAGATCAAACAGTTCAAGACTTCTTTCAAAGATAACTTAGGACGAAGCAATGTTTAAAAATTTTGAAAAATAGACAATCTTAAGTATGATCACTATATGAAAGTAGCTATATATCCAGGCTCGTTTGATCCAATAACCTTTGGGCATATGGATATTATTGAAAGGGCATGTGGAATATTTGATAAAGTTATTTTAGCTGTTGCAGAAAGCGAATCTAAAAAGCCATTATTTACTTTAGAAGAAAGACTGAGCATGACCCAATCAATATATGCTGATCATCCTAAAATTGAGACTGTAAGTTTCTCAAGAAAATTAACTGTAGAGCTAGCTAGAGAGCATAAGGCATGTGCAATTATTAGAGGCTTAAGAGCTGTTGCAGATTTTGAATATGAATTTCAATTAGCAACTATGAATAGGACGCTAGCTCCAGATATAGAAAGCATTTTTTTAACTCCTAAAGATACTTTGATTTATGTATCTTCTAGTCTGGTAAAAGAAATTGCAGCACTAAATGCAGATGTTTCCAGATTCGTTCATCCAAATATTGAACAAGCACTTAAAGCAAAACTTTCTCTTTAATTCTGACAGACTTTACAAAAATATGTTGCTCTTTGATTCTGAGTAATTTTATTGATTAAGTTTTTACACCTAGTACATTCTTCATTTTCTCTATCATAGGCAGCAAGCTGTATCTTAAAATATCCTGCTGAGCCCTCAGCTGAGAAAAAATCTTTTAAAGTTGTACCCCCAACTTTAATAGCTTCCTTTAAGACCTCCTTAGAATTTTTAGTAATTAAGCCACATTCTTTTTTAGTAATACTCTTTGTAATTCTTCTTGGGTCTACATAGGATTTAAATAATATTTCTGATGCATAGATATTACCAATACCAACTACATTTTTTTGATTCATAATAAAATTCTTTATATTTGTATTAGAGTTTTTAATTTTTTTAAATAGATAGTTAGTTGAAAAGTCAGACGACAATGGCTCAGGCCCTAGACTTGCAATTAAAAAGTGTTCTAAATATGAGTCAGTAATATGAATAGAGCCAAATCTTCTTGGGTCGTTATAAATTAATTTATTTTTATTAAAAACTAATTCTGCATGATCATGCTTTTTAAAGTAGTTTTCATTTTTTCCCATTATTCTAAGAGTTCCAGACATCCCTAAATGAATAATTAGCTGATAATCAGCAAAATCAAAGATGATATATTTTGCTCTTCGAAAAATTTGTGTAATTTTTTTCCCAGCAAGCTTTTGATGAATCTCAGGATCGACTAACCATCTAAGGCTGGGGTTATGAATTGTTACTGAGTCTAGAGTATCTTGATCAAAAGATTGGATTGCTCTTAGTGTTGTTTCTACCTCAGGTAGCTCAGGCATTAATTCAGAAAATTATTTATGTCAGCAATATTTTCTGGCTCTAGATTTCCAGCAGCAAGACCTAGCTTAAGATTAGAAAGAATATAATCATATTTTGCATTCGCTAAATTTCTTTCAGCACTGTACAAGTTTTTTTCAGATTGAAGCAAGTCAACTATATTTCTAGTACCAACTTGATATCCAACTTTTGTAGCCTCAAGAGCGCTTGTAGCTGAAACCACCGCTTGCTTTTGTGCATTTACATTGGCAACTAAAGTAATGACATTCGAGTACTCTGATCTAACTTCTTGTATAACTGAACGCTCAATAAAAAGAGTATCTTCAATAGTTTTATCATAATCAGCATAGGCTTTTTTACGTCTAGAATTTACTAAGCCGCCTTGAAATATTGGCATACTCAATTGAATGCTATAAGACCTTCTTTCAGTTTCATTAGGCACAGTGATTATTAAACCACCAGTGTCTAGATCATCATATCTATATTGGTTAGTCTCTGATTTCGATGCTGATCCAACAACGTCTAGTTTAGGTAAATGCCCAGAAGCTGCTCCTCTTGCAGAGTTTTTTGAAGCATCTCTTCTAAGTCTTGCTGCTTTTAATCTAAAATTATTACCAATAGCAAGGTTGACCCAATCCTGTTTGGAGGCTGGGGAAGGGTTGACCACCGGAAGATCATCTCCTAAAGGATCAATACTATAAACTTCTCTCCCTATTAGAGCATTCAAAGCTTCTCTAGCAGAAAATACTGAACCCTCAGTTCTAATTCTTGCTGCTAAACTTAAATCATATGCTAACTGAGCCTCTTGAACTCCTGTAATAGCTGAAAGCCCAACCTCAAATCTTTGCTTTGCTTGATCTAACTGCTTTTTAATTGCTTTCTCTTCGGACTTAGCCGCATTAAGATTATCAATAGTTCTCAAAACACCAAAATATAGCTCGGCAGTTCTTACCACTAGATTCTGCTGCTCATAACCAAAGTCTGCCTCAGCTGCATTAGTCAAAGATTGTGATCTCTTATATTGAAACCAAGAATCAAGTCTAATTAATGGTTGAGTAAATCGCACTGAAGATGAAAAACTGTTGTATTCATTACTTAAAATACCGCCTTGATAAGATTCGTTCCAGCTAGTACTCCCACTTAATGAAACGTTTGGCATTAGGCCAGCTCTTCCTTGAACTACTATTTCTTTACCCGATAAAAGTGAATATTCAGCAGCCCTATATTTTGGATCATTTTCTAAAGCTTCATTATATATATCAATAATATTTTCAGATGTAGATAATCCAGAAATTATGAGGAGAGAAGTTAGGAATGTATATTTTATTTTTTGCATTATATTTTTTTAATTAAAATTTTCAATGTTTACAGTGATTACATTTAACATCTTTTGTCTATATTTTGTCAAGTAAACTTGTCACTGCCTATTAAGTAATTACTAAAATTAATTACTATTTACTAATAATTAAAAGTTATTTACTTATCTTAGAGTAGAATATCATCAATAAGTTCAAACAGATAAATTATGATAGAAAATGTGCAAGTTTTAATTATATTTAAGGTAATTTAAGTTGACTAATAGCTCATATGATTCAAAAGCGATAGAAGTTCTCTCAGGCTTAGATCCAGTTCGAAAAAGACCAGGAATGTATACGGACACTAGTTGTCCCAATCATCTTATTCAAGAAGTTCTTGATAATTCAGTTGATGAGGCTCTATCAGGGCATTGCTCAGTTATAAAAGTAACTTTATGTAGCGATGGTTTTATTAAGATTACAGATGACGGAAGAGGTATGCCAGTAGATATTCATCCTGAACATAAAGTTTCAGGAGTTGAGTTAATAATGTGCAAGCTCCACGCAGGAGCAAAATTTTCAGGGAAAGAATATAACTTTTCAGGCGGCCTGCATGGTGTTGGTGTTTCAGTGGTAAATGCCTTATCAGCTAAACTTGAAGTTCAAATAAGAAGAGACTCAAAAGAATTTCAAATAAGTTTTGCTGATGGTGAAAAAGTAGAGGAGCTTCATGAAATAGGAGAGGTTGGGGTTCGCAATACAGGTACAACAATAAAATTTATTCCAAATACTAGTTATTTTGAATCAGAAAAAATACAAAAGACTCATCTTAAGCATCTCCTTAAAGCTAAAGCAGTGCTTTGTCCCGGTCTTCAGATAGATTTTTTTGATGAAAAAAAATCTGAAAAAATTAGATGGATATATGAAGACGGCTTAAGCAGTTACTTATCTGAATCATCTGAAAATATAGACCTACTTATAGATGAATCAATAGTTTGCTCAAAAACCTCTGATACGCAAGAGGTTGAGTTTGCTATTAATTGGTCAAAGAATGCACGTAAGGATCTTTTAAATGAGACCTATGTAAATCTTATTCCCACTCTTCAAGGCGGATCGCATTTTAACGGTTTCAAATCTGGTCTTTTGGATGCATTAAAAGAATTCTGTGAGTACAGAAGTCTTCTGCCTAAAGGCGTGAAAATAGTTGCCGACGATGTGGTGAGTAATTCAATTTTTGTTATCTCATCTAAATTACAAAATCCTCAATTTTCTGGTCAAACAAAAGAAAGATTAGATTCTAAAGACCATATGTCATTTGTTAGCTCTGTTACTAAAGATGTTTTAAGTATTTGGTTTAATAAGCATACAGAAGAGGGTGAGAAAATAGCTGAACTTGCTATTTATTCAGCCCAGTTAAGAGCAAAGGCTTCAAAAACCGTAGAGAGAAAAAAATCATTTAAAGGACCAGCGCTACCAGGTAAATTATCAGACTGTAATAGTGAAGATCTTAATAAAACTGAATTATTTTTAGTAGAAGGTGACTCAGCTGGAGGTTCTGCTAAACAAGCTAGAGAAAGGTCTTTCCAGGCAATTATGCCTTTGAGAGGTAAGATCTTAAATACTTGGGAGCTTGAAAGTACTGAAATTATTAAGTCACAAGAAATTAAAAATTTATCAACAGCAATTGGAGTCCTTCCTGGCAATCCAGATACAAGCATGCTGAGATATGGAAAAATTTGCATATTAGCTGACGCGGATTCAGATGGTTTACATATAGCAACATTGCTATGTGCACTATTCCTGCAACATTACAAACCGCTTGTGCAAGAAGGGAGAATTTACGTCTCAATGCCGCCTTTGTATAGAATTGATGCAGCTAAAGAAGTTTTTTATGCGCTCGATGATGTTCAAAGAGATACTATAGTTAAAGAACTAAAATCTAGAAAAGGTAAGCCAAAGATTAATATCCAAAGGTTTAAAGGTCTAGGAGAGATGAACCCTGGGCAATTACGAGAAACCGTAATGGATCCAAGTACAAGACAGTTATTAAACTTAACTATTTCACCAAATGATAATGCTCACTCAGTAATGGATTTATTGTTAGCTAAAAAGAGAGCGCCTGATAGAAAAGAATGGCTAGAGAAAAAGGGAAGTCTAGCAAAAGTATAAAGATTATGAATATAGAAGAAGAAAAAAATAAATCAATAAGCTTAAAAAAATATGCCGAAGAGTCATATCTCAATTATGCAATGTACGTCATCCTTGATAGAGCATTACCTAATATTGGCGATGGATTAAAGCCAGTTCAAAGAAGAATACTTTATGCCATGTCTGAACTTGGTTTAAATGCTGGAGCTAAATATAAAAAATCAGCCAGAACAGTCGGAGATGTTATTGGTAAGTTCCATCCACATGGAGATGGAGCTGCATATGAAGCTATGGTGCTTATGGCGCAGAATTTTTCATTCAGATACCCTCTTGTAGATGGTCAGGGCAATTGGGGATCTCAAGATGATCCTAAATCATTTGCTGCAATGCGTTACACAGAATCAAAGCTTACTAAGTTTGCTAATTTATTATTAGAAGAGCTAAAGTTTGGTACCGTTGACTGGCAACCTAATTTCGATGGCTCCCTATTAGAGCCAATAATTTTTCCTGCAAAAGTACCATCCATCCTTTTAAATGGTACATCAGGAATTGCTGTAGGTATGGCTACTGATATTCCTTCACACAATTTGAATGAAGTTATAGATGCAACCGTTCATATGTTGGAAAATCCATCAGCAGATCTTTTCGATGTTAGGAAGTATATAAAAGGCCCTGATTTTTCAAATGGCTCTAAATTAATCATAAGCGATGAAGAGTTAAATGAAATGTATTCTTCAGGAAGAGGCGGTTATAAAATTCAAGCTAAATGGACAAAAGAAGATAATCAAATCATTATCAATGCACTTCCATACCAAGCATCGGGAGCAAAAATATTAGAGCAAATTGCAGATCAGATGCAAAATAAAAAAATTCCAATGGTGGTTGATTTAACAGATGAAGGTGATCACGAGGAGCCAATAAGGCTTGCGATCACAATGAAATCTAACAGAGTCAATGCAGATGATTTAATGAATCATCTTTTTGCTTCAACTGATTTACAGAAAACTTATAGAGCTAACATGAATCTTATTTCTCTAAAGGGTGGGCCAAAAGTTTTCTCTCTTGTTGAGCTTCTTAAAGAATGGCTAGTATTTAGAAAAAATACAGTCACCAGAAAACTCGAGCATAGACTTGATCAAGTTAACGATAGGCTGCACATAGTAGAAGGTTTGCTTATAGTCTATCTTGATCTTGATACAGTGATTAAGATTATTCGTGAATCAGATGAACCAAAACCAGAGATTATCAAGCACTTTAAAATTTCTGATATTCAAGCAAATGCGATACTTGAAATTAAGCTTAGGCAGCTTGCTAAATTAGAACAAATAAAACTAGAAGAAGAGAAAGCAGGATTGATAAGTGAACAGACAGAAATTGAAAAGCTTTTAGGTTCATCAAGTAGATTAAAAACATTAATTAAAAAAGAGCTATTAGAAATTAAAGAAGCTTATGGTGATGAGAGAAATTCCCCAATAGAAGGTCATTCGAGCGCTAAAATCTTCTCAGAAGAAGAAACTCTTGTTACTGAACCTATTACAGTCATATTGTCATCAGCAGGTTGGATAAGAAGTGCAAAAGGGCATGATATTGACCCGGAAACGTTAAATTACAGAGGCGATGATTCGCTGCAAGATTTCTGTAGAGGTCGGAATAATCAAACCGCTGTTTTTTTAGATTCACAAGGTAAGGCATATTCTCTTCCTGGACATACTCTTCCTTCAGCAAGAGGACTTGGTGATCCTATTACCGGTAGAGTCTCTGCTGATTCTGGTGTTGAATTTATGTCAACTTTAATAGGAAATGATGATGATAAATTTATCATTACTAATACGGCAGGTTACGGCTTTGTATCTGAGTTTAAAAATATGGTTTCGACTAAGAAATCAGGTAAAGCATTTATGAAGTTACCTGGTGAAGCCAAAATGTTAAAAGTTCATAAAGTTGAGGACTCGCATAAATATATAGTTGGAGTATCAAACATTGGTAGACTCCTTATATTTCCTCTTTCTGAATTGCCAACTCTTCCAAAAGGCAAAGGCAACAAGGTTGTAAATATTCCTAAACCTAAATTTGAATCAGGAGAAGAATCTTTATCTCATGTTGCTCTATTAGCTGAGACAAGTAGTTTAAAAATTGAAAGTGGAAAAAGATTTTTAACTTTAAAAATTAAAGATCTAGAAAACTATATCTCTTCCCGTGCTAAGAGAGGCAACCTTTTGCCCCAAGGCTATAGAAAAGTTGATTTTATTTCTGAAGAATTAGATTCTAAGCTTTCTGAAGTTGAGCAATAGATTTTTCTAAAATATCTAAGCCGGAATTAATTAATTTATCTTCAATAATAAGACTAGGCGCTATTCGAATAGTGTTGTTGTTTGCCTTTAATACCATCAAACCATTTTTATAACACTGTTGAAGGACTGTATCTAAATTAATTGTGTCAGTAACTTTTAACTTACAACCAATCCAAAGACCAGCAGTATTAATCCTCTCAAAACAGTTAAGTTTTTTATTCATAGCATCAAGTTTTTTGATAAATAACTGCTCTTTCTTAAGCACATTTGAAAGTAATCTTTTCTTACTTACAGTATTAATAACCTCAAGGGCAACTGAGCAGGCTAGTGGGTTACCTCCATAAGTAGTCCCATGAGATCCAACTTGCATAGATTGTGCAACATCTTCTTTAGCTAAAATTGCTCCAATAGGGAAGCCATTTCCAAGACCTTTTGCGCATGTAAGAATGTCTGGTTTGATATTAAATTGCTCATAAGCAAACAAAGTCCCAGTTCTTCCAACTCCTGATTGCACTTCATCAACAATAATAAGAACATTATTTTGTTTACAGAGTTTTTTAATTTTAGCTAAGAATCCTTTTTTTGCTTTAATAATTCCAGCCTCACCTTGAACTAGTTCAAGAACTACAGCTGCAGTATTTTTATTTATTAGTTTTTCTAGACCATCTATTTCGTTATATTCATGATGTTTTATTCCCGCAGGCATTGGACCAAATCCAGCGGTCATTCTTTCAGAGCCATTTAATGCAATTGTCATCATAGTTCTGCCATGGAATGCATCTGAAAATGCGACTATCTCAGTTTTATTTTTCCCGTACTTTAAAGTTGCATACTTTCTTGCTGTTTTTACAGCACCTTCCATAGCTTCTGCTCCTGAATTTGCAAAAAATACTTTATCAGCAAAAGTATGCTTGCAAAGCATTTTAGCTAAGTTAAGCGCTGGAGCATTCGTTAAAGCATTAGATAAATGCCACATCTTTTTTGACTGGTCGTGTAATGCCTTTAGCAAAGGAGGGTAGCAATGACCTAGATTAGTCACAGCTATCCCGGCCGCAAAATCTATGTATTTTTTATTTTTACTATCCCAAACAATTGATCCTTTAGCCTTAACTGGAATAAAATGAGCTGGATTATAGACAGGCATCATATAATCATCGAATTGTTTTCTTGTAACCATTAAATAATTATACGTGATTTCAGTAAAAAAAATTAACGAAAAAAGCTTTCAAATTTTAATTAAACCTAACAGCTCATTGAATGGATGGCATAGGGTTTTATTTCTTTCAAGTATTTTTATCTTATGTGGAGGGATAGGTATTATTTTTTATCTTGTCGGCGCTACCATGATTCTTCCTTTTGCTGGCCTTGAGCTTGCATGTGTATTCTTAGCATTTTATTTAAATTTTAAATGGAGCCAACAAAAAGAATTAGTAAAATTATCTTTAGATCATGTTGTCGTTGAGAGGGGAAGAACCCAGAAGGAATATACATGGAAGGAGTTCAGAACTTTTACTGCTTTTGAGGTCACTAAAAATAATAAGAATGAAATCAAACTAGGATTTAAGTCTAAAGGGCAGGAAGTTGCTATAGGAGATTTTCTTAATAACGAGGACAAGGAAGATCTTAAGTTTGAGATTTCAAAGATTATTCATCATCTAAATGACTTAAGACCAGCTGGATAATTTTTTATTAACTTCAATTAATTTAAGTCTACTAATCTTTGGCAGTCCATCTTTATAAGTTATCTCAGCTTCACCTTTAATTAGTGGCTTTAGATAATCCAAGGCTTTATTAGTAATGTTATAACCATCTTTAGTGATAAAGCTTTTAGGTAATTTTTTCTCAACATTAGCAATTTTTGATAATGGAGCTGGTTCAATTTTCCACGAATACTTCTTTGTTTTACCTCTTACAATAATTGGCATAACACTATTCATGCCCTGCACCGCATACTCAACGGCTTTTACTCCAACCGCTTGAGCGTGCATAAAATCTACTTTTGATGAAAGATGTCTCGCACTCCTTTGTAAATAGTCAGGAACAGCCCAGTGAGTTTTTAACTTTAAGTTTTTAGTAACAAGATTAGATAAATAAGGTGCAACTCCTCCTAACTGAGCATGTCCAAAGGAGTCTTTTGTATCTGATTCTGTTAAGAATTTACCTTTTGCATTTCTAATCCCCTCAGAAGCAACAACAACACAATAGCCATCCTTAGCAACAAACTCTTTTACTTTTAAAAGAAAGTTTTTTTGATTAAAGCTAATTTCTGGAAATAAAATAATATGAGGAGCATGAGTTACATCATTCTTGGCAAGGCCAGCAGCTGCGGCTATCCAGCCCGCATGCCTTCCCATAACCTCAAGAATAAATACTTTAGTAGAAGACTCTGACATAGATTTAAGATCCAAAGAGGCTTCTTGTGTTGATGTGGCAATATATTTAGCAACAGATCCAAACCCTGGACAACAGTCAGTTAGAGCAAGATCATTATCAACCGTTTTTGGGATAGCAATACATTTAATGTCATACCCAATTTTTGCACCAAGCTTAGAGATTTTAAATGCAGTGTCAGCAGAATCATTACCGCCATTATAAAAAAAGTAGCCGATATTGTGAGCCTTGAATACTTCGATAAGTCTTTCATACTCACTAGAATCATCATCATAATTTTTTAGTTTGTACCTACATGAGCCAAAAGCTCCACCTGGTATTTCCATTAAATTTTTTATAGATGATATAGATTCCTTTGATGTGTCTATTAGTTCTTCTCTTAGTGCACCAATAATTCCATTTTTACCTGCATAAACTTTCCCAATTATATTTGGATATTTTTTAGCAGTTAATATTAAAGATGCTGCAGTTGCATTGATGACTGAAGTTACTCCGCCAGACTGCGCATAAAAAGCATTTCTTTTCATTTATTTATTTAAAATGTAATTTAGGCTATCGTATCAAAAAACACTTCATTAAATAAGTTTTATATGAAAATACATATACTTGGAATTTGCGGAACCTTCATGGGAGGTTTAGCTCAAATTTTGAAAGAATCAGGTCATGAAATTAGTGGATCTGATCAACAATTTTATCCTCCAATGTCTGAGCATCTTCAAGAGTTGGATATTAAAACTTATGAGGGTTATGTGATTGATGATATGCCCAAGGCTGATCTTTATGTTATTGGAAATGCTCTTTCAAGAGGAAACATTTGCGTAGAATTTATTTTAGAGAATAAATTGCCATATAAATCTGGACCAGAAATGCTAGGAGAAATTTTAAAAGATCGAGAAGTGATAGCTATATCTGGAACTCATGGAAAAACCTCTACTGCCTATATGACCGCTCATATACTTCTTTCACAAGGAATAGATATAGGTTTTCTAGTTGGAGGCATAAGCAGCATGATAGATGGATCTGCTAGACTTGGATCAGATAAGCTATTTGTAATTGAAGCGGATGAGTATGATTCAGCTTTTTTTGATAAACGATCTAAGTTCATCCACTATTCACCTAATACTTTAGTTATTAATAATATCGAATTTGATCATGCAGATATTTTTGATAATTTAGATGCTATAAAGAAACAGTTTCATCATCTTGTAAAGATAATACCCAGCAATGGAAATATAATTTATTTCAAGGAAGATAAAAATACACTAGATCTTTTGGGTATGGGTAGCTGGTCAAAATTAATTCCTATTGGAAAAGATGAAGATTATGAACTTGATTTAGATGAAAATAAAATTAAAGCTTTAAATAAAGAACATTCATTAGAAGATTTCACGATTTTTGGATCTCACAATGCAAAAAATATTATTGCTGCTATCACTGCAGCCCAAATAAATGGAATATCTGTTCAAGAATCGATTAATGCCCTTAAAAAATTTGACGGTGTCAAAAGAAGGCTTGAAACAAAATATAAAGATCAAACGATACAAATTATTGATGATTTTGCGCATCACCCAACTGCAATAAGATATGCGATAGACGCAGTTAAAACAAAATTTAAAGATAGTAAAATTCTCGGTTTAATTGAGCTTGGATCAAATACTATGTCTCAAGGAGTTCATGGAGATAATCTTCTTGATTCAGCATCTGAATTAGATAAAGTATTATGGCTAGATTCTAAAAAAGTCTTATCAAATAAAACCCCAAACTGTTTTATTAGTGATGAAGCATGCTTAAACTCTATTAAAGATGAAATAAGCAGTTATGATATTTTTTTAATCATGACAAATAAAAATAGTAAGAGATTATGGGGCCCCATCATTGAATATATTAAAGAAAAGTAAATTTCCAGTTTTCCCTTTAGGTCTTGTTGTTCTTCCTGGGACTATTCAATCACTTCAAATTTTTGAACCTCGATATATCGATATGGTCAAAAATTGTATGCAAGATAATTCTGGTTTTGTTATCACTTTACAAAGTCAATCAGATGGTGATATTGATTTTGGCATAGTTAAACAAGGAACTTATGTAGAGATAATAGATTTTAATAATAATTCAAATGGTCTTTTAGGAATAACCGTTAAAGCAATCAATAAAGTCTCTATTAAAGATATAGTTCAACAAGAAGATGCTTTACATATTGCAGAAGTTAAACCTTTAATAGATCCTCTTGTAGATGACCAAGCTTTAATAGCAAAACATTCAGAATTAATAAATATCCTTATTCAACTAAAAGATCATCCAAGAATTAAAATTTTGCCTCTTGATATAGACTTAACTTCTGCAGATTCTGTTGCATATCATCTAGGCGGTCTAATTCCTTTATCAGCTCAAGAAAAACAAAGTATTTTAGAAGCATTTGATGCATCTCAGAGAATGAATATTTTATCTAGACTAATTACCAAACTATCTGAAAAATAAAAGTAGTTACGAATCTACTCTTAATGGCGGCTTGTTTGAACGAGAACGTATCCAATTCAAACTATTTAAAATTGAAGGCCAGGCAACAATTTTTTGTTCAATTTTAAATTTACCAGGGTAATCAATAAATAAGAATCCAGTAAGCATAGTAAGTAGACCTTGACCTGGAAGCACCAGCATCATTATTCCCCCAACAAGTAAAAATATACCTATTAAGTTCTTAATAATTAATACCATGATCCTTAGAAAAGGAGCTTTAGTTTTCCAAATAGTTGGATTTCTTTTTTTAGATTGGAAGTAATCCTCAGGGATTTGCGAAACAAGCCAGCTAATTCCTATTAGACTAAAAAAGAATATTATAAAAGAAGAGCCCCCAAGCCATATTAAAATAGCTGGATGATCACTAAACCATTTAAAAACACTATCTATAAAGCCTAATTCCATTATTAACTTATCTTTTTAACATATAATGTCTTAGTATATCTTATGACCTTATTTGTAACTTAACTATCAACTTATTATCAAACTCATATAAAAATTTTGCCTAAATTAAAACTAAAAGAAATTTGTCTATCAGCCTTGGAGGATAATAAAGCTGAGAATATCCTTGCCCTAGATGTTAGAAATATCTCTACATTTGCTGACTCAATAATTATTGCATCTGCAAACTCAAATAGACATGCTAAATCCATGTCAGAAAAAGTTGTAGCGAGTGTTAAATCAAAAAATAAGAAATCTTTTCTTGGTGTTGAGGGTCAAAGCGAATCTGGTTGGATTCTAATAGATTGTGGTGAAGTGGTTATAAATATTATGAAAAGTGAAATTAGAGAGTTCTATGACCTTGAAGGCTTATGGGGAGAGAATACACTTGCTCAAAAGTCTGAGTAATGAGATGTAACATTATTAGTGTTGGCCACAAACCCTCTAAATGGGAAAAAGAAGGAATTACCTTTTACACAAAACAATTACCAAAAAATTTTACAATTAATTACATCGATATTAAAGGAAAACAACATCCTAAAATGTCAAAGGAAGAGATTCTAAAATTAGAGGAGAATCTAATTTTAGATAAAATTTCTTCAGATGATAGAGTAGTTGTGTGTGATATGAGTGGTAAAAGCTTGTCCTCAATAGCATTTAGTAAATTTCTTGATAAAAGTCTAAATTCAAATAAAAATATATCATTCATCATAGGAGGGTCTTTTGGATTATCACAAAATATCCTAGAAAAAGCTGATATGATTTTTTCAGTCTCCTCACTTACTTTTCCTCATAGACTTTTTAAAATAATTTTAATTGAGCAAATATATCGCTCATTTTCAATTTTTAATAACCAGCCATACCACAAATGATAGACCTTCAAGAACGTTTTATTGAAAGAAGGAGTTTCATCTTTAGGTTATTTATAGTTTATTTGATGTTCGGTTTTCTTTTTTTAATAATTCTCTATCAAGTATTCCAGCTTCAGGTATCCAATTATTCAGATTATGAGATAGCTGCTCTAGAAAATAAAACTCATGAGATGAATATTCAGCCAGTTAGAGGGATTATTTACGATAGGCACGGAACCATCCTAGTTAAAAATATTCCAACTTTTAACTTAATAGCAATTCCTAATAAAATTGATGATCCAGAATTTTTTATAACTCAAATTAAATCATTTATCGACATCACTGAAGAAGAGGAAGAAATTTTCTATGAAAAGTTTAAAAGCAAAGCTAGATATAACAGAGAGTTAGTAGTTAAAACAAATTTAAATCAGCAGCAGATAGCAAGCTTTGAGGTTCGAAGACATAATTATCCAAATCTGTTAGTTGAGAAAAGATATTCTAGACATACCGATTACCCTAAAGTGCTGTCGCATGTTCTCGGGTATATTGGATCTCCCTCAGATAACGAATTAACCAATATTCTTTCAGAAGCAATTTATCCCAGACAGGAAACCATTTTTAGTTATGCAAATGGCTTTATTTCTGGAAAAAGCGGTCTTGAAAAAACATTTGATAATATCCTCAGAGGTCAATTTGGAGAAAAAGTATATGAGGTAGATGCAAGAGGAAAACTTTTAAAGGAAATTAGTCAGATAAATCCGATAGATGGAGATAGTATCTTCACATCTATTGATCTTGGTTCTCATATTGCTGCCGACAAAGCATTACAGGACAGAATGGGTGCGGTAGTCGCAGTAGAGATAGAGACTGGAGCGATAGTTACATTATTTAGCTCTCCATCATATTCAATTAATGATTTATCTAACGGCATTACCAGTGAAAAATTCTCTTCTTTAATCAACAATCCGAATAAACCTTTTTTTAATAGAGCACTAAGAGGAAGTTATCCGCCTGCATCTACTATCAAACCTGCTTTAGGAATTTTTGGAATACAAAATGAATTAATTAATTGGAATTATTCAATTCAGGATCCAGGATTTTTTACTTTACCTGAAGATGGAAGAATATATCGAGGATGGAAAAAGGGAGGTCATGGAGAAGTAAACTTAGAAAAAGCTATAGTGGTGAGTTCAAATACATTCTTCTTTTCTTTAGCCTATAGAGCAGATATTGACGAACTTGGAGACCATCTTAAAAAACTTGGATTTGGAAAAAAAGTTTGTTTGGACTGTTTCGATGAGTATGCAGGCTATGTCCCAACCCCTCAATGGAAAAGAAATAATTTTAATTCAGGATGGTCCAGGGGAGATACAGTTAACCTTGGAGTAGGACAAGGATATATGGAATCAACCCCAATACAATTAGCATACTACAGCAGCATTCTTGCAAATAAAGGAAGTGTTAAGGAGTTATCAATAGTGCAATCTTCTAAAAAGAAAAGTACTAAAGTTATAGAATTAAATAATTTTAATAAAAATGACTGGTCTCAATTACATAATGCCATGACTAATGTTATTGATTCTTCTTCTGGAACATCAAGAAGATTAAAAGATCTTAAATCATTTCAAGTTGCAGCAAAATCAGGAACAGCAGAGTTAGTTAGTTTAGATAGTAAAGAAGATTATTTATTAATTCGAAAAAATAAAACTCAAAGAGATCACGCAATAATGATTGCATTTGGACCCATGCCTAACCCAAAATATGCTGTAAGTGTTGTTATAGAAAATGGAGAAAGTGGCGGAGCTGTTGCTGGCCCAGTTGCTATAGCAGTTTTAAAGGAATTAATTGAATAATGAGATTATTAAAATTTAAACGCTTCAATCTTTTCTATGATCCATATCTCCTATTATCGATAATATTATTATCGATAATAGGGCTTATAGTTCTATTTAGTGCCTCTCAAGGCAATACCAATATTATTATTAAGCAATCCATATTTGTTTTTCTAGGTATTATTTTAATGATAGGTGTTAGTCAGCCAGATCCAGTTTTTTATAAAAATTTTTCTGGGATTTTTTTAATATTTTCTATTTTTTTAGTTATCCTAACCATCATATTTGGCAATGAGATCAATGGAGCAAAGCGTTGGCTAGATTTAGGCCTTTTCACACTTCAACCTTCAGAGTTAGTAAAAATTGCACTTCCTATTTATCTTGCATCTTACCTTTATGATAAATCCCTTCCAATAAATCTTAGACATACCCTTATTTCTATTTTAGCAATTGCTCTATCTTTCTTTCTTATAGTTTTTCAGCCAGATCTTGGAACAAGTATTGTTATCCTTTTAGCTGGTTTTTATGTGCTTTTTTTAGCCGGCTTAAGCTGGAAATTTATAGGTTCTGCATTTGCAGCTTTTATACTTTCCTTGCCTTATTTATGGAATAACTTGCTTGAGCCTTTTCAAAGACAAAGAATAGCTACACTTTTTAATCCAGATGCTGATCCATTTGGTACAGGTTGGAATATAACTCAATCTAAAATAGCTATTGGCTCTGGCGGCATATTTGGCAAAGGATACGGCGCTGGCTCTCAGGCTCATCTTGATTTCCTACCTGAAACTAAAACAGATTTTATCTTTGCAGTTATAGCCGAAGAGTTTGGATTTCTTGGAACAGTGGTTTTGATGTCGATATACTTTTTCATTTTATTTAGATGCTTTTATTTATCCTTTAATGCTCGAGATAGATTTTGTAGATTAGCAATTGGAGGACTCAGCTTAATTTTTGTTACAACAATATTTGTTAATTTAGGAATGGTAGTTGGAATTCTTCCAGTAGTTGGAATGCCTTTACCGTTTATCAGTATGGGAGGAACATCACTACTATCATTCTATATTGCGTTTGGTATTATTATCTCAATGGCTTCACATAAAAAATTAATTCAACAATGAAATATCTTTTATCCATATTTCTTATCTTTAGTTCTTTTATAGCTTCTGATTATTCAGAGCATCCAGAGGCGCAAGATTTAATCGATATCCTTGTAAACGATCATGGTTTTGAAAAAACATACGTAATTGATGTATTAAAGTCAGCAAAAAGAAAAGACAAGATATTAGAATCAATGTCATCACCTGCTGAATTTACATGGACATGGGATAGATATAAGAAGCTCTTTATTGAAGATAAAAGAATTGCTAACGGAATTAATTTTATTGCTGATAATAAAGATCTATTTGATCAAGTGGAAAAAGAATTTGGAGTCCCAAGAGAAATCATTACTTCGATACTGGGTGTAGAAACAAGGTATGGAAAAATTAAAGGTAGTTATAGAGTTCTAGATAGTCTTGCAACATTAGGGTTTGATTTTCCAAGAAGATCAAAATTTTTTAAGAGTGAATTAGTAGAATTTTTTCAGCTAACTCAAGAAAATAATCTGGATATTTTTTCAGTTGAGGGTTCGTATGCCGGTGCTATGGGCTATGGTCAATTTATCTCATCTAGCTATAGAGCATACGCAATTGACTATGATGGCGATAATTCTGTTGACTTATTTAACTCAGTTCCAGATGCAGTGGCAAGTGTTGCAAATTATTTAAAAGTTCATGGCTGGAAGAGGAATGCAAATATAGTTCAGCAAGTTAAATTTAATAATGTCAGAAAGCCATATAAACACAATAAAGAATCTAAGAAATTTATACCCCTTATGTTTACCGAGAGAGAGCAAAAGATGTATGTAGTTGCAGAAGGGGATTCCTTATTAGATATAGCTATAGCTAATAATTTGAGCTTGAATGAAATTCAGTCATCAAATGATTTAGATAACACAGACTTTATTCGAGTAGGGCAAGAACTTATCTTGAATAAGAAAAAAGATCTTTATTTTGTAGGTGATGATAACTTTATCGCCATTACCAAATATAATATTAGCCACTTTTACGCCATGGCAGTATATTATTTATCATT
>OJCJ01000062.1_pt1 | contig 20027 bp, 26 predicted proteins | sample 1591811 | NCBI WGS metagenome assembly OJCJ01 (sample SAMN05416758, study PRJEB24817) | seawater metagenome | isolation source: Sea water | place: Canada:Atlantic | collected 2013-07
TTATAGATCATTCTGAAAGAGCCTCGACTGGAGTCTCACCTGGCGCCCACCAGTATTCTTGCCCAAATTCTTTGTATCGCTTAGTGCGGATAGCGTTTAAGCTATACTGATACTCTGGATCAGCCATTACCCTAATATTATCTAGCATAGAGTTAGAGAATAACTGTAACTGCCAAGGATCAGGAGCAAGGTTTTTCTTAACAAATGAAGCTGCCTCCCCAAGTACGTTAGTTTCTTCGTTTAACACTGCTTCGCGTATATTGCCTATTGTTAAGTTGTAAGTATCATTAGTTAAACCAGCCATAGGGCCAAGCAAAGTTTCAACAAACCCACGGCCAAATTTATCTACATCAGACACAACATAATCTGCAAACAAGCTACCTGAACCTCCTTGCACAAATGCTGTTATCCAATCTGACGGATCGTCCATAGGTCTTGGCTCTCGCCCTGCTGCTAGGTCTTTAATCTGCAATGCCAAAGCGCCCATAATCGTAGTGCTTGTAGCTAATGCGCCCAGGTATGCCATTCTCCCGCCGCCAGATGTCTGATTCCAACCTCTCATTAAATGAGTTGTAGCCATAGTAATAGGGAATGATTTAATCATCATTACAGATCGCGCTGCTTGACCAGCAACAGTGCCCCTTTCTGTTCCCATCGTAGCAATAGCTCTTACTCTAGCATCAGGCGTAGGCACAGCGTAGTCAGTTTCAGCTAGTATCATTGAGTGAAACTTCATACTGTCATCTTTAGTAAGATCAGCAAACTTTGATCCGCGTATATCTAGCTGCTCAGTAGCACGAAACTTATCCCAGTCAGCTTTATTGATCTGGTAGGTAGAGAATATAGACCGCATAGATTCATCAAGCTCGTCAAACTGTTTGCCAAAGTTGTCGGAAAGCATGGCCGAAAACTCCATACCAAATGCTTTACGTCCTGATTCAGTCCATGATTCTAACCCAGATGCGCGTAATACCGCTTCTGCGCCTTTAGCCGTCATGCCTGTTCCATAAGTATCTGTATGCCTGTTACCTGCATGCGCTCTACCTAGCCAGTTCTCAAAGATTAAACCCATACGAGCAGCAGCAATTCTATCTGCCTCGTTAGCAGGGTTCATAAGGCTTATTTGCCGCTTCCACACTTTAGCTACAGACATATTATTGTATTTAGCAGTCAACGCTAAAGTAGCCACATCAGTAACAGAAGCCAGTGCTGCACCACCTAGCTTACTAGCTATCTGCACGTTCCTCACAGCTTGCATGCTATCTGCTAAAGTAGTAAGTTCACCATTGTTTATATCGCCACTAATGACCTTATAGACTGCATCTGCCATAGCTAAGTTCTTATCTTTAACAGGAGCGCCACGACTGTTCTGTAGCTTTTGGGCTTCGTTCTTTAATACTTGATAGGTCTGCTTAGGGTTAGTGCCAAACACGCGCATAAGGGCTGTGTCGTGCGACATCATGTTAATATAGTCTGTTAAGGTTGTTAAAATGTCACCCTTGCCAAATCTATTTTGATAGTCTAGCCATGCCTCTGCGTCTTTAAAGTAAAGGAACCTGCGCTCACTGCCCTTGCGAGACAATTTAGTGCCTAAGTTTGGCACAGTAAAGTCTTTAGCCTTATTTAAACCGCCTGTCGTAATGCTTTCGTAAACATATTTCATGGCATCTTCAAAATTGAGATCGCTTAACTGCCTGCCTTGGTCATCAACCATTAGCTCACGGTCAAGCTTGTCATCAAGAAACGCCCTCCACTCTTTATATGGAGTATCTTTAATAGTTTTTAAGTCATGGTGTTGCGGCAATAACCAACTTTCGTTCTTAGAAATGCTGCCGCCATTGCGGTTGAACTCTGCATTCATAGTGTCAACAATGTCTAGCCACTGCTGCGCTGCTTTATTGATTGCTGGGTCAGCAGATTGCACACCATACAATGCCCTAACAAACCCGCGTAATGATTCTTCATCCTGCGACAAACCAAAAAGCCTAGTCCTAAACAAAGACAATGTGTCAGCCCACTTAGCGTTATACTGTGATACATATCCTTTAGCCAATATATCTACATTTAAATATGTGCCCTTGCCTGATATGTCCTTAGTCATTAACGCCATAAGCCCAGTCATAGCATTATTTGAGCCATGATTCTTAATGTGCTCATACGCAGATGCAACACGAACAGCTTGTATAGCGCGTTCACGTTTTTCCCTAGTAAGGTTCTTAACTAAGTTAGATACAGCCTCCTCTGGGTCTGCGGCTGCTAGTATTTCTTGCCCAACCTTATTGCTAATTCTGCCTGCCTGCACTGCAACATCAATACACTTTGTGTAAGCTCCATGCAAAGGATCAATATTTTTTGCTTTAGGATTAGTAGCTTTAGGTTGCTCTACTGGCTTGGCTCTTTCTTTGCCGCCTCCAATTAAATTTGGTTGTTCTGTAGGTGATTTAGCCAATTGCACATACCCTCACTGATTCAACACCTTCTATTTGATCGTCTAATGCTTTCATAGCATCATCAGCATCAACTAATTTGCCATCTATAACTACTTTTTTAACCTCTAATGCTTCATAGTTAGCAATGTCCCTATCGTAATCTTTAGCTAATCCTTCTGAATCTAGCTGTTCACGTTGCATTACAGTCCTAGTAGCTTTAGGTGCCGGAGGATCACGCTCCACTACATAATCATCATATTCTTTTGTTGGAGCATTCATGCGCTGCTCAAACTTATAATTAGCCACTAACATATCAATGTCTTTTTGTATGTTAGTGTTAATAGCACCGCGATAATAACGCTCTAATGCGGCTGTTTCTGACAATGCTTGCAACTCATCTATTTGATGTTGTAGTTGTTTTGCTTGTATTTCAGCTTCTGCACTTGCTAACTTTCTAGGGCTAAATCGCATTAAGTCCATCACAAAGTCTATAGCGTCATTAGCCTGCATATCATCGCTAAAGCCAGCTTCTCGCAATCTTTCTGCCAACATGTCTGGATCACGGCCACCTGACTTCCTAAACAATGGGCTACCAAACACCTGCTTTAGCTCTTTGCTTTGCATGTCTTTAGGGTCAATGCCTTCCCGCAACCACCGATCTTTGTTTAATCCACCTTCTTTAGCAATAATGCTTATCCAGGTAGGATTTTCTTTTAGTATTTTAGTGCGTTCGTCATCTAACGCTTTGATTGACGCTGATTGTACATCAAGCAAATTAGCGTATTCGCCTTTAACGCCAAGTTGAAAATCATCATAAGCCTGCAATGTTATGTCTTCTGCTCTAGGCGCTTCTTTTGCCTTCTGAGCAGTTATTTGCTGGTACATACGATCTATAACATTAAGAGACTCATCCTCTGGAGACGGCTTGTATTTAGCTTCTATAGCTACTGCCTGCTCTAACCTTTGCTTTTCTGCCGTAAGTTTAGCTATCGCTTCTACATCTACATCATCTGCTGTCATTGCAACAACAAGTTTTTCGTCTATATCGGTAACGGCTTGGGACATGGGCTTTAAAGAAACAAACTCTTGGGACTTCTCTATTACACGTCTAAAGTACCCAGATAACCCTCCCACTGCGCCGCCAATTAAAGCAGAACCAGCAGCAACACCAGCAACTGCTATAGCCGCATCAGCAAACTCGTAAGGGGAATTAATGTCATGTTTATGCTGATACACCAATGGCTGTATAGCAAGCTCACCGGCCACACCTATAGCAGCAGCATTCCTGCTTGTCATTAAAGCATTGCTTAGTACGCTCATGCCTTTATATGCTGTACCTAACCCTATAGGCAATGTAGCTATATTAACAGGATCAAGCATATATCCGGTCATACTACCTAAAAATTGGCCAATGCCGTTGCCGCGCGCCAGTACATCATCATTTACTTCTCTACGTTTACGCAGTATTTCATTGCGCTCATCGTATAATTCGCCATCTGATTTAATTAAACCTGTATCACTCGCAATGCGATCATAATCAATAGAGCCGCCATCATCAGTGTATGGCTGCAAATCAAACCCGTCATTCGCCATGTCAAACAACTGCTGATTCCTGTCTTCATAGCCTTGTCGATTAAGCAGGCTTGATACAGACAAACCTTCATCTATTGCGTAATCAAACCCAGCAGAAAACGATTCCGTAAAGGTAGGAGCGCGTTGATACCCACTTAAATCAAGTGTTTCGTAAAAATCACGTTCATCTTGTGGATTAAGTAACGGCATTTATTTGTCTCGCGCTAAAGTCATGGTGCTAGTTAACTCTCTGCGGTTTACATAGTCTTGATACCTTTGACCTTGCTCTTTGCTTTTCATGTCTGCAATGACTTGTTCATTAACAGTAAACTTAACAGGCTCACCATACTCATCAGTAATAACGCGTCCGCCTTTATGGTAAACAACATACTGATCTTTGCCTGGAATAGCTTTAATTTGACCGCCTTTTACAACATCTTCCATACCATATGTCTTTTGATATGGTATTAACGCAGCAGTAAATGCAACACCTACATCAACTTGCTCTTGGTACACCCCTGCTTCCTCTAGCTGATCTAATGTCATTAATGAAAAATAAGCATCTAAGTCTGGCGCACTAACATTTTGCGGCAATTGTGTTTGATGACCTCGTATAGTGCTTATGCCGCCAGTAACAGCTTGTATAGCTTGTGAAAACAAAACAGAGTTATATATGTCACCCGGTTTCATTCCGTAATAATAAGCAAGCGCAGTGTCTAATACATCTCGCTTATCACGACTGCCATAAACATTGCCCACTATGCGGTCAAAGTCTTGCTGATATCTATCTAATGCCTTTAGGGGGTAATGTAATTTTTCGTCAACTTGTTCTTGGCCTCTAAACACAATATCCATTACTTGAGGATTACCTAACGCAGCAGCTTGTGCAAACACGCCTTGATTGTTTCCAGCAATTTGCTTAAATGCAGCAGAGTCTGTCCCTAATATGCCTACAATTTGGCTCTTTTGCGTAGGTGTAGCATCTGATATTAAAGCAGATAACACAGCAGCTTCCGATGGCTCAAACGGGCTAATAGTTATGCCATAATGCTCTGACATCTCTTTAGCTTGTTTAACTCTTGTTTGATAATCAGCTTGGTTAATAGCATATTCATTTTCTGGTGTAGATGGGTCATCAACCAATATAGTTGGGTCAAAGTCTACATACTCATTTTTAGGTATAATACCTTGTTGTTTAGCAAACAAAATACCATTAGCTCTAGCTTGTTTTTCTACATTTTGATTAGCTTTGACTAATGCAGCATACTTGTCTGCACTGTCCAATGAGCCACTTGCTTGAATGTCAGCAAGCATTTCGGTTTGATCTTGCTTAGACAAGATAGAGAATGTACCTATTTCTTGCACTAACTCTACTTTTGCCTCTAATTCAGAGTTGCCCTTAACAGATTCTTCTATGTCTGCTGTTACTTCTGGGCTAATCTCCATGCCTGAAGCTACTGCTGTTACATAGTTATCAACTTTTTTGGTTAATTCTTTTGCATTAGCTTTAGTTTGTGCAGATAACCTAGTGTTTTTGCGGGTTAAGGCTTGTTGTGCTGATGTCTCAAATGAGCGCAAAGCATCACGATCATAACCTTTAGGCAGCTTGCCAGATACAATTTTATCTAACCCCTGCATAGCAGCAGGTACGCCATCTTTTTCTGCTATCCTATTAATGCTACCTAACCAGTTACTCTCAATAACCTTGTTATTAACAGACTTTTTAAGTGAGTCTAGCTTAATAGCATACTTGGGATCAGCAGCAGCTAATGCGTCCATCTCTGGAAACAATAATGCAAGTTCAGAGTTTGCGGCAGCTAAATTGCCTGAATATGCCAATTCATTAATGCCCATTAAGCTATTATCAATGTTAGCTGTTAACGTGTTTATGTTAGCTGCATGGGTTTTTTTCTGGAACTCTTCTGTTAAAGAAGCGTTATACGCAAGTATGCGTCCTTTAATAGTTTCATCTAGCTGCGGCTGTATAGTTAAAGGGGCGCTTGAAACTACTGCTTGCGCATACGCATTTGCAGCTTCAACAAAACCAACAGGATCATCTTTATACTGCACACTAATGTCATTAAGCTTTTGTTTGCTATCAGCATTTCTTTGCGACAATTGCGTATTACTTACCGTTGCATTATACGCTGAAGCACCCCAAGATAATGGACTAGCTGGAGCTACTGTGTCATAAGTAATAGTCCCGTCTTCTGCTTCTTTCCTAGCAGATTGAACGTCTGCAATTGCTTCTTCAGGAGCTTCAGCAATAGCTATTTTCTCGCCTATTGCAGAAAATGTTTCTGATGCAGCAGCGCCCAGCCCTGCTAATGCCTCCATTCTTTTAACGCCAGAGGTGTCTATACCAGTAGGAGTAAAGCCGCCATATCTTTTTATGGGTTTTATAGCCATCAGTTACCCTTCATTTCTTTCTGAATCGTTTTACCAGCGTTATATAGCTCTTCACCAGAACTTAACAGCGTACTTGTTGCCTTAGTGTAAGCAGCCGATTTAGCTGTTTTACCAGCCCTAACAGTTTGCGCTCTTGCCAGCTTGCCACTTAAAGAAATCATGCCTTCACTTTGGCTTATAGTTTTAGCTGAGTCTAAAGCAATACTAGCCGGAGTGCCTTCTGTGGCAACACCACTAGCAGCCATAGCAGCATTTTGTGCAGCTAACTGTTTGTTAAGCTCTTCTCTACGCGCTAACTCTTCTGACTCGGCCTGTATCTTTTCTTGCCTTGCCTGCTCTTTAGCAGCATCTTCTGCGGCTTTACCCGCTTGAATAGAGCCATACACGCTTGTTACTGTGCCAGCTATCGTTGCTACAGCAGCTACTATTGCAAAAGCCATTACACTACCTCCGGCTCAACCAGAGCCTGTTCTAATTCATCTATATCAGTTAATTCAGTTGGGTGAAAAGTAATCCATGTACAGTCTGTGTGTGCATAGATAACTCTTTTAGTTCCAGGCAATGTCTCACCTAAGAATGGCCCAGTAATATCTTCTCGCTCATGTACGCTAACAACAGAACACTTACCATTTAATACACTGTAGAAATGGCGGGTCTTATGCTTTGCACCTACTACACAGGTCTGAGCAGGCATAAACATCTCTCTAGCATACATACCATCTGAGAAATGATGGCGTACAGTGACATCAGCTTTAGGGTACTCTTTAAGGGTATCCTGAAGCGCATATATCTTGTCTTGTACTGCTAGGTTCACGATGACTCAACCTCGTACTCTATCGCCTGTAAATGGAAAGGAGCAGCGTCTGGCACTGTAATTTCAGGTACTACGTCAATACCCCAGCCTTTACCACCATTGTTGTCTTGTATAATACCAGTTCTTACCTCAAACGGTGTGCCTAACGGGCTATTTGCAGCAACGTCAAAGTTCCTTACAGCTACAGGGTTGCCATCTATGTGTACGCCAGCACTCTCATACATGCGTAGGTTCATGCGGTTAATACGTTTCTCTCGCATTGAGTTTTGCGCGACTGCTTGTGAGCTAGTGTTTAAAGGCATAGGTACAATCTTAGGCACAAAGTTATAGCCAACCTCTAGGTTTAATGCGCCACCCGATAACTCTTCGTTAGTCAGAGTAATTGTGCCAGTTGACAGGCTTACTTGTCGTTTAGGTAATGTATTGCCATTAGCTAGGACGCTAACTACCTTATTGTTTAGGTGATCAGTGCCTAACGATACTGTGTTTGTTGTGACGTTTTGCACTTTAACAGATGAATCTAATAGATGGTCAAAGCTCCATCGCTCAATAAAGTACCAAGGGGTAGCGCCACCACGGCTGTTAACAATGTACATCTCGTTGGCAACCGATGATACAGAAGCCAGTTTGAGCTTGTCAGAAACGCCTGTGTCGCCATTAATCCACTTAGTGAACCCATTGATGTCTTGAGAACGAACAGTGTTTAAAACAGCCCCAGTGCCGTCTTGGTTGATTACAAACACCCAGTTAGCATCTTCTGAAGTAGTGCCTGACAGTATAGAAAAGTCTTGCGGGTCATCAATTAGCTGCGAGGACAGCACAGATATGTCATTAGACGTATACGCATCCTCATTAAAGCTAAACACATACTGGCGTAATGTTCTGCCATTTTGATCAATAAACAATGTTGCCCCGTCTATTGATTGCACCTCTAAATTAGATGCGCCATGTTGTGTCTGCTGCACAATATCTACTGTAGTTGGTGTGCCGCCTTTAACTAAGAACTCAGCCCCCGCTGTAAACACTTGGAGTCCACGATCAGAGTTAATGTCTATAATAGACGTTAGGTTCCTAGCGGTAATCGTAAGGAACATTCCCTCATCGTCATCACCCTGCTCAAAGAAGTAATCAAAGAAAGACCCAGACTTAGAGGCAAATAGGCTTTGCTCTTTGGACTTAGTGCCACCTAGCCACAGTCTACCACCGTGGAATGTACCCATCTTTGGGTAGCCGCGTGTAGCACTCCATACATCTTCTTTTCTTGGAGAACCATTTTGGCTTTTTGAAAAGGTCAATATCTGATTAGCATTACTAATACCGCTAGTAGGGAAACCAGTATATTGCTCAAAGTTCTTTGCAGACTCACCACTTACGGTAATTGTGTACTGCATAACACCAGTGCGCGTAACTGATACACCAGTCTCTCCATACACTGGCATTTCTTGTAGATTCTTTTCTAGGTTGAATCGCGTTGAGCTTTGCTGATTAGCACTGCCATCACCAGCAAACGTAATATTTTTACTTAACACACCTTCAACATCAATTTGATATGTGTCACCTGTCTTAACATGACTGCCAAATGTTAACACCTGAATATCATCTACAGGTGTAGGGCTTTGCGCGTCATTATAGTCATACTGAGGTACATTTGAGAATGGAATGTTATCCACAGAAAACGAGTTTGCATTACTAAAACCATCGTTAATAACCCGAATTGATGGATGTTCCTCATGGAACAATAACATGACGCTTTCAGTCTGTGCATCACGAATAGTTGTTACTTGTTCTGCCGTGTAAGGTACTCGCGCATCACCTACAAATGTTGTGCTAGTCTGCCCCTCATAAGGTATGCGGTAAAAAGCAATATTGCCTTGAGAGACAACAGCTAAGTAACGCCTATCATCTTCTATGCTAAAATCAAATGTCTTAACAGGAGAGGCGCTAGTAGTTTCTAGGTAAACATTAAAGTCACTAATGGATAGCTTTTGCGAGCCTAAATCGCCCGTATCGCCCGTTCTAACTAATCTTACATAAGGGGTAGGGTAAGGGTTTCCGTAAGTCTCAGCGTATCTTATTCGGATGTTCTTGGGGGTGCTAGTTACTGTAATAGTATCGAGCGTTGTCCAAGCAGTGTTGTTGCTAGATATTTGTATTTTAAACTGGGCAGTATCCGTATTATCTACAGATAATTTAATACCGCGCACATCAACAAACCGCAGGCCAGTAGACTGACTACTAAGATCATAATGAGCAACAATATATTCTGTGGCTCCTACGCCTGTAGTGCCAATATTAACTGTAGTAACACTTGTAGTAGCGTCATTTAAGTCATTAACATTTGATAACGTGCCGCCATTAGGAACAGTTAACGTATACCCAGTTGTATAGCGCGTTGTGTTTCTAATTGCATCGCCAATATGCTCAGTGCCTGGTCTTCTTTTAAGACCTCCTTGCGGAACAATTACTACATTCTCAGCAGTAGCTACGCCAGCATAGTATTGATTAAGGTCTGTGCGCCCTTTTAATAGAGGAGATAGCTCACCGCTAGTAAAGCTGCTTTGCAGGAATTGTGAACTAGCCATTAGTACCTCACATTAATAAATGGTTGGCTTCTAAGCGGCTCCGTTGGGTATTGTTGTGAATCAGTGTAACGCGCCATACGAGATGCGTTCTCGTACTTAGCAGCGTTTATTTCTGCTGATGCAGCACTGTCCCTAATAGATGGCGCAAAGTCCATTGCTAGTGCGTACTCAATCATCTTAGCAAAGTAGACAGGCCATTCGCCTTCAGCCACATTTGCTATGTAATCAACGTACAAAGGCCCAGATGTATTAGCATACACCTTGTCGCCATAGATTCTGTATTGTATTGCAGGGTCTAACTTAACTACGTTAATCAGGTCAGCAGGAAGCTGATAGATATTCTTGTAGTCATTACCTACTGGAGTCTCGGTAGTAAGGGCCAACTGCGCTAATCGTCGAGCAAAGCCCCAGCGATACTTGGACATTTCAGCCTGTACTATGTTGTCGTACAAGTTGTTAGCTACCGTTTCTGCGCGTGTGTTACCACTTAATGATGTGACAGGCAGATCGCCAATCAAAATCAAGGCGTTAGAAATTAACTTAATCTTCTCTGCCATACTAACCTCAGTAAGAAAGGGGGCCGAAGCCCCCAGTCAGTTTTACGCAGTGATTAAAAGACCACCAGCCGCAGTAATGCTTGTAGCGGTTTGAGTCTTAATGTACGTCAAGTGTACTACTGGTGCTGTAGCAGTAGTGGTATCTTTACAGATAATCAAATCACCAATGCTTAACTCATTGATAGCCGCAAGAAAATAATCTGCGTTATCAATAACAGCCTTAGCATCAGTAGAAGTGTACTGCCAAGTAGAACCACCATTTCCAGAACCGCCAATGCGGCATAAACCATCTCGTGCAAAAGCCATATCTAATTCTCCTTATGCAGTTTGAGTGTATTGAACTTTAACCAGACCGCCTTCATCGCGAACAACAGAGCCAGCCTTCAGCATGCCGTTACACAACCAAGAAGTACGCTCGGCAACCCAGTCGATCTCAGTCTTCATGTCGATACCGATGGCTAGGCCAACAGCAGGACGCTGGAAGAAGTAAGAGTCAACTACGTTAGCAGCAACAGTCAGTCCACCCTCTACGCGAGACTCAAGAATTACAAACTTGAAGCCAGCCAGAGTGTCAACGTCACCGTTTACGAGTGCTTTAATAGCCTGATAGTCAGAAGAAGTTGCTAGTTCATCGTTCAACAACCCACCTAGACCTAGTGCGTTAACAGCAGCAAACAGATCAGAGTTAGGAACACCTTGGTCACGCAGTTCAACCTGGGCTTTAATTACTTTAGCCATGTTTAGGTTAGAAGCGTTACCGCCTACGTTAGTACCAATAGTGGTTGTCAGAGGAGTAGAAGCATCCATAGCGTCGATAACAAGCTGGTCAGTACGGCGACCAAGAGCGCCAGCAATAGTGTTTGCTAGTTCCTGCTTCTCATCAAAGTTGACATCTTGAGCATCAAACATGTCAGTGTACTCTGGAGCATTCCAGTTGCTTAGAGTGGCAGTTTTGAACTCGTGCGCCACATCCATAGGAGTTACCAAGTCAGAAGTAGACTTCTGGTTAGCAAGACCTTTACCCATACGGCGAAACTTGTAAGTGTCACCAACTACATTGTTGCGCTGTGTTACAGCACCTTTTAGCAGGCCCATGCCCTGATAGGCATGTTTAACCATACTGTCAAATTCCGTGACTGCCACGGCTGATAGATTTTTACTCATAAGAATTTCCTCGAAAAAGAGTAAGTAATAAAAAGTTTTTTCAAGGTTTTTGCTGAGTACCCAGTAAATTGGTCAGCGTCCAACCTAATTTACTGGGCCTAAAGAAAGGGTATCCAGTGAGCGAATTATAACCCGAATACCCCTATTGGATCAACCAACAGTGCGGTGGTGCGGTCTGTCGCCACCAAAGTCTTGCATCATCTTCTGTATTTTAGCCTCGTGACTTCTATCAGAGCTACGCAAAAGACCACCATTCTCATCTTTTTTAAACATCTGAGACTCAATGTCAGACCATGTAAGACCTGTAGGGCTTTCACCACCGTCAATAGGTAGCTTAGTAGGCGCTGTAGCGGATACGAGCATCTCAATTAGCTGCACTGATTCTGCTGTAGTCACTAGATCACGGGCAACATCAAAGTCTTCAGGACTCATGTTGTTCTTCATAAAGCCTTCAATAGTCTTTATTCGTTGCTGTGCGTTGTCACCTAGCTTAGATAGCTCTTGTTCTTGCTCAACCTGCTCAACAGCCTCAGATTGTGCGGTTAACAGCTCCCAAGCATCATTAAATGCGTCCTGCGACATGTTAGTCTTGTTAGCAAACTCAGTAAGTTCCTCTAGCAAAGCGTCACCAGACTCAATACCTTCAGGGCCAGCATAGCCATCTTTAGGTGCGCCTGTAAATCCACCAAACTTCTTCTCTAATTCTGTATACGCTTTAGCCTGTTCTGCAACAGACTTGTACTTAGTAGGGTTGTACCACTCAGGCATATCGCCTGCACCCTTGATACCTTCTGATAAAAAGTATTCACCTTCACTTAACTCTGGCGATGACTGATCTAACAGGGTATCGCTTGTTGTTTCTTCTACTGCGGCCTGTTCTTCTGACATTAAATTTTCTCCCAGGGTAGGTCGATAATCTTTCTCGTCTTCCCTAATGGTTGGTGTTTAAGTTTTATCTCGCATAACTTGCGCTGTCCATTGAGCAAGGCGAGAGAGTTAACGTCGATCCATTCAACGCTTTTGCCATCCTTATTACAACGGAATGCACAAAACTTGCCTACATAATCATAACTATCAAACTTATACTGTTTAGCTAAGTCATCTAGCCATTCCATCTTAAAGCCAATTTTATCTAGGTACTTCTTAGACTCATCACCCATAAGAACTTTTGGCGTTACCTTTACGGCACGTTTCTTAACTTCTTTAGTCATAGTATTTCTGCTTGATTGATTTGATTGATTATGAATTTAATAACACCTGACTCACCATTATGGTAAGCAGATTCGTAATTAGCATTAGGGGAGCCAAAGGAAGTGTCGTTGTCGTAGATAAATCGTTTGTGTAGATCAGCAATGACTTGCTTACCTTCTTCAGAGTTGAAGCAACGATTGTATGCTTTAGCTAGGTCAGCAGCTTGTGACCTTTTTTTAGCCGTCTGCTTTTTTGCGGCCTCTGGATTAACAGAAGCCTTGTCGATGTCGTCCCAACTCATTGTACTGGGGCTTGACTCGTAGGTAATCCAGCCTGTGCAGCCTGTGCGCCAGCTTGGATTATTTGTTGTTTTTCAGTTTCGCTTCGCATTAGTTCAGCAGGCATACCAGTTTTACCTCCAGCCCATGTACCAAAGTCTTCCAGCTTAAAGGCAATCTTGGCTTGGTCTGGGCCAGCAGTCTGCAATACAAACGCTACAGCTTGTTGTACAGACATCAGGTCTTCACCATCTTGCGCTTTAGCTAACGGAGACAAGAATTTAATATCTATGTCTTTATTATCTAACTGTATAGGAGTAATGAGTCCTCTACGAGTTAGGATAGCAGTTACACGCTTGATAATAGGGATTAATACTTCGGTCTGCAAGCGCCCAAACGCAGAACCAATACGTTTTGCTAGTTCTCTGGACTCAATAGCCACCTCAGTAGCACTGCGTACAGCACCATTAGGGTCGCGTAGATCGTTAAACAAGGCACGTTTGATAGCAGTTTGTAGCTCGTTAATCTCAAACTGCGCTAATGACAGGTTACTGCCAGTATCTAGTCGCTGTATTGAAGGATTAGAAGAGTTGTTAGAACCTACAGGAATAACAATGCCTGGGCTTATACTAATATTGTAGGGGTTGGTTACACCGTCATCAGTTGCTGTGTACATGCCCGCTAGATCAATGGCTGCTTTTTGTAGAACAAACTCTTTAGCTTTGTTTAAAGAGCGCACATCAGGTAATGCTTGTAGCGCAGGGCCACGACCACGGATTTCACCGGATACTTTAGAGTAACGGCCAGTTAACCACGGGCTAGAGTTGCCGTAGTCTTCCATCCAGCTAATAGAATCTTCATTCTTAACCCAAACACAACCGTAGTAGGTCTTAGCCTTGGGCATGTATACAACGCCTTCGCTAACTTCTACGTCTTTGTCTGGTGAATTTTTGATCAAATTCTTAATTGTTTCAGAAGGCTTAAACCCTCTCCACTGACGCTCTAGGTTACGCGCCTTAACAGTGAATCGTCGCCAATGTGTCTCGATAGAACCGTATGGGCCTTCTTCGAACGCTATACCTTTCTGTGGGATAGCATTAAAGATAAGGGGCATGTTGTCATCATCGTTCTCATCAATGCGTAGTGAGCCAGTCCCGACTAAAAGGTCTAGGGCATGCTCGTAAAACTGCGTAGCAAAGTTAGAGCGGTTGATGTAATCAAAGATAATGACAGCCTGCTTCTCCAGGTTATCTCTTATCTCTTGTTCTGTTACATCGTATTGACCAGTATTAAGCATTTCTATTACTTGGTCAGACGGAGCAAACGTAGCCCAGCGCGACCAGATAGGTGCAATGTTTTCTTGCAGTTTACTAGCGCCTTGCTGGATTGCCTCAAGAGCAGTGGAGTCGAATATACGCTCCATCTTCTTCTGGCCTCTGCGATTAGTGTCAAACAAGTTTCTGTTAGGTAGGAAAAACTCGTACACATCATCTAGCGTATCGTGCCACATCATAGCATTCTCAAATGCTTTGGCTTCACGCCTTTTTAGGTCAGTTAAAGACCCTAACTCTTTAGGTAATTCCATATTAACGGTTCCTAGTTAAGCCTATCCGAGCATTGTATCCACCCATTGCGCCCATTGCCCCTCCCCCTGCTGCGCCACGGCCTTTAGCTGGGCCTTTAGCTGCGCTGCCTGCGGCTGGGCCTTTAGCTAACAAAGACTTACTCCCAAGAGTACCTCTGCTCACAGCCTTGAGGCGCTTTTCACTCTTCCCAATCTCTTCATCTAGCTCTCTCGTTTGTCGAGCAACCATTGCTTTTTCTTCAGCAGTAGGTTTAGGCGCTTTAGGTGCCTTCATAATTTGACCTCAAATATCTATACAGTTGATAGGGCGTTAAGATAAATGGATTCTTAATTCCCAGCAGTTGTTTTGTATGCCCTACGCAAGTATTCAGCATAAACAAACTTCTAACAGGGCTTTTTTGCTTATACCCCATTAATCTAAAAGGTTCGCTAAGTATAACATTTTTGTCAGTCACGGTGAATAAGTCAAATTTTGACGTTGTTCTGCCGTGGACAATGTAGTCCTGGCCGTTAGGCTTGATGACAAAGCAGTGTTTAATGCTTTCATGTAGGAACCTAGACCACCAATGCCCGTCATCTTGAGTAAATACAACGTATATGTCAGAAGACACTAAACCCAACCTTGGCTGTAATAGGTTTGTCGTACTTGCCAGACCTGCTTAGCGCGGAACGTCCCTCACCTTCACCCTGCAATGCGTACTCAAGTGCTTCTACTGGGTGGGAATACTCGTTCTTATCCGGCTCATCAGTGTATCTCTCTCCTGAAGTCTGCACTCTACGGTAGCAGAAGCCACCCTGTAGACCTTTACGGATCATTGAGGCTTTGGGTAGGACAGTGAATCGTGGCTTGCCGTCCATGCACATCTCTTTCATGGGTACTTCTAGGGCTGCTCTACGCTTTAGTGGATCGTTGGATTGTGTAGGTTGGCAGGGTATGCCAGCCGCCCGCATAATTTGGAACGGGGTTTCACTATTCGACTGATTTTTGTTCTGTCCACTAGGATCGCCCCATCCTTTGAATTCATGGTCTGGGTACATCTCTTCAATATAACGCTTGAGTGTCGGAGCAAAGTCCACTGCACCCGAATCGGTAAGTACCATTTCATCAAAACACACCCACCTTCCTATAGAGGTTCGTTGTAAGAACGCACACGCTGGTGTACGACCAAAGTCAAAGCCAAGAACAATGGGATAATCCTTGGATGGTTGAAAGTCTAAGTGTTGACAGTGTACTGAATCGGTATACATGGGGTGTACAGGCTTGCCGTTAGACACAAAGCCGTACTCATTGGCTAAGTTAACCTTAATCCAGTCGCTAGTCTTGCCGTTTAGACCACGTTTGTAGTATTGATCTGGCAGGTTAACAAGGTTTTCAGCGTCATCATTGATCTTCCAGTCCTCGCCATCCTTGAATACACCGCCTGGTTGCCTAAAAAATGACCAATCTTCAGGGCGTTCTATCTCTGCTAACTTAAAATACCAGTGGTCTTCGTCAGGGGCGTTACTATCCCCTATCATTCCGTGGTGTGTAGGACGCGCTCCCTCCTTGTTTGAGGGGTATCTACCGTGTCGTAGGTCAAGCATGTCTAAAACAGCCTTAGAATGCTCCTTAGTCTCGTTTAACCACACCCAAGTAGTCTGGATACCACGGGCTTTCTTAACGTGTTCAGGGCGATCAAAGGCGATAAACACGACATCACACTCTACCTTCGTACCGTCCTCTAAATTAAACCTAATAAAGTGCGTAGGGGGTTCTTTATTACCCTGTTTGAAGTCACCAAGTTCCCCGTGTATCTCTAGCCAGTCTTTAATCGTGGTAGAGAACAGTTCAGAGTAGGTGTTACGGGCTGCAATTACCCTAGAAAGGCGTACACCATAGTTCTTGTGTTCAGGGTCAGACACAGGAGCCTGCTCACACATCAGGTCAAACAGTTTGAGGATACATTGGACGGTCTTGCCAGAGCCGAGTGGCCCCATGATGAAGGAGTTTCTAGCCCTACAGTCAGCAAAATCCTGTAGCACCTGGCCCTGCGGCATTAGGTTGTATTCAATCTGACTCATTTTAGCAGGGACTTACTAGGTTTAGTTGCTAATTCGCCTTGTGTGGCTCCACCAGCATTAGACCGATTACGAGCATCATTTCCCGCTTCTTGATACGCTTTAGGTGCAAAACGAGGAAACTTTTTACCAGTAAATTCTTCGTATTCAAGAGCAAGTTTAATAGCTTTGTTTTGATTGCTTCTGTTGGTTTGCACGTTGTCTGTTTCTGTATCAAAAAAAGTTGGCTCACCTTTAGCATCCCAATAAACACTGGGTATATTCATTACTTCGCCAGTAATAGGATCATCTACTGTAATAATAACTTCACTAGAAGGGCCACCCCTTCCAACATCTTTTGGTTTATGTTTTTTTGGATCAAATGGTATAAGTTGCTTATCAATTAACGGCATTACTTTTTACTCCAGTCTATAGCGTCATAGCCCTTCTTAAAGGCATCTCTAGTCTTCTTGTCAGACTTACGGGCATGGCTACCCTTACCACCGTTAGACTCAGGGAAGTGCCTATCCCTATCTTTCTTATCCAGCTTGTGAACTAGACTCTGGCCCATCGTACAAATCCTCTATGAAGTCATTTAGCAAGTATAATACTTCTCGCATGGCAATGGCATCCCTGTCTAAGAAAGCCTCTATAAACGCCTCTATGACCTCAGAATCAGTATCATCTAGCTCGTACTGTTCCCACATAACCAGTCCTCTAATATCATTTGTTTGCAGATGTCAATGTAGAATACGCTTTTTTCATCGTTTAAGGTGCTTTTAAACTCAACCCCATCATCTGTAAGGATTATAACGATATGGTCTTTAGAAGCAATTACAGTGGCTTCTAGGGCATCTTCTATATCTGGGTGGAGCTTAATTATTTTGCTCAATTTTTTTTTGCCTCGGACATATATAATTTAAAAAAAAGCGCCTTCGGGAGGGGGGGTCTATTGTTTGCAACTAACTATCGGCATTGTCTGTGTCATTAGATTGAGAGCCATCGTACCGCTTCCGTTGGACCGATATAGTTAGAGCATTATCTGTCTGCACCTCTACACTCTTTAACTGTGGCTGAATGAATCGGCTTGTCTTCTCTAGGCTATCCACTAGACTCTTATAGTCGGCAATGTCTCCAGTGCTTTCAGCTATGGCCTTAATCTTAATCGTCGCCTCTACCAATTCCAGCACAGGGTCATACGACGGATACTTCTCTGCTAACCTTTCTGCTAATAACCTTTTTAGCGGCTTATTGCCTGAGCCCTTTGGCCTTCCAATTGTTGCCATACTTTAAATCTCCTATCCTATTGATATTAAAGTGATTAAAAATTGATCAATTTGATCAAAAAGTAACCAGATTATAGCATTAAATGCATATAAACCCCTACGCATAGAATGTAATCGAATATAAAAAAAGGGTTTCTTTGTTTACAAGTAGCAATCTAATATGGTATTTTTATCCCCCCCATCAAGGGGAGTCGGGAGAACCAACCCGCGACATTTCATAAATAGAGGATATAAACAATGGACATTTATACAGAACTGCGAGACTTTGCTTACAACTATTCAACTAATTGGACTCGCGAGCAAATTGAGAGCGCACCACCGCATCTGTTAAACGAGGCCATACAAAATGCTTTAGATAATTATGAGCCTTGGGCTGATGATAGGAGCTGGCAGGAATACGTCGGATCATCGCTGGCATACTTCGCCGATGAATACGCCAAAGAAAACTTCAAAGGAGCGTAACCAATGAGACAGTTTACCGCATATATAGCAGCACCATTACTAGCAGTTACAGGCTATCGATTTAGCAAAGCTTGGAGGCATGGCGACACAGCATTTAAGGGATTTGTATATGAGCATTTACTTTGCACCGTTAAGGCTAACATTGCCGCAGATACATTAAAGGCTAACTTTAAAGCCTTACTTATTAAGGTAGGCATCATTAAAGTCTATCAGGTAGAAGTGTTTAAAATGAACAAGGGAGCGTAACCAATGCAATTTATACAAGACAATAACCGTATTGATGCCCAACTCATCGCCGCCCGCTATTTGGTCGATAAGGCAACCCAACGCAAGGACATTCAAGATAAACGGCTAGACCGGCTTTTATACGCTGTATCAGGTCTTATTGTTGGCGTTTACATCGGATTTATGACCTTTTACTTCAGTTGATAGCATAGAGCGCATTCACTGAATGCGTTTTGTAGTATCAATCACACACAAAAGAGGGTTACACCATGAAATTACTATCTATTAATGCAAGTAACACCAAGATCAACAAATCACAAAAGAGCGCAGATACTCCTACCCGTATTGCGTCATTATCACTATATCCGGACAATAAAACATGCCCTGGTGCAAAAGCCGCCGGATGCATGGAAGGTTGCCTTGTATCTGCCGGTCGCGGTCGATTCGATAACGTAGCTAGTGCAAGGCGCGCTAAGACTGATTATTGGCATAATAACCAGGCCGGTTTTTTGGCTCAATTGCGCCAAGAATTAACTAATTTCAACAAACTATGCGCCCGAACTAATGTTCGCGGAGTGGTGCGACTAAATACAATTAGTGACATAGCATGGGAAAAATACGATATTCCCCAATCATTCCCTGACCTGTACTTTTACGACTATACAAAGGTAGTTAAAAGGGTAGGCAATACCCCTGCCAATTATGATTTGATTTTTAGCTATTCGGGGCGCGATCAATACCAGAACCAAGTTAAACAATTACCCGCTAATAAACCTATGGCGGTAGTATTTCAAAATTCCCTGCCAGCACGCTTTTTAGGCAAAAAAGTAATCGACGGGGATAAATCAGACCTGGTAAATGTAAATGCTGGCAATAAAATTATTGGGCTGTTAGCAAAGGGTAAGGCCAAAAAGGATAATTCAGGTTTCACCGTTAATCTAATACAAACTCTAGAGGTGGCATAAAATGGGCATAACTAAAGAACGGTTTAGCAATAAAACAATTGAAACGACCACTGTGGAAGTAAGAAGGCGCGATGCTGGTAATTGGGATGCGCATTTTAAGGGAATGGCCGACGACGGCGGGGATATTCACGTTGTAATGAATAGCACTACATACGCGGATTTGTGCGATAACCATTTGTACACTGTTAAAATGATCGGAGGTTGAAATGGGCCAAACACTAAAAAACATTGACGACTCATTTCAAAATTTTAGCAAATGGGCTACTTACAGCTTAGCGTTTGAGTATATGGATAATAAACAAGTAAGGCTGCATGATATACAGGATATTGCCGCCAAGCATGGAATTAAACCGTCTGTCATTGCTACCAGGCGCGCGCAATGGTTACAGTATAAGAAAAAACGCGCATTTGATTGGATTAAGTACCTGTCTCTTATACACATCTCCGAGCCCACGAGACCTCTCTACATCT
>OJCJ01000063.1_pt1 | contig 20020 bp, 15 predicted proteins | sample 1591811 | NCBI WGS metagenome assembly OJCJ01 (sample SAMN05416758, study PRJEB24817) | seawater metagenome | isolation source: Sea water | place: Canada:Atlantic | collected 2013-07
CACTACAAGAGAAATCAAGAATTGTGAATTGTTTAAAACTTATTCAGTTACAAGAAGAATTAACTAAAAGTGATAAAAATCAACAGATTGAACTCTCTATAAATGACATAAATTTAATAGATAGTGCAATATATCGCAAAGTAAAAGCTTATGAAAATTATATTAAAATACATAAATTATCATTTAATCTTAGCGGATTACTGACAAAAAGTACAACAAATTGGAATGATTGCGAATGGGGGTTTCCTAAGGGCAGAAGAAATTTACACGAGAAAGATCTTAGTTGTGCTCTACGAGAGTTTGAAGAAGAGACTGGATATGCTCGCAAACATATCACTATTGTCGAAAATTTAACACCATTTGAAGAAATTTATATAGGATCAAATAATAAATGTTACAAACATAAATACTTTTTGGCATTTATGGACTACAACAATACATTAAACACATCAGATTTTCAGATATCAGAAGTATCTAATTTACAATGGAAAACATATTCTGAAAGTATAGAATGTATGAGACCATATAATGTAGAAAAAAAAGTCGTGTTAAAAAATGTAAAAAAATGTTTAGATAATCACAAGATAATATAATTGTATTATATATACCATGCAAATTAAAGATAGTTACATATATCCTCATATAAATGATGATTTATTTAATATAAAAATAGCTAAAAAGCAAGAATTTCAAGATAGTAAAGATGATAAGATTAAGGATGTAACATCCTACGCAAATGAAATATGTAATCAAAATTTTGAACTTAGACCTCATCAAATTTTTGTTAAAAATTTTTTGTCAAGTGATACACCTTATAATAGTTTACTTCTGTACCATGGATTAGGAACAGGAAAAACATGCTCTGCAATATCCATAGCAGAAGATATGCGAAAATACACAAAAGATATGAACAGTGTTCAAAAAATTCTTATTGTTGCATCACCAAATGTACAAGATAATTTTAAAAAACAAATTTTCAATGAGAATAATTTGATAGAATCCAAAAATAATCCTGGTACCTACACATTAGACACGTGTATTGGAAATGATTTATTGGCAGAAATAAATCCAACAAAGAGGCATATTGATCGTTCATCTATTATTAATGAAGCAAATCGTATCATAAATAAGCATTATGAATTTATGGGATACACAAAGTTATCATATCTTATTGATAATCAAATGGAAAAAAATAATCTTTCCCAAACATTTGATGGTCGTTTGATAATTATTGATGAAGTTCATAATATAAGATCTAATGAGGATGATGAAAATAAACGCATCGTTAAGAGCTTATATAAATTGGTTGAAAATACAGAACACGTGCGTTTCCTCTTTTTATCAGCAACACCAATGTACAATAATTACCGTGAAATTTTATGGTTGATTAATCTTATGAATATGAATGATAATCGTTCTATCCTAAAAGAAAAAGATGTATTTGATACTGATGATAATTTTCTTCTGGATGATAAAGGAATAGAGATTGGAAAAATGAATTTTATTCGCAAAATTACTGGTTATGTATCTTTTGTTCGAGGTGAAAATCCATATAGCTTTCCATATCGTATTTATCCTAATTTATTTGATAGAAGCAAATCATCATTAAATATGAATTATCCACGTATACAATATAATGGTGAGCCAATATTAGAGCCCATTAAGCATTTAGATATATATATGACAGAATTGTATGGTTATCAGTTACAATTATATAAATATGTTTCAAAAATGTTAGGAAAAAAGCAAAATACTAATACAGATGAAGTGAATGTTTTTGATTTAGAAAATAAAGGGTATTTACGTTTTCAACGTCCACTAAATGTACTGAATATAGCATTTCCTAATTCATCAATAAAAGAATTAGCAAGTACGTATGACTTTCAAAATGTAAGTATTTCCGAATTACTCGGTAAAACAGGACTACAAAATATAATAACAGACATCAATTCTCTACCCTATATATACAAAACGGAATACTTGGAAAATAAAAAAAGTATTTTTAATGAATCACGTTTACAAAATTATAGCTCTAAAATACATTCAATTGTCGAATCGGTTACGACTTCAAGTGGAATCCATCTTGTATATTCACAATTTATATATGGAGGTATAATTCCAATTGTGTGCGCATTAGAAGAACGTGGATACAGTAACTTTAAAACTGAAAAACAATTTGTTGATCCTAAATATAAATCAAATGCTAAAATTCAATTAAAAAAAGAAAAGTATATCATTATAACTGGTAATCAACAAATTAGCGGAAACATTAAAGATGAAATTAATGAGGCAACATCAGAAGCAAATAAAAATGGAGAAATCATTAAAGTCATATTAATTTCCAAAGCAGGTTCAGAAGGTATTGATTTCAAAAATATTCGTAATGTACATATACTAGAACCTTGGTATAATATGAATAGATTAGAACAAATTATTGGACGTGCTGTACGTAGTTGCAGTCATAAACATTTAAACTTCAAAAATAGAAATGTAAATATATATATGTATGGTACAGTGTTTTCCAGCAATGGTGAACATGAAGATAATTCAGAAGCAATCGATATGTATGTATATCGATCTGCTGAAATAAAAGCAAAAAAAATTGGTATTGTCTCACGTGTGTTGAAAGAAACATCAATCGATTGTTTACTTCAAAGAAATAATCAGCATATGCCCGAAGTTAAAATGAACCAGATTGTGAAACAACATTTGTCAAATAGCAAGATAATTGATTACCCGGTTGGTGATAAACCATATTCAAGTACGTGTGATTATATGAGCAATTGTGAATTCAAATGTAAAGCAGTTTATAATAATGAAATTGCAGATATTGATACAATCCTTAATGAAGAAAATATTGACATCCAAAAGAAATCATACGATACGTTTAGAAATAGTCATTTGCAAAACAACATAATTTCATTAAAATCAAAAATAAAAAGTCTCTTTGTTGATCGTTATGTTTATACAAAAGAAGATGTAACTAATTTCGTTAATTACAGTAATACATATCACCCATTACAAATTCAGTTAGCTCTACGTCAATTATCTAGTGATAAATTAGATATTGTAGTTGATAAATATGATAGAAAAGGATATATTATAGAGATAGATGATACTTATTTCTTCCAACCATTTAAAATTGGAAATAAAAAGATATCTATGGAACATAGAAGCACTCCGTTATTTCAAACACGTAGGTTTATTCCAATTAAATTAAACAAACCAATACAAAATAATAAAGATACTGATAAATCTCTACTGATGAGTGCGTCGGAGATATTTAATGTATCAAAATTTAATAGTGATTATCAAATTTTTTTAAAAGAACACGAATGGAATAATTATATTAGAAAATCCGTATTAGATAAATCAGAAAACATGATAAAACAACATTATACAGATTATCTCAAAGTAATAGACGATGATTACAAACTAGAAGAATATATTATGAACCAATATCTTGATAAAATGGCATATAATGATTTTGTAAATCTGTGCAAATATTATTACAATAATAAAAATTCCGAATTAAATAGTTATAGTGTGAAATATATTCAAAATAACTTTTTTCAAAGCAAATTTTATGATGGTTTTATTGGAAATAACGGACAAGAAATTGAAATTTTTGTTTATGATAAATCAAAAGAGTCTTGGGAACAAAATAATTCAATTTATAATCAATTACAAGAAGAAATTGATAGTGTGTATAAGTTGAGTAAATCCACTTCTCAAATAGGATATTACTTACCTAATAAAAGTAATAAAATGAATTTCAAAATGAAAAATACAGATAAATCACAAAAACGAAGTAGCTCTGGTGCTATATGTCGCAATTTAGACAACATATACATTCAACAATTTTTAGATGACATATTAAAACATCTTACTACACAACAAGAAGATGAAATTCGTGAATTATTAAAAATTAATTCTAAAATTACAAACAATAATTTATGTAATATTATAGAAATTTTGTTACGATTCTATGAATCAAAACGGTTAAAGAATAAAGTTTGGTTCATTACACCACTTCAAGCATTATTTAATAAACAATTTCATAAGATACGCGTATAATTTAATTACCTAGTTATGCTTTTTTAAAAAAATTGATATAAAAATATTTATTTATGCTATAAGTATATTAATGGATAATAAAGATACTATGAATGAAAATAATACAATTTACAATAATGACTTAGATATAAATAGCTCTATTATTGAAGCTAATATTGATTTTCCAATGATTGGTGGAGATAATATAACACTTAAAGAAAAGAGTAAAACATTACCAGTATTAAAAAAAAAATTACAAAAATCTAGTGAAATATATACTCCTGCGATAATGTCGAAAGCATTTATTTTACCATTTCGACTATATGATAACAATATATATACAACATTACTGAGACATATAAAAATAAAGCTTGAAGGTCATTGCTTAAAAGAAGGATATGTGAAGCCAGAATCAGTAGAAATAATTGAATACTCACCAGGGAGCATTATGGGAGAAAATGTGAAATTTCTTGTTTCTTTACAATGTATGGTGTGTCATCCTGTTGAAGGTATGGTTATTGACTGTAGTGTAAAGAATGTTACAAAAGCAGGAATAAGAGCTGAGGTATCAAAATATGAAAAATCTCCACTTGTTATATTCGTAGCAAGGGATCACCATTATAACAACACAGAATTCAATAATATTAAAGAAGATGATATAATCCAGGTAAAAATTATAGGAATGCGTTTTGAATTAAACGATACTTATGTCTCTGTAATTGCTGAACTACTATAATCGCATTGAATTGTTCTGTTCCGATCTGTTCCGATTTCACTCTAACCATGTAAATATAACAAACACACTTATATAAATTAATTTGTTATATGCTTAATTTGTAACGAAGATCGAGGTCTATACTTATAAATATCTAATTCTTGTGATGTTGTTGGAAATTCTTCTTGTCCATAAATATCTTGTAAACATAACCATTCAAATAAGCCTCCAATGTACAAAAACACTTTTGAAAATCCCAATTTCTGTAACTGAAAAAATTTTTCATATGCAGAATAATCATTGCTATTTTTACCATAAATAATAATCAGGTTCGAAAGTTCTTTTTTATTCAAGCATTCATTAATAATTCCTTCCTCATTATGAGCAATTCGAGTATTTTTAATAAGGCAATACTGTTCACTATGTAGTAATGTATTTATTATAATGTTGTTATTTTCAATTGCATTTTGAATATCTTCAAAATTTGCTTTTTCTATATGTGATGGTCCTATACCCATATTACAAATTATTATGAATATAACACTTTATTTTTAATTTGTTTTTGATGAATTTTGTTTACTTTTCATTAAAAATTAAATATATTTTTAAGTAAATTTAACAACGATTTCAACTTCTTCTTTTTTAACACTTTTAGAAGCCAAAATAGATAATTCTTCCCTCTTTTTTCGTGTCTTATTGTCAATATGAATCTCGCGTTTTCTAGAATTACTATTTCTCGAATTCATATCATCTTCAATTTCTTTATAGTGATTTTTAATATAATCGATTACTTTATTTTCAATTGCCCATTTAAAAAAGTTGAGTTGACCTAATGTAGTCTGTATATAATTTCCGTTTTCATAAGGAATTGTGATCCGCTCCCATCTACAAAAAGGATCGAAACGTTTTTTTGAATATGCTTTTAATTTTAATTTATAGTCAATATAAACTTTGAATCGTCTACTTTGATTATCTTGTAAAGCAATGTTATAGAGTGTGTAATATTTTTTTGCATAATTCGTTGTAAACCAATCTACAATCCGCAATGATATTGATGATTCTCCATTTATTATTTGTAACATTTGTTTTAAGTAGTCTGTATCTTTATAAAATTCTAATAGGTTATTTAGAAGTAGATCATTTTGAGTTGAATAATTTTTTGACATACATAATCTAGGGTGAAATCTTTATATTGTTTGTATCAACCGATTTAATAATTATTATTAATCTATTTTAACAATCTTCATCTGTTTCGTATATTTGAAGGCATCATAATTAGTATTTCGTCTTTTCAGATTACATTGTAGACATGCTATTACACAATTATCATCATTATGTTGAATATTGTTATTTTTTCTCTCAAGTGTCCATTGTTTTGGTTCTCTTCCGAACTTATAATTAATAAGCAATGTTTCAGTACAATAGAAACATTTGTTCTCACTAATTTTTATTTTTTCAAAAACATCATTGAGAGAAATAAAATCGCATTTATCATAGCGGTTCATTTGTTTATCTTGTGATGCATAACTATTCAGCTTTTTCTGTACCTGATTAACAATATATTTTTGGCTATCTGTTTGTTCAAGAGCATCTTTCAAAGAAAGACATAAATGAGTGATGAAGGATAAATCAATTATTTCATTTAATTCTAAATATTCATTTCGTTGCTTGGGAATTGACTTATATGCATTTGCTTTTTTTACTAAGTATCTATTATTTTGTCCATTAATATCTATAACTTTTTTTGCAGGCATATATTGTAAATTTAATAAAAAATTGAATTAAAATGTATCCAGTAATTAATATAACAATAATTATAAATGATTTTCTACGACGATATTTTACTTCCAAATTCAACGATTGATGAAGAAACTTTTTATGATATGATTGAATATGTTTTAGCAACAATGGAACAATTTGTTAAAGAATATCCTGAATCAATATCACAAGCTAATTTTGAGGAAATTCTTAAAACAAATATTAAATGTATGTTTGATATTCAATATTTCCCCGAAACTAATAGTAAAATATCATTCACTACATATGAAGAATTAATAGATTCATATGATTCTATATTTGACATTATCTATAAATACTGTCAATTAATATTTCATAAAACAATTATACCTAGACGTTCGTATACAAATACTTTCATAAGAGTAAAACCAAATATTGAACTCATCAAGAATAAATTAAATTATTTAGTTAACACACCACAACCCATACAAAGATCAAATGAATGGTATAAATACAGACATGAACTGATAACAGCATCAAATGCTTGGAAAGTTTTTGAGAGTATTAGAACACAAAATCAACTTATATGTGAAAAATGTAAACCTTTGAATTTAAATTTAGACGACAATCAAAATAAAAAATTTGTTCAAATGGATTCACCATTGCATTGGGGAAATAAATATGAAGACGTCTCTATAATGATTTATGAACACTTTAATAAAACGGCTATTGATGATTTTGGATGTATACAACATCCGAATGTTCCTTGTTTAGGAGCATCACCTGACGGAATATGTAATGATTCTAATTCAGATATTTATGGCAGAATGTTAGAAATTAAAAATGTTGTATCCAGACAAATAAATGGTATTCCTAAGAAAGAATACTGGATTCAAATGCAATTACAAATGGAAGTATGTAATCTAAATGAATGCGATTTTTTGGAGACTAAATTTTTGGAATATGAAAATGAAGAAGAGTTTATCAATAACGATGGATTTCAACAACATATTGAAAGTGAAAATCACAATATTAAATTTCACGATTTCAAAGATTATAATGGAATCAAAGGAATTATGATGTGTTTCATTGAGAATAGTAAACCTGTTTACTATTATGCACCTTTATTTATTGATTATACTAACTTTGTTATGTGGAGTGAAAATTTATTAGCACTTCAAGAAGATTTAGGTAATATTTATTTTAAAACTATTTATTGGCAATTAGATTTTATAAGTTGTGTATTAGTATTACGCAATAAATTGTGGTTCCAAAAAGCTTTACCGAAAATAAACAATATATGGAATATTATAAAAAATGAACGGGTGCACGGTTATGAGCATAGACTTCCCAAGCCGAAAAAATCGAAACAAGAAACAACAAATATAGAACAACATTTATTAGACCCATCATTACTTGACGAATTAAATGAATCATGTTCATTAATAACAACGACAACAAATTCTAGTTTATTAAATCCAGAATTTTGCCAATCAAGTGTAAATGGTATATATAATTATACTAGAAGTAGAAGTAGTACTATTGTATCCGATTGTGATAATTAAAATTTTAATAATAAAAATACTTTTATTATATAGTATTTTTTACAGACCACCTCTTAACCGAAAAAAGAACTCTACGCAATAGTTGCTTCGTATTTGCCTCCTTTTGATAAATTATCTTCAGCCCATAACGGTTGTAAATTTGTATAATGAAAACATTTTTTTTGCTCTTCTTCATTACTTAAATCGAAACTACAGCATGGTTTTATATGGTCCAAGTGCCATTCTCCATGATTTTCCCATGACATTCCTTCCGTAAATTTGCCTTCCAGATATCCTTTTAAAAATAGTAATTCACAACCGGTTAATTCCATCGTTGAAAATCCTTTTTCTATATTTTTTCTATTTAATGCTGAACCAAGTCGTGAACGTAAAGTTTTTACTAATTTGAATATTGGGTCAATTGATTTTCTTTTTTTTTCGTATCTTGTATTACCAGCTTGAATTGTTCTCCTATTATCTTTTCTCCATAACGATATACATTCTTTACAATCATTTCTTAAATTATCCCAATGTGATTTGGAATAATTATAATCAGTTAGTTGTTTCCATTCTTTACAACTACAACATTTTTTCCCAATAATATCATCTATAGTTTCGTGAATAACTCTATGTTTTGATGGTTGTCCCTTTACTTTATCGTCAAATTCATTATCTTTCTTTATTTCTTCCCAAGAAGGAATATCTATTTTTTCAATATTAACATTTTTTATTTTAAATTCATAACCACCTGTTGTTTTTAAATGCCCTTTAATAACTTTATTAATATTTGGTTTACATAAACCCAAGCATTCCGCAGCATCGGCTTGTGATTTATACTCATCCCATATTTCATTATTTACTTTTTTTGCAAGTATTATGGTTGTATTTTCTTTGTTTTTATTTTTATCTCCATACATTTTATTATATAAAGATACTCTTTCTTTATTTGTTTCCCTCCATTCTCTAGCTCTTTCACGGCAACATAAACATTTTTTAAACACTTTTTCTCCACATGTAAAATCAATTATATCTTTTTCTTTTTTACATCCAGAACATTTAACCATTTTAATAATATATCTAATTAAATCTTTAAGTAGTTATATTACAATATAATTAAGGGAATTACATTTCACCACCTCTTAACCGGAGAACTAAATGGAGTGTCGATTCCTTTTGTATATTATAGTCAGATAACGTGCGGCCATCTTCTAATTGTTTACCTGCAAAAATTAGCCGCTGTTGGTCTGGGGGGATACCCTCTTTGTCTTGAATTTTAGTTTTAATATTATCAATAGTATCAGATGATTCTACATCTAATGTAATAGTTTTTCCAGTTAAAGTCTTTACAAAAATTTGCATCTTATATTCTATAAAAGTAATATTTATTTAAATGTATTTAATTATATTTTAGATGAAAATATATAAATAAATTATCTCAAGAACTATAATATGTCATCTATTTACGGGAAATTAAAAAGCTCTTTTCAAGGACATTCATTATCTGCTTTTAATAAATATAAAAAACTATTAAATGTTTCTCCTGGTCCAGCACAATTGCCTAAACAAATATTATCCGACACTACAAATGATTTGCTCGGTAAAAGTAATAAATTCCAATATGGAAATACTCCACTAGAGATGTCACATCGTTCACCAGAATTTTCTACAATACTTTCATCATTGAATTCTAACATGAGGAAATTTATGAGAATACCAGATGATTTTGAAATACTATGGACTCCTGGTGGAGGACATGGACAATTTGCAGCAGTTCCGATGAATTTGAAGAAAATCATTCAAAACAAACCAGTTTATTATGCAGTTAATGGAACTTGGTCTGATCGTGCATTTCAAGAATCAAAACATTTTGTGAATAGTAAAAACATTTTTGAAGAACATTACAAACCTAATGAAAATATATTAGAATACAATACAATGCCTAAAATAGACATATCAAAGTTAAATGAAGATACTTACTTATATTTATGCTCAAATGAAACTGTAAATGGGATAGAATTTCAAGAAGATAATATTGCATATCCAGAACGAAAAGATTTAGAGAAGTGTAAATTGATTGTTGATATGTCTAGTGATTTCTTAATGAAATCAGTAAATTGGAACAAGATTGATGTTGCCTTTGCATGTAGTTCTAAGAATATGGGAGTTGCAGGAGCCAATATAGTCATTGTTAGAAAAGGTATTATTAATGAATTGGAAAAAGAGACAACTAGCATATCTGAATTACCCAGCATATTAAATTGGGCATTATATAGTCAAACTAATTCTCTCTACAACACACCAGCAATATTTAATTTATACATTATAGATAAATTACTACATTATTATAGTAGTATCGGAGGTATTCATACTATTCACAAAGAGACTATAAACAAGGGAAAAATAATTTATGATTTTTTAGACTCAAGTCTACTATTTAAAGCGTGTGTAGAAAACAAAGAAATTCGAAGTAATATTAATATCCCTTTTATAGTAAATAATGGATGTCTCGAAACTCGAAACAAATTCCTTCATTTCTGTTATATCAGTAATTTAGTAGGACTTAGAACAAAAACACCATTCTCATACGAATCAATCAATTTAATTGAACCATTACGAATTAATCTATATAATGGTGTATCCTTAGAAGAAACAAAATCTGTTGTCAGAATTCTACAAAAATTTGAAAGTTTATACTTCACTTGAATTTTTACTTAATTATTATAGTTTTATAGTGTAAATAAAAAAGCTAAATATATATTATGTTAAATAAAGAACCGAACATAATATTTATTATACCATATAGAGATAGAGAGAAAGAATTAGAAATATTTCGACAGGGTATGGAATATATAAAAGAAATATATAAAAACAAAGTTCAATTTATGATTATTCATCAATGTGATTCACAACCTTTTAACAGGGGAGCAATGAAGAATATTGGCTTCAAAATTGTAAAAGATTTGTATCCTTCTATATACAATAATATTACACTTGTTTTTAATGATATTGATATTGCTCCTACATCAAATCATAAAATCGATTATGAAACAACAAGTGGTACAGTGAAACATTTTTATGGATATAGACATACATTGGGTGGAATAATTTCTATAAATGCTGGTGATTTTGAAAATATTAATGGTTTTCCAAATTTTTGGACTTGGGGATATGAGGATAAAGTCTTACAGAAACGTATTGAAAAGAAGAATATATCTATTGATAGAAGCAATTTTTTGGAAATAAAGGGTAAAGAAATGGCTATCGAAACAGATAAATTCATTTTATCTCCTGGTAGTGATACAAGAAATGTCAGTAAAAAAGAAGCATTATATGCAAAATATAATATTCCAATAGGATTAAATGATTTAAATAATGTTGAATATATCATCGATGAAAATAATTTAATTAATGTTACCAAGTTTCAAATAAGTAATAAAATTCCAGATAATCAAAAAACATACGTACGAGGAAATATGCAGAATATTAGAAAAATATTGGGACTAGGTTGTCGTGGTAAGAAAATTTTTATAATTTAATATATGTTTTTGTAATTTAATCCCATATAGCATTTAACTGATCGTATGTTAAATTTCCATTTATTTTATTTTTATCCATGGTAACACTACAACCTCCCATATTTTTAAAATATGAAACATCAAATTTACATATATCTTTACTCATTGCATATTGAACGATTGATGCAACATTTGATGTGTTATTCTTAGATACATGCAGATGTAATGATAACTTTTCTGGTTCAATCTTATAATATTCCACTAATGTGTCTACTATAATCTTAAATCTATGATATTTAAGACTTCCACACGTATCACTGAGACATAATTCATCAATTTGTTTGTTATGATTCACATAATAATGCATAATTTCTTCTACAATATTATCCAAATACATAATTCCAGTTATTGGACATTCATCAATACAAGACAAGTATAATTTTACTTTATGTTTTTTTTCTGAATGTTTGACCATTGTAAACATTTCTTTCAAAGAATGTCTCGTTTGAAGTAAAGATTGTTTTGTATTCTTCAATTGAAATGCATCAGATACACTTGTAATGAAACTATAATTCATTATATCGTTATCCATTGCTTTTTTTAAAGAATTTGAATTTGGTGTTAAAACATATAATTTTGGTTTCAATTTATCATAGTCATGATTTTCAATATATTTAAATAGTTCTATTGTATTTGCAAGTTGAGGTAGAACTTTTTTATTTACAATAGAACCAATTTCAATAGAACGAGGATTGTATTTTTTAATAATTTGTTTGTACAACTCATACTTTTGTGTCACATCATATATATTATTTTGGGTTTGTAATCCGTCTCTTAAAGTTACATCAAATAATTTAATTTGTGGATGAATATATTTCATTGAAGCATCACTTAATTGGTGAAGTGTATTATAAATAGGCAAATAAGTTGAAGTATTTCGAATTGCATACATTTTGTTTTCTATCATATTGTTTACATACATATATAATTCAATTTTTTCAAAAAATAACTTGAATTCTTAAAAAGTATATATTCCAAATTAATATAAAATAATGATTGTATACATACTATATCATGGAAGATGAAATGCACGTTGTTAAAAGAGATGGGAATAAAGAGCAAATATCATTTGATAAAATACTTCATCGTATAAAACGAGTTGGACAAGAAGTAAATATTAAAATTAATTATTCTGCATTAGTTATGAAAATTATTGATCAATTATATGATAACATTGAAACTACAAAAATAGACGAATTAATGGCAGAGCAATGTGCTTCTCAAACTACAATTCATACTGATTATGGAATACTAGCATCTAGATTAATTATATCCAACTTTCATAAAAATAGTAATCCTGCTTTTAGTGCAGTAATGGGTGAATTATATAACTTTTATGATGTACATAATATTCACTATCCAATTATAAGCGATTCATTAAATGATATTGTAAAAGAGCATGGAGAAACATTAGACACGTGGATTGATCATGAGCGTGATTATCTATTTGATTATTTTGGATTTAAAACACTTGAACGAGCTTATTTATTTCGTAAGAATAAAATCCCTATTGAACGTCCACAACATATGTGGTTACGTGTAGCATTAGGAATACACGGTAACGATTTAATCTCTGCAAAAGAAACATATGATGCAATGAGCCAGAAATACTTTACACACGCAACACCAACTCTTTACAATGCAGGTACACAAAGACCTCAATTAAGTTCTTGTTATTTAATTGCAATGGAGGATGATTCAATTGATGGGATTTACAATACCTTAAAAGATTGTGCAAATATATCAAAGTATGCTGGTGGTATTGGTTTACATATACATAATGTGAGATCATCAGGAACACATATTCGTGGTACAAACGGTACTAGTAATGGTATTGTTCCAATGTTACGTGTGTTCAACAATACTGCTCGTTATGTCGATCAAGGTGGTGGTAAACGTAATGGTAGTTTTGCTATATATTTAGAACCTTGGCACGCTGATATCATGGACTTCTTGGAAATGAGAAAAAATCATGGTGATGAAGAAATGAAAGCACGTGATTTATTTTATGCACTCTGGATACCAGATCTATTTATGAAGCGTGTTGAGCGAGATGAACATTGGACATTGATGTGTCCTGACAAATGTAAGAATTTAAGTGAAGTTTATGGGGATGAATTCGAAAAATTATATGTACAATACGAAACAAATGATCAAGGGAATAAAGTTGTAAAAGCCCGTGATTTATGGTTTCGTATATTAGACTCACAAATGGAAACAGGTACACCATATCTTTTATATAAAGATCCTTGTAATATGAAGTCAAACCAAAAGAATTTAGGAACTATCAAAAGCAGCAATTTGTGTACTGAAATAGTAGAGTATAGTTCACCAAACGAAACAGCTGTATGTAATTTAGCAAGTATTGGTTTACCATCATTTGTAGAAACAATTGACAAGAAGCCAAGTTTTAATTTTGAAAAATTAGAAGAAATTACAAAAATTATCACAAGAAATTTAAATAAAATTATAGATATTAATTTTTATCCAACACAAAAAACAAAAAATAGTAATTTTAGACACCGTCCAATAGGTATTGGAGTTCAGGGTTTAGCTGATGTATTTGCTATGATGGATTTGTATTTTGACGGTGAAGAGGCCGCAGAATTAAATAAAAAAATATTTGAAACTATTTATTTCAGTGCATTATCAACTTCGAATATTCTTGCGGTGGAAAGAAATAAACATTTGAAACATATCAAATTAATAGTTATGAAACAGAACAGTTCATTATTAGATGATATTAATGATAAAAGTATTGAATTTATAGATTATATAGAGAATGAAACTATCGATAAAGATCTATGGGAATCATTGAAGCCTATTAAAGAAGAGTTATTGTATCTAAACGAAGAAAAAATGGGTTCTTATAGTAGTTTTATTGGATCTCCAATGAGTGAAGGTAAAATGCAATTTGATTTATGGAACGTTACACCAATTGAGAATAGATACGACTGGAACAGTTTGAGACAAAATATTGTAAAATATGGTATTCGTAATTCATTATTAGTAGCACCTATGCCAACTGCATCAACTGCCCAGATATTAGGCAACAATGAGTGTTTTGAACCATTCACAAGTAACATTTATAGTAGACGCACGATTGCGGGTGAGTTTATGATTGTAAATAAACATTTAATGAAAGATTTACAAGATTTGGGACTATATAATGAGAGTGTCAAAAATAATATTATTGCAAATAAAGGTAGCATACAACAACTACTACATATACCAGATCATATTCGTAAAAAATATAAAATTGTTTGGGAAATGTCTATGAAAAATGTAATAAACATGGCCAAAGATCGTGGGGCATATATTTGTCAAAGTCAGTCAATGAATTTATGGATAGAAGATCCAACATATACATCTTTAACATCAATGCACTTTTATGCTTGGAAAGCAGGATTAAAAACAGGAATGTACTATTTACGTAGAAAAGGAAAGCACCAAGCTCAACAGTTCACAATTGATCCTAATATATCCAAAAAAGAAATTGAAGAAAACACACAAGAAAATAGTTGTGAAATGTGTTCTGGATAAAATAATATAAAGCTAATGTGTTTAGTTATAACATGGAAACTTCTATGATTACTACAAATGAAGTAATTGAAAATGACTTAAATTTCCAGTTTGAAAAATTAAAAATATTACGAAATAAAATAGAAATGTTACCACATGAACAACACGGTGAAATACTAAAATTACTTACCAATGATAATAAATTAAATTTTACGGAAAATAAGTCAGGTACGTTTGTAAATTTGAGTGATGCATCAATGGAAACATTACAATTACTTAATAACTATATTTCTCATTTAGAACATCAAGAACAAACCCTTTCTAATTTAATTGAAATGCAAGAACATTGTGAAAGTTATTTAGCAAACTAATAGTTTTAATATAGTGCAAAATAAGAATTTTGTATCATCATATAAAGAGATCTCAATAATAAAAACAATGCAAAGCAATATAATACCGTCACAGCATATGATTTCAAAAATTAGTAATTATATGTTGAGTCCAAAAAATATGATGCAAGTAACTAAACTTTTTTTAACGAAAAATTCACACATGGAGAATATACAGCCTATTAAAGAAAAGCCAAAAGCATTTTATAAAGAAAAACAACTTCAAAAATGTTTTGTTCCTGGAAAGAAAGATCAGTTATTTTGGTTATTCTATATTATGCTTAATGGATTTGATAACTACAATATGATCGAAAATAACAGTTTTACAATGGAAAAAGAGACAAAAATTCAATATATAAGTATGATAAAAAGTAATAAAACAATGTTAAGAAATATGAAGTTCAATAAATTAAATGAAGTGGAAAATGGATTAATAAACGATGAAGAAATTTCATTAAAAACATTCCATATTTTATGTGTACTAGAAAATATAGATTTTGTTTATTTGGATAAACACATATTATTTAGTCATCCTCACATTGAAACCGAAGAATTAGAAAATATTGTAAATATTGGTGATCAAACAAAACCCACAAAATTAACTAATTTACACGTTATACATAAAATAAATAACCACTATGGTTATGAATTTGTCAATCCAAAATTACTACTAAATTATTCTCAAAATAGACTAATAATTGAAAATTTGGAACATCCATTAAATGCTATTAGTCGCTATAAATTAGATGAATTAAAAGAAATTGCATTAAAATTAAATATTAAATTACAAGATGAATTTGGAACACACTTAAAGAAACAAGAGCTTTATGATAGAATAAAATTAACTATTACGTTATAGTAATTTATGTTCTACCTTTTTATTATAATTATTTTCTACATAAAATATATAAATGCCAGTAAAATCAAAATCATTATGTAAAGGAAAACGTGTGAAAACACCTAATAGATGTAAAAAAGTACGTGGTTGCAAAGTAACAAAAGCTACTGAAAAACGTAAATCTTATTGTAGAAAAAAACACAATAAAACCCGTAAGGTTAAATCCAAAAAATAATTGTGACAGTTTGGCGGAGTGGTTAACGCGGTGCCCTGCTAAGGCATTGTCTCATTGACGCGCAGGTTCGAATCCTGCAGCTGTCGAAAATTCAAAAAAAAATATTACCTTGTTAAACATATGATGTAATATTTACAATTTCAAATAAAATTGATTAATAATATGATGAAACCATATAAAATAAAAAGCTGTTATATTATATGGAAAACTTAATAAAAAAATATTTGAATTACAATACTGGTGATTCAAAACATTACCATAAGGAATTAGAAGTGCGTTTTGGCACACGTGGTAAGTATATTACAAAAGATCAATATGATAATGTTTTAAAAAAACTACAAAGTGTAGGTTTCTATCTGGTGAATGATGAAGGATTACATTTATTACGTATAATGAATCAATATGATCCAAATACAAAACAAATTTCAAATATTCGCACAGAAATCAGAAATCTTGAAAATATACAATATTATTGTAAACATAATCGTGTTCCAGAAAAAAAAGATGCTGTCATTTTTCAAAAGAAATTTAATATGAAAGAGAATAATAATCGTGTAGTTCCATATGACAACAATGATTTCAATTTCCGCGTTTCATTTCAAATAGAAGATAATGTTTATTACAATAGTACTCTTGTTTCAAATCTATTAGAAAGATGGGAACAAATTCCTAAGTCATATCGATTTATGAATCGTGTTGAGTTGAAACATCCTGAATTACCATTTATATGTCATTTGAGTATTGTGAAATCGTCACAGAAAATGAAAAATGGTTCATATGTATATGAAAAGAATATAAGAAATGTCAATTTATTTAATAAACGGGAGTCTTATGAAATCGAAATTGAAGTAGATTATGAAAAATTAACACGATTTACATCAAAAATAGATTTTGATTCTTTGATATCAAACATGAAAAAAATGATCAAATATGTTTTATGTGGTTTACAGAATACCAATTATCCTGTATCATATAGTGAATTAGACACTGCAAAAAATGATTATTTAGAACTAGTCAATAATATGAAAGATTTATATCGTGTTAACCCAAGAGATTTCTTAGGTCCTTCTACTGTTACTTTACAACGCATTCATATTCGTGAAATCAATGAATCGAAAGAAGAGACAAAAGTATCCAATATAAGAAATAAATATACTGTTACAGAGAAAGCTGATGGGGAACGTCGGTTATTGTATGTCAATGATAAAGGGAATGTTTATTTAATTGATACAAATATGGATTTTCAATTCACAGGAATTAAAATTTCCAAAAAAAATATATTTAATTCATTAATAGATGGTGAATTAATATTACATGATAAATTTGGAAACTTTATAAATTTATTTGCTTGTTTTGATGTGTATTTTATTAATAAGGAAGACCGAAGAGGATTAAATTTGGTTGGTGCAGAAGAAGTAGGCCGCCTTGATTTATTAGAAAGATTTGTACATATTTTCCAGAAAGATATCGTGAAACAAAATGTTAAAGTCAAATTTGATATAGCTATGAAAGAATTTCATTATGGTGGTGGAGAAAATGGTATATTCAGTGAATGTAAAAAGTTACTACAAAATATTGATGATGGATTATTCAGTTATGAAATCGATGGTTTGATATTTACACCTATGTATTCAAGTATACCAATTAAAAATAACAAATTTACATGGACGGAAACAATGAAATGGAAACCTCCTGAATTTAATACTATTGACTTCTTAGTATCATTTGAAACAAACAATCAAAATATTGTTGAAACAAAAACGTATTTTGATGAAAGTAATAACTTGCAAAAATACAAGACTTTATATTTGCGTGTTGGATATGATGAAAAACGCCACGGATATATGAATCCGGTTCGTATGGTTTTAGATGAAAATTATAATTCTACATCCATTGAAATTGGTAATAATAAAAGTGATTATAAACCATACTTGTTTTATCCTAGTAACCCCTATGATGATGAAGCACATATTTGTAATTTAAATTTAAAATATATTCGAAATAAAGAAGATCTTTACACTGAGAAGGGAGAACTTATTGAAAATAATACAATAGTTGAGTTTGCATATGACACAACTAAGCAAAATACTTGGGCCTGGAAACCACTACGTGTAAGATATGATAAAACTCGTGAATTGAGAAACAATATACGAAATTTTGGTAATGATTATAATGTAGCAAATAATAATTGGAGTTCAATACATTATCCAGTAACGAATGAAATGATTACTTCAGGCTCAAATATACCTCAAATTGAAGGAAATGATGATGTTTATTATAACAGAATCAAATCAAATACTTTTACAAAAAGTATGAGAGATTTTCATAATCTATTTGTCAAAAAGTATTTAATATCATCTGTATCACATCCTGGTGATAAACTTATTGATGTCGCAGTAGGAAAAGGTGGCGATTTTCCAAAATGGATTGATAGTGAGCTTAGTTTAGTAGTTGGAATTGATAGTTCTAAAGATAATATTGAAAATAGATTAGATGGTGCATATGCTAGATACTTAAATTATAAAAAATCACACAAAAATATCCCAGATGCTTTATTCATACACGGAGATAGTAGTGAAGATTATAATTCAAAAGGTATCTCAAATACCCAATATATGAATATGTATAAAGCAATTTTAGGTACTGGTCCTAAGGATGAAAAATTATTAGGTAAAAATGTATTTCAAAAATATGGAATTGCAAAAGATGGTTTTGAAATTTGTTCTTGCCAGTTTGCACTACATTACTTCTTTGCGTCAATATATAGTCTAGAAAGTTTCATTCAGAATATTATTAATAATACACAAGTTGGTGGTTATTTTATTGGGACATCATATGATGGTAAAACACTATTTTCATATTTAGAAAGTTTAAATACTGGTGAAAGTAAGATATTATATGATTCAAAGAATACTACAACTCAGGGTAATAAAATATGGGAAATTAAGAAGCAATATAGTTATACGCAATTTGAAGATAATGTTAGCTGCTTAGGTTATGACATAGACGTTTATCAGGATTCTATTAATAAAACGTTCAAAGAATATTTAGTGAATTATGATTATTTTACAAAAGTAATGGAACAATATGGATTTCGTTTATTAAATGAAGATGAATTAAGAATACATAACTTGAAATATTCAAAAGGTTCATTTAAAAATTTATATAATGCAATGAAACAAGATACAATAGATAATCCTAAATCATATTTTGGATCTGCGTTAGAAATGTCAAGTCAAGAAAAGGAAATTTCATTCTTGAATACTTATTTTATATACAAAAAGACCAGACATGAAATCAGTCCTGTAAAACTGAGTGATGCCCCAAGAATAGAAGAAAACGAAATTGCAATTGATTCAATAACTGTCTCTTATACACATCTCCGAGCCCACGAGACCTCTCTACATCT
>OJCJ01000072.1_pt1 | contig 18737 bp, 11 predicted proteins | sample 1591811 | NCBI WGS metagenome assembly OJCJ01 (sample SAMN05416758, study PRJEB24817) | seawater metagenome | isolation source: Sea water | place: Canada:Atlantic | collected 2013-07
AGATGTAGAGAGGTCTCGTGGGCTCGGAGATGTGTATAAGAGACAGCTCCAAAGGAAGAATTATTCATTTCTCACAGAAGAGAAGTATAAAAACAAATTATAAAAAATTGATTAAAATTTATAATTTGATATAGAGTATCACAAATTATAAATTAAACTGATATGTTCAAATTTACAAACACACCACAGTTAAATCAAAGTGGAAATGATTATGGGAGTGATTACAATAATTACGATGAAGGATGGGGACAACATATTGCAATAGATTATCAACAAAATGGAATTAATTTTGTAAATCGGATGAGAAATCACAGTGACGATTCAAGCAGAAATAGTGTTACTAGTTTAAAAGATTATTTAGACAATTTAGCAGATGATTACATTCCAGATATTGAACCAGCTATAATTAATATTGAACCAAGAATTCACAATCCAGATCAATTCGAAATAATTTATTACAGTAAAGTTCCACTTATTGTAAAAGCTGCACTATATTTATATAATTTTGCATGTTACTTTACTGGATATGATTGATATTATATGATATTATGTGATGTTATGTGATAAATATGTAAAATTCTACACAGTAATGATATTTTTGACAGATCAATTGTAACTGATAAATTTACAATTCATTTCTTACATATAATTTCTGATAAAAAATGTTTATTAATTTATTCTTATAAAATTATAATTATCCTACTACATAAACATCTGTCTAAATGACATATTATCATTTTTTACTGTTTTCAGTAATTTTTCTACTACTTCTTTTGTAACTTTGAATGGAAATTGTACATCAAGTGTAAGTTCATCTTGAAATAATTTTGTATCTGGTTTCATTAATCTATACAAATTTAATTTTGTATGAATAATTTCCAAACTACGTTTTAAGTTACGAATACCTTGTTCTCCTCCGGTATGATTTTCTACAATATGAGCAATAACATCTTCTTCAATAATAATATCTCCATCATTGAATTTCACTTGTTCTTTTATCTTTGGTAACACGTGCTTATTACAAATTACTTGTTTGTCTTTCACATTATATCCCTTTGTATGAATACGATACATACGATCTTTCAGAATAGGATTTACTTTTGATTCATCATTATAACTAAATATAAACAGACATTTGCTTAAATCAAACTCAATTTCGCTGAAGAATTTGTCGTGAAATTCATTATTTTGACTGGTATCTGTTAAATGGGTCAATATACCAATAATTTCTTCACCACGTGGTGTATCACTAACTTTATCTAATTCATCGAAATATATGACAGGATTCATTGTTTTGCATTTGATTAAAATGTCTACAATTTTACCCCACATACTTCCTTCATATGTATAACTATGACCCTCTAAGAAGCTACTATCCGTAGCACCACCTAATGCAATGAAAGCAAACTCCCTTCCTAAAATTTTACTAATACCTTCTTTTACTAATGTTGTTTTGCCAGTACCCATTGGTCCTTGAATAGCTATTGCTGTACCCAAAGCTTCGGGATTTGTAATCATTTGACCAATCAATTGCATTATTTGCATTTTAGCATCTTCTAATCCATATACAACTTGGTCTAAACTATTTTTGGCACTTTCCATAAATTCATGACATTTATCAACACCATCATCCATTGTTAACTGTAAATTTGAATATTTGTTGAATGGTATTTTCATAAAGGTATCGATCCAATTTTTTACTTTATAATATTCTCCTGCTCCTGGCTCCATTTGGCGAAGCATATTTATTTTTTTCATAGCACACGCTTTAAAGTGTGGTGGAATCTCAGATTCCAATAATGTAATTCGATATGGCTTTTCTACTATAATTGATTTATTAACTTCTTCTAATTCGCTCATAATTTTAGTTTGTTCTTCTGGTTTTAATTTACCAAAAAATCCAATATCGGTTGTAGTTAATTTACCACGTAATAATTTACGAAATTTATCTACATTCTTTTTTTGTACTTTTTTTGATTTTTTATTTAATTTTTTATCAATCGCTTCCATTTCATCATGTAACATTTTTCGTGTATTTTCTCTAATATTTTTTGATAATTCTGAATTTGGTAATTCATTTGATTCTAATGAATCCAACAAATTCATAATCATCTTTCTTTCTTCTTTGCATTCTTCTGTACTTTGAAAGTCATTTGAATCTTTATCCTTTCGAGATTTTGCGTGACTATCATCATCATCATCATCAATACTTTCTTCTTCACTCTCAGATTCAGAATCTTCACTCTCAGATTCAGAATCTTCATCATCAGATTCTGATTCGTCATCACTAGTTGTAAGAGTTTCTTCATCACTGTCATATTCATATTCACTATCATCTTCATCATAATCCTCTCCTTTGCTTCTATCTAAATCAAATTGTAAAACGATAAAATCAGAATTACTTTTATTTCTCTTTTTTAATATTTGTTCAAATTCTTTTTTTTGTGATTTTTTGTGATTTTTTGTGTTTTTGTTTTGTTTTGTTTTGTATTTTGTTTCATCAATTATTTCGTTTTCTTCTGATTCCTCGTCATATTCTTCCATATTTTTTATTTTCTTTTTTAAATGTTTTGATGGAAATAATTTCATTAGGAACTTATTAAATTCTTTACGATCAAGTTCTCCTACGTCTTCTTCGTCAAATTCTTCAATTTCTTCTTCATACTCAGATGATGTATGACTTTCATCATCAGAAGATGAATCAGGTTCATTCACTTTTTCACATTTTCGTTTTGATTTAGAAGCATTTTTTGACTTCGGAGACTTAATATTTTTTACATCCTTTGTATTTTCACTTTTGGATCTTGTCATAATATTAACAGGAGCGTTGTTGTTATTCGATTCAGATTTTGTCATTGTAGTATATTGTGTCGTATCTTTATATAAGTTTATTTTATTTCAATTTTTTATGAATTACCTTCAAAAATTTTAATTTTTATAAAAATAACTTAATAGGAATTCCTAGTCTTATTTATTTTGAGCTTTATCTTTTTCAAAAAAATTGAATTAAAATAATATAAATATAGCATTACATATATAGAAGAATGGCTTTTAATAATAATATGATGAACTCTTCTGCACATTCAAAAATCATCGGTATTCAATTTAGTTTGTTATCACCTGATGAAATTCGTCGAATGTCAGTAGCTGAAATTACGTCACGAGATACCTATGATAACAACAAACCAAAAATTGGAGGCTTGTTTGATCCTAGAATGGGTGTTCTTGAACAAGGACTTATTTGTCCGACTGATGGTTTGGATTATATCCAAACACCAGGATATTTTGGTCATATTGAAATAGCAACACCAGTGTTCTATGCTCAATATGTTAGTACAATTATAAAAGTGTTACGTTGTGTGTGTTTTAAATGTAGTAAATTATTAATAAACAAAGAAAAATATAATTATGTGTTACAAAAAAGTAATGAAGACCGTTGGAATTATGTATTTCAACATGGTAATTCTGGAAAAATAAAAAAATGTGGTCAAGAAACTTGTGGTGGTTGTGGCTGTAAACAGCCAACAATTCGAAAAGATGGCTATGCAACAATATATGCAGAATGGCCAGGTCAAGGAGATGATGAAAAAACAGTAGTAAAAGTGACACCAGAACTAGCTCTAAAAATATTACAAAGAGTAAGTGATATTGATGTTGATTTTATGGGATTTAGTTCAAAATGGTCTCGACCAGACTGGATGATTTGTCAAGTATTAGCTGTTCCACCACCAGCAGTAAGACCTTCTGTAAAACATGATGCTCAACAAAGAAGTGAAGATGATATTACACATATTATTGTGAATATTATAAAAACAAACAAAATGCTCATTGAAAAAATGAAAAATAATGCTGCTGAAAATGTGATTGAAGATTTAACCAGTTTATTACAATATTACATTGCAACACAAGTAGATAATAAAATTCCAGGTGTGGCCGCAGTAGCGCAACGTTCTGGTAGACCATTAAAATCCATAAAAGAAAGACTTAATGGAAAAACTGGTCGCGTAAGAGGAAATCTAATGGGAAAACGTGTAGATTTCAGTGCTCGTTCAGTTATTACAGCAGATCCTAATATATCTATACGTGAGTTAGGTGTTCCATTAAAGGTTGCTAAAAATATTACAAAACCAGTTGTTGTCAATACTAGAAACAAGAAGTTCTTAATGAAACTAATTGAGAATGGACCAAATGTATGGCCAGGAGCAAAAATACTACAAAAAAAAAATAATGGACCATCTATATCTTTGCGATATGCATTAACTAAAAATATTAAGTTGGAAGAAGGTGATATTGTTCATCGTCATATGATGGATGGAGATGGAATTTTATTTAATCGTCAACCAACATTACACAGAATGTCAATGATGTGTCATAGAGTAAAGATAATGAAAGAAGGTAATACATTTCGTATGAATGTTGCTGACACTAAACCGTACAATGCTGATTTCGATGGGGATGAAATGAATTTACATATGCCACAAGATATGGAATCTGAATCTGAATTATTGAATTTAGCAGCTGTGACACATCAATTGATTAGTCCAGCAAATAACTCAACAATTGTTGGCATATTCCAAGATTCTCTATTAGGAGCATTCCAAATTACAAGAGATAATGTTGTATTTACTAAAAGAGAAGCAATGAATTTATTAATGAATTATGATAACGTTGACATAAGTATATTTGAAAATGAAAAAATTACAAGTTTCGATGTTTTAAGTCAAATTATTCCTCCAATGTCACTACAATATAAAACAAAACATTTCGAAGAAGAAAGTGATTATCAAACATCTAATCATGTATTGGAATTGGCAAATGGTAATTTAAAACGTGGTCAATTGGAGAAATCGACGTTGGGGTCACGTTCTAAAGGTTTATTACACCGTATTTGTAATGATTTTGGAAATGAAAAATGTTCTAAATTTATAGATGATTTACAGAATATTGTTACTGACTATATGAAAACATCCAGTTATAGTGTTGGTATAAGTGATTTAATAAGTAACCAAGAAACAAAAGATAAAATCAATGACGTTTTAAATGAAAAAAAAGTAATTGTCAATGAAATAATTGATAAAATACACTTGGGAACATTTGAAAATGATACGGGAAATAATAATTTGACAGAATTTGAAAGTAAATTAAATAATATATTGAATAAAGCAACATCCCAAGCAGGTAAAATTGGTTTACAATCATTAGATAAAAATAATCGATTTGTGAATATGGTAAATGCTGGTTCAAAGGGTTCCGATTTGAATATTTCATTTATGATATCATGTTTGGGCCAACAGACAGTAAATGGCAAACGTATACCGTATGGTTTTGAACATAGAACTTTACCACATTTTAATAAATATGATGATAGTTTGAGTGCAAGAGGATTTGTAGAGAGCAGTTATATTAGCGGTTTAAGTCCAAGTGAATTATTCTTCCACGCTATGGGTGGACGTGTTGGTTTAATTGATACAGCTGTTAAGACTTCACAGACGGGTTATATTCAAAGAAGATTGATCAAAGGTATGGAGGATCTTAAAATAGAATATGATATGACAGTAAGAAATAACAAAGGTAAAATTGTGCAATTTTCGTATGGAGATAACAATATGGATACTGTAAAAGTAGAAGAGCAACATTTACCATTAATTGATATGTCTATTGACGATATATATAGTCACTATCATGTATACACTGAAAAAGACAACAAAATATTAATAAAACCATTTACAAAATCTGTACAGAAACGTCTTAATAAAGAAAAAGAAGATACTAATGAATATTGTATGAAATACATAGAAGCAACCTTACAAAATCAAAAATCCTTAATTGAAAATGTTTGGAAAATGAAAAATGAAAGCAAAGTCTATTCGCCAGTTGCATTCAAGTATATTATACAAAATATTCAACATCAATGTAATTTGAATGGAAACTCATTAGTAGATATTAGTCCACTAGAAACATTCAAAATGCTAGAAAACACAATAACACGATTAGAAAATATCAAGTATTGTAAACCAAACCATCTTTTCAAGGCATTATTCATGTTTTATATGTCACCAAAATCATTATTATATATTAAACGATTCAACAAAAGTGCATTAACCTTATTATTGGAAACAATTGTACTTCAATACAAAAGGTCTATAATTGCACCGGGTGAAATGGTAGGAATGATTGCAGCACAATCGATTGGTGAACCAACTACCCAAATGACTTTAAATACATTCCATTTTGCTGGTGTAGCATCTAAGTCAAATGTTACACGTGGTGTTCCTCGTATTGAAGAAATATTAAGTTTAACTGAAAATATCAAAAATCCATCTCTGACAGTAGAATTAAGAAAGGACGATAAATTAGATCGTCAAAAAGCTATGTCAATCATGTATATGATTGAGAACACCAAATTGGGTGACTTGGTAGATAAGATTCAGCTAAGTTTTGACCCACACAGTGATTATTCACAAATTGAAGAAGATAATTTGCTCATTGAAAAATATCAAGCATTCGAAAGTATGGTTGATGGATGTAATGGTATTGACAATGATAATAATGAACAATCATCAAAGTGGGTAATTCGTATGGAATTGAATGCAGATGAAATGTTAGAAAAGAATATTACAATGGACGATGTATATTATACACTTACAACTATTTATAAAAATGAGATTAGTTGTGTATTTAGTGATTATAATGACAGTAATCTTGTGTTCAGAATTCGTATGAACAAAGTACCAAAAAGTGGTCCTAAATCATTGGATCAAGCTGATGAAATTTATAAATTAAAAGCATTTCAAGAGCAATTGATGGAAAATGTAGTATTGCGTGGTGTTAAAAATATTAAAAAAGTAATGATGCGTAAAGTACAAAATATTATGAAAAAAGAAAATAGTTATGAGAATGTCGAATCTTGGGTGCTAGATACAGATGGTACTAATTTACTTGATATGCTATCAATTGATTATATTGATCGTGAAAATACATTTAGTAATAATATTGTAGAAATGTATAACGTTCTTGGTATTGAAGCAGCGAGACAAAGCATTTTCAACGAGTTAGTTGATGTCATTGAATTTGATAGTACTTATATTAATTCACATCATTTAAATTTACTTTGTGATAGAATGACATATAATACTAAAATGACATCTATATTTAGACATGGTATTAATAATGACAATATTGGTCCATTAGCAAAAGCATCATTTGAAGAAACACCAGAAATGTTCCTAAGAGCGGCAAAACATGCTGAATTAGATATAATGCGAGGTGTAAGTGCAAATGTAATGTGTGGACAAGAAGGTAATTATGGAACTTCTTCGTTTCAAACAATAATTGACGAAAAAGCATTTGAAAATTATAATATTGAAACAACAACTATCGATTCTAATATTGATGAAGAATTAGAAGATTTATATACTAATACAAATGACACAAATGATGTATGTTCTATTCAAAATATTAAAATAGAAAATAATGCAGCACACGTTGTACAAAGTAATATTGTAGATGATGATGATTATATGCCCGAATTTTAAAATATAAATGAATACAATGGAACATTATGTTGCCAAGATGTATCGACTGTATATTTTTTATCAAAATTATTTTTTAATTTATCATCATAAGTAAAAAGAAAACACACACCTTGAAACTCATTAATTAACTTAGTATACAACTTCATATTTTCTTCGTATTCAAATACTGTGTTACAGCAATAAAGTAAATCATAATTTCCAAAATAGAGATTGAAGAAATCTTTATTTTCAAAAACTACATTATCTGTTACTGATAATAAATCATTTTTTATTCTAGAATCTTGTACAACTATTGATTTGTAATACCGCGATTTATCGATTTCTACTCCGTGAAATATCATGTCACAACACTTGTCATTTAAATAAAACAATAATTTCCCACAACCACTACCTATATCAGTAAATGCTTTATTTTCCAGCTCATAATTTTTTAATATTTGATAAAATGAGTCAGGAATAATTTCACCATAAATGTATGAATTATTATGTTTGTCAAGTGAATCACAAATATAATAATCTTCCGGTTCAATATTTGATTTCATATAATCTATATATGAAACATCTTTAAATATTCAATTAATTATTCGTATATTGATTTTTGGTTGTCACCACAGCACATTATTAAAGAACTATAATATATTTCATAATAATAAATAGCAAGATGGGTTAAATATATCGTAACTTATAATTATAAGTTATGATAAGAAGAAAAAAACAAAAAAGAAATCAATTAAAATCATGTAAAAATAATGAAGAACAGGAAATAGTAGAGAATAATAATACTTTCTATAAAATTGTACAAAATATCGCGATACAAAAATCATATAAACATATTTTTGGCCAAGATGATAGCCTAGAATGTTTCAATTTTGAAGTTCACGGGTTTTTTTATGGATTTAAAAATGAAAAACAAAATTTATTAAAATTTTATGATTATTTACACAATAAGTTTTTATCTGATGTGTCAGTTAATATAATAGTTGATAATTTTTGTAAAATCAAAAGAACGTATAACGCTCTAAAATTGTTTGAAACAATTTGCCGTTGGAAATATTCATCAAAATATCAGAATGAAGATGATTTATGTATGAATCCACTAAACAGATTTACAAAAAAGTCATTAATTCAAATAAATCAAAATAAAACAATTTACACATTTCGTATTTCTGATTTATTGAAGCATATTAATTCAAATTTATTATTTACTAATAATTATATTCATGAACCGAAATTATCAAAAAATCCATATAATAATCTCCAATTTGGATTTCATGATTACTATAACATTTACTTTCAAGCAAAACAAAGTGATTATGTTATACCTCCTTTATTCAATTTATTATTTCTTGAAAATTTTGATATCAAGAAGTTTACAGTAAACAATTATCCATTTATACGCGATAAATTCATAATGACCGAATACAAATCATTTACTTCGAAATATAAATCAATACAAATACGAAAAATGATACAACGCAATAAACATCTTATAACTTCTGTAATCGATCCAAGATTTCCAAATGATATTTTGAACGACGCTTTTGGACATATATTATTGGATTATCTCTATTTTAGATACACTATAAATGATCAAAAGTTACAAGAATCTACAAGTGAATATCAGAAAAAACTTGTCAACTTCTTTCAATTCAATCCACGATTTGGTCGCAAAAAATTAGTTAGAAGTTACATAGGAAGCCGGAATTATGAAGTACATTATGAAAGCAATTATCCAACAATAAACCAATTAAAAATACTTTGTGACAATGATGATAAAATTTATGATGAAGCACCTGAACAAAATTACTACGATTCAGATAGTGATTCAGATAGTGTATTAAGTAATGAATCAGCAAATAATGAACCTCGTGTTCATCCACCAAGTGTAAATATAACTGCTGATGGGTATGTTTTTAGAAATAGTGATGATATTGAATCTTTCATGTATAGATTTAATTCAAGTGTTGAAAATTTCACCAGAAGAGAACCGAATGAATTTTCTAGACTATGGGAACGAGAGCATCCAGAGGGATTGTTTCCTTTGGATTTATCAAATTCCATAATAGAAGATGTAGAATTATTAGAAAATGAAACATTAAATGATTACGATATATATAGCAACCATAGTACTGACAGTAATAAAACAGATGAAGATTGAATACAATGAAGTTTTTAGTTTTATTTATTTATTTCACATAGTCCTGATTTTTTATTTTTACGTGTACCATTTGGACATTTTTCGCGTTTTTTTTTAGTTTGTATATTTGTTTCTTTATTATTTATTGTATATTGATCGTACTTAAATGTTTGAAATAAAGGAAGTTTTGGTTCTGCTGGAACATATTGTAAAATATCAAATCCGTCATCATACTTGACTGGTATTGAGTGTTCTGGGTTAGTTGTATTATAAATTGAATGATTAGATTTATTTATAGTTTTATCAACCAGCTCTTCATTCAATTTATCCAATGAACCCTGACTGACTAACAATTCATTTTCTTTGGACAAACTGTATTTTTCTCCAAATAAAATATATTTATTATCAATAAAAATATAATCTCTAATACGATAGTATCGTAATAATTCATCACTTAATAAATAGGCATATAAATCCATCTTATCAGTGCTTTCTAATTTAAGTTTGCTTTTATTTATTAATGCCAACCGATTTATTAGTTCAATAAGTTTTTCAATTGTAGTTGAATAATTATCATCATTTGTATTAATTAATAATGATTGTATCTGATTTTTTAGATTACGATTCTCTACAAGATTCATATTTGATTTTATATGACTTCGATAAATAATATAGTTTGTTGATGTTTCACTAATATTGTCCAATAAAGTATCTGTCTTATCTTGTTGTTTATTGTTTCCTCTGTTTATAATAGCATCATAGTGATGAACTTCATTTTTTTCCATGTAAATATAATTATTTTTTACACAATCAAGCATAATGTCATTTGGAATATTTGCTTTTGGCATATGAGGTAATATCGGGACTATAAGTGTGTTTTCAAGTTGAATACCTACAACATAATCATCTTCACATACAAAATACTGTGGTTTATATGATAAATCATTCTTGATATCATGAATCATATTGAAAACACGTAAACTATCAACTAAATTTAAATATTCACTAACAGTATTTAATAAATCATATTTTCGATCACTTTTTATATTATTTCTTAACTCTTCTACACCAGTTTGATGTACAGGAATGAATATATCTTTATTATGGTTTTCATGATACACTACGAATCCACATAATTTTGTGTTATAGTTAACAATATAACGCTTAATTTGAAAGCCATTTTCATCAAAGAATAGTTGCATTTTATTTGGATTTACATGAGTAAACTTTTTATAATCATTTAAAAAGAATTTGTTGGTCATGTATTTACCACAAAAATCATTATTATTATACATGTTTTCTATTTTTGATAAAAATGGTTTCAAAACAGTATCAGATTCATTAAAGTATACTTTATTATAATATTTAGATTCTCCAAAACGTTCACGTTGAATAATTGCTTCATAATGATTGCCATATTTTAGCAATATAACTGATGGTTTACGATAATTAAAAGTTTCATTCTTCTTATATCCATAAGGGCAAATTATGCGACATGGTGATTCTACTTCAAAGCCATCAATTTCAATAATAATAATGTTTGTTTTTGTTTTGTGGAGTTGATTCAATTTATTTGTAAATAATTCCCACGTGTATTTATAATCAACATTATCATTTGACAAAAAATGTTTGTAATTATAAAATGAACGCAATATCTTATTTTTCATATGTTCATTAATATTACCATTGGTATCAGTAATCGTATTCAATATAATAGAATCTTTCAATATACTCTCATCAAAATTATTAATGTTCGATTCGACATCTCTATCATAATCAAATAATTCAAGTAGTTGACCATTTTGGTAATTTATGAACTCGTCAATATTCAACCAATTATTTATTATTTCATTGATAAATTCATCAATACTTTTCATGGAATTTTTTAATTGTTGTGTAATACGTGTTTGAGTTTTCTTAAAATAATAGTATGTATACATTACGTGTAAAAATGAGTTCTTTTCATTATTTACCGAACCAAATCTTAAGAGACATCTACTTTTATTATCAATACAATCATTCTGTTTTAAACCTAACATTAATTTAATATTCAGTGGAAGATATCCATAACGAAATTCAGGTAAAGGAAATTTATTATATTCTAATATTCTTACATTTTTCGTTACTTCTTTTAATTCAATATTTACTTCTTGTTTTGCTAATAGTGCATCATGATTACTAACAATCTGATTATTTCTATTTCCATCATTATTATCAATAGGTAGAATATCTTTTCTTGGATTTTTGAAACAACAAGGTATATTGCTCTTTTTCGGGTTTACTCCTGGATAAGTATTTATATATTTTGTTTTATCATTTTTTCTATAATGATATAATGAATGATCATAAGATATAATTTTTCCAGTCTGACATTTTGAACTTGTAAATGAGTCTCCATTTTTTACAACATCTTCGTGACGCAAAGCAATATTTTTATCAATACACCAATATCTTGGACATATATAATATAAATTTTCACCATCTTTTTTTCGATAACGTAATGCGTGATCCTCTTCATTACCATAAGAACCAGGTGCTAATTCATCTATTTCTTTTTTCTCAATTTCAGTAATAATTGTTGGTTGACGACGTTCACTTGATGAACAATAGCGACTATAATCTCGTTTTAATTCTTTTTCTTTTTTAATGAGTTCAGGATCATACTGTTTTATTCTATCGTATGTGTAATTTCTTTTTTCATCTATTATAGTTGCTTTTGTACCACCAAAAAAGTTATTATTGTCATTTGAATTTATTTTCTTTTTAAGACCGAGCAAAGTCTTCTTATCTTTAACATCGTTTCTATTTTTATCTTCATATTTAATCATGAGTTGATCATTATTGACGTCAAAGTTCATTTTGTTTTTCATATCATTCATCATACTTTCTTGTATATCTGTTTCATTGTCCATATTTGTTATTTGATTTGTTATCATTTCCAATTCATTTTTTTCTGATAATATACTATCATTATTTATGGATATTAAAGTGTGATTATCATTCTTATTTTCATCATTTATTATCACTGTACGTTCAGATAATTCTATATTTTCTTGTGCTATGTGGAGTAAATTATCGAACATTAGCATAATTGGAGCTAACAAATCGAAGTGTTGAAAATTTTCAATAACCATTTCAAATGATTTATCTTTCAATATAGTACGTTGAAACAATAAATGAATCTTGTCTCCACTACTTTGTTGATGTTTGAAAATAAACTTTATATAATCATTTTGTTTCATATTAATATTTTCAAAAATGTTTTTAACATACAAGCTATATTTATTGAGATTATCAAAAATAAATTTATTTGCTTTGATTTTATGTTTCTTTATTGCAGATACACTCATAACAAGTAAATTTGATTGATGCAAATTTTCAAACTTCGGCAATAGTGATTCATATTGATGATAGTAATCATTAATATTATCAATGAATTTATTATAAACATTTTTTAAAATATTTTCAATATCTGATAAATACAAAGTGGATTCTTCATACGTTTTGTCGTCTAATATGATATCGTTTTGTAATGACACATATAAGTGACCATTTTCACGTATTTCAATTATTACAGGAACTATTTTTGAGTCAATTTTTACATCAAGGAGACACGAAACAGAACGTTTTTTTGCTTTGGATAATTCATTATTAATTTTTTGAATGAATGTTTTACGCATATTGGTATTTGGCAAATATATACGATAATATTTTTCTAATCTTGCTCCTGGGTTATATTTAATCAAAACCGTTTCTTTGCTTAATTCTAAAACGTGAAATAAAGTCTCTAATGATATGAACATTTTCTTTTTTGGTCGTAATTCTAAACGCATATTTTTAATAATGGTTTGTTTTTGGAATTCATTCTCCCATTTTTTCAATGATGAGTTTAAATGCTTTGTCAAAATTGTTTTACTTTCTAATAGCGAAGAAATCACCTGTTTTTTATTTGTTATACTGTCATTATTAATCATCTGATCACGATAATTTATGAGTTCCTCTTTTGATGTGATGTTCCCCATACTCGGAAAATATTGATTCAATAATTTTTCAATAATGTCTACTTTTACTTGTTTTGATACAAAAAATTCCATGAAACAACCATATATTGATACTGATGAAGTATTATTTAAATCTAAAAATTCTTGAATGCTTCTATGAGCAACATATGCAGACTCACTTTTAAATTGGAATAAATTATTAATGTCATCTATATTATCTGATTTATCATTAATCATTTCAATTGCTTTATGAGGATTCACATACAAAATATTATCATTTACAATTGTTATTGGCACTTTTTCTCTCATGACATCTTCGAATAAATTTAGGTTTTTAAAATCATTATAATTGTAAATTTCGTGTTTTGTAGATTTCAATGTACTTTTACTTTTGTTTAATTCTATATTTGAGAGATAATTCATTAAAGTTGATTTATTTATATATTCATCATCTGTTAATTTAGAAAATATAATCTCAGGCGTCTCGTTTATTGAAGACATAGCATATAAATATAATTCTTCAAGAAGTACATCATTTGTAATGTTGAGTGCTTTTATAATAGCATATTGTAGTGTCTCGACTCTATCTGTTACTGTAAGTGGAAAATTAGAATAAATAATATTAGGTGCAATAATATTTTTGACTATATTATTCATTTCATAATTTGTGAAATACTTTTTAATAAAATCTTGTTTTTTATATTTCTCATGACTGTTATACATAATTATAGTATCATCATTAATAAAAGGTAAAAAAATAATGATATCTGTAATGTCACTCTTACCGCTCAATAAAAAACAATTATATTGATCAATCATTGTTTATATTATATTATAGTACGATAATCATTCTATAAAATAATTTTAATTGTTGAATTCCTATTATTATATTATGGTTTAATATTAATTAAAATAAGGATTACTATTAATTTCCATTCCACAATATGATTCTGGTTCTTTGCTATAATCAATTGGATTGTACATGTTAGCATTTTTTGCTTCCTGTAAAATAAATTTAAAATTTGACCAGAATTCTTCATTATGTCCAACTGACTTACTCATTACATGCCCTAATTCGTGCATAGCCACAAAAAACAATACGTCTTCTTTTATGAGTCTATTATCTTTTGATTGTTTATCATTTTTGTTCAAACAAAAAGCTATTTTTGAGCCTTTGTTTTCCGTATAAGCAGTTAATGTACTTGTTGGTAATATTTCTTGTATTTTGACATTTTTATAATTTTTTCGTAATCTGTTTACAGCTTCATCATTTGGATGTATTTTTGAGATATAATCTATCAATACTTTACATTTATTATCTATTTTAGCTAATAATTCTACTGCATCTTGTGATATTTCTCGTTCTCTAACACAATATGTATTTCCATTTTTAGAACTAATAATACATTTTAGATGGAAATAAGGTGTTGTTCTATATATTTGATAACATACAAGTATTATGAAAGTAATTAAAATATATACAAAAATATTATCTTTTAGCATATATTTTTACGTTATATTAATTTTTGCACTGATATTTTTACTTATTTTGAACAAACGGTAGCACCTCCTAAGTCAAAAGAACGTTGTTGTTGACAACCTTCAATAGTAGTTTGATTGAAAGGACCAGTGTTCATTTTTGGAATACAAGGGTCAGGACGTACTTGTAAATTAGCATTACGGTTACAAGATCCTACACCACTTACACCAATTTGTTGTTGTGGAGTAATTAAAGAAACATCTTTTAAACTTCCAGCTCCAACTGGATTTTGAGAAGCCCATTCACTGTTAGGGTCACTAGGAATCAAATCAGATGGAGTGTTAATATTTTTGTTAACAGGTGGAAGACCTTTATCACCAGTTGATGCAAGACCTTGTACGCGTAAATAATCAGAATTTTGACCCATTGGTTTAGCTGGTGCTATACTTGTAAGAGGAGATTCAACTGCTTCTTTACCTTGAACAGCATCATCTTCTACTGCCATTGTATCCATTTTTGGAACCTTATTGAAGCTGTAAACTCCAATACCGACTACTCCAATCAATAATGCTATTATCAAAACAAGATTGTCCATTAAGAATTTCTTCAAAGATTTAATAAGACTTGCCATTATATAAAAATAATGATAAAATATTTTTTTCAAATTGTCATTATTATTTAATTTAAATAATGTATTTTCAGTTTATTCCTATAATATTTAATAATGGATCGTTATCTTTTCAGTTTCTGATTCTAAACTACTTGAATCGGAAGAATCACTATCATAATCATCTGTTCCTTCTTCCTTCAATATAATATTGTTTCTGTTTTGTAATTCATCTATGTCATTATTTTTAGAAATATTACTTAACTCTTCAAACTCTAATTGAATATTATCTTCATTAGATGAATCATCTAAATTTTTTGTATTATTATAAAAGTCACTATTGTGTGAATCGTCATTTACGGAAAATTCACTTTGACTGTCACTTAATTCATCTAAATCCCCTAAACTAAAGTCATCATCATCATTATTTTGATTTATAATTTCATTGTCTAACAATAATATGTTTTTTAAATTATTTGCTTCTGCTATCATTTTCAATGCATTCAATCTGGCTTCAATTGCTTTAGATTTTGCCTTATAATATAATTCTTTTTTTTGATCCTTAATATCATCTGTCAAATGATTATTTACTCCATTTATTTCATCTGGCACGGGAATAATAACCTCTTCTAATTCCCTTTTAGTTTCATTAGTAATATTGTCACTGTTAGTTGTGTCACGAGTAGAATAATCATCTATATCTGTAAATTCTTTTATTTCATCTTTCATTTTATCTTTATCTACCGTGTCAATTTCTGCTTTACCATTCGATAATGATTCTGACTGCGTTAATGGAGTCTTTTTGAAATCGTTTTCATTAGTAATCAAATGTTTATCTTCACGTTTATCTTCATGTTTATCTTCATGTTTATCTTCTGATTCATCTTCTTCTACTTTACTAACAATTAATTTTTCTCTAAATGGATCATTTGTTTCATTTAACACTACTATTTGTTTTAATTCAAAGTACACTTGAAATATTTTTGAAGAAAATTTCAATCCGTTTACGTGTAAAACAGATACAATTGTATCATCATCTTTGATACTATTCAATCCAATATCATTATCATATTGATCATATACTTTAATATTATTTTCTACGATATTTCGAGGTGAGTTTGTAAAAACTCTTAATGTAAAGTATTTCCCTGATTTATAGCTTTTCAATGGAGATGTAAATATATTTTCAATATCATCTAATTCAATAGAGTCATGAAACCACTTTTCACGTCGAGCATATATCATTTTTTGTATAACATTTTCAAACTCTTCCATAAATGATACTATGTCATCACTATTTTTAAACATTAAATCACAATAAGTTGTTTTGCTAGAAGAAATAAAACCATTTTTCATTTTACAGGGAGGTGTTAATATAAAAAATTCTTGACTATCATTTGTTAATTTAGAAAAGAATGTTTGAGACGTCAAGCTTGTTGGTGCACCTAATACCATTTTATCAAACTCAAAATTATCACTAGGCTTTACTATATTAATATTACTCATAATTAATTCATATATTTTAACAATCACAAATACACGCAAAAATCCTAAATTTTTAAAATAAATATATATTATGGACTTTACAACAATTTGCTCACGATTTTTTGATAATGATAAAAATAAACAGCAATTAAAAGTGTTATTAAAACCTATGGTGAATATGATACTTCATGAACTTAAACCATATATTTATGCATTAGTCATTTTCATTAGTATTATGTTTTTATTGATGATGTCTATATTTATTTTACAGTTAAAATTATATTTGTCCAAACATTCGTATATACCAATATAAATAATTTACACAAATGTATATATACATTATTTATCAGTCACCACATTAAAACTTTTCTTGTAAACACGTTTTATCATTCGTTCCTAGTAATAAATAATATAAACTGAACTGCTTACCATATGTATGTTTGTTCTTCATCCAAAAGATAACAAAACCGAATACTGATAAAATTATTGATATGAAAAATAGGAAATTCCTAATTTTTGATAAATATAAAATTTTAAATTGTACATCTTTTGTATCTACACCCTTTGTAGATTTTGTGTTATTTATTTCTTTTTCATAATCGTTAATGTATTCTTGTAAAATATATAATATTATGATCAAACATATTACGGTTATTGTAATGGCAGTTGGTGAACGCATAATAAAGATATACCACACGTATAATAATAATGATAATTTAATCTTATCAATTATAACTATATCCTCCTGAGAAAATCCTATAAAAATTAAAACTATTAAAACTCCCAAAATATGTTTGACAATCATGTTATCTTTGATTATTTGTCTTAACCCACACGATATTGTATCATTTGCATAATTTCCACCAATTATCAAAATGAATATTGCTAATTTAGCAATATTTGTTGACCCTGTGTTTAATAATTTTGTTAATTCTTCCATATACTGATATATAGGAAAGATATAATATTCTAAATTTGTTCAATTTACGATACAACAATGAGTAATTGTGTAAAAATAACAATGTATAAATAAATTCAATGATGAATTTAATTATAAATATTCTAAATTGATAAAATTTAATATATATAAATAACTTTTTGTAAAAATATTATAATGTATGTTTTTTTATGAATATAGATTCCAATTTGTTAAAACAATATAAAAAACAACTATCTCTAATTGAAAGATTCTCTTTTAATGAAAGTGTATACATTTCATTAAATGTAGATTCTATTTTGTTATCAAATTTATATCGTATATCCTTTTCATACCAATATTCATCGCGTTTATTTTGTAACCATTCATAATATGAAACTAATACTCCTCCTGAATTTGCTAATATATCAGGAATTATAGAAATATTTTTTTCCTCTAAAATCTTTTCAGCTTCTGCATCAATTGGACCATTTGCTGCTTCAATAATTAAATCACAATCAATGGTAGATACATTATCAGACGTTATTTGTAATTCAAGAGCACTTGGAATTAATA
>OJCJ01000073.1_pt1 | contig 18688 bp, 20 predicted proteins | sample 1591811 | NCBI WGS metagenome assembly OJCJ01 (sample SAMN05416758, study PRJEB24817) | seawater metagenome | isolation source: Sea water | place: Canada:Atlantic | collected 2013-07
TTGTTACAATAGATGGTAGTACAACTTCACTCCCATTTTCTAGCATAATGAGTACAGTGTTTTTTGAATCCTTTCTTCGTTTGTCAATATTTACATAGTAATAATTATTTTTTATTTGAGATTTTGCTAACATTGACACCAATGATTTACTATGATTGCAGTAATTGCTATAATACAATATATCCATAATAATGTAATTAATATTTTCTTATATTTTGAAAACGTAAATATAACGAAACAAAAGTATTTATTAATAAAATTGATTTAATTAATATATAAATAATCATATATACTAAATACAATGACAATGAACCCTAAATTAGTTTCAATGAACAATTATGACGATACTCTTGAATTTACACTAGAAAGTTTGGAGTTAAGCTTTGCAAATGCATTGCGTAGAACAATATTATCAGATATTCCGGTGGTGTGTTTTAAAACATATCCAGAAAAAGAAAACCAGTGTAATATTCAAATAAATACATCGAAACATAATAATGAAATTATAAAACAACGTTTGAGTTGTATTCCAATACATATAACTGATGAAAATTTTCCATTAGAAACGTATGAGCTTGTAGTACAAAAAGAGAATACTACCAACAATACAATTTACGTTACAACAGAAGATTTCAAAATAAGAAATGTATTAAATGATAAATATTTGACAGAAGAACAAGTACATAAAATATTTCCTCCAAACAAAAAAACAAAACATTATATTGATTTTGTTCGTCTTCGTCCTAAATTAAGCGATGATATTCCAGGAGAACAAATTACATTAACTTGTAAATTTTCGAAAGCAAATGCAAAAGTAGATGGTATGTTCAATGTTGTATCCACGTGTAGTTATGGTTTTACTATGGATAATGTTAAAGTAGAAAAAGTATGGGAGATGAAAGACGCTGAACTTAGAAAGCAAAAAATAGATGATTTAGAAATAGCAAATGAAAAGAAAAATTTTATGTTATTAGATGCCGAAAGAATTACAAAGCCAAATTCATTTGACTTTATTGTTGAAACTGTCGGTATTTACGATAACAGTACATTAATTAAAAATGCATGTAAAATTATTCAAACAAAATTATTAAACATTCAAACACTTTTGAAAGATGATGAAATTGGTATTCAAGAATCACAATCATCAATGGATAATTGTTATGATGTAAAACTGACAAATGAAGACTATACTATTGGTAAACTAATTGAAAATTTGCTACATACAAAATATATTGAAGAAGAAAATGTATTAAGTTTTTGTGGATTTAAAAAATTTCATCCACACGATGATTATAGTATTATTCGTGTTGCATATAATAATAAAATTTCAATTGGTGAAATCAAAGAACATATCGTAAATTGCTGTACTAGTATAAATGAAGTATTTGACAAAATTTTAGAATTATTTTAATAATTTAACAATCTGTATATGGGGCACACGATGAACGCATCGTAAACCCCTTTATTTGTTTCTTATTTTTACATTTTTTTCGTGTAAATCGTCGCGGTAGTTGAAATGTTTTACTGTCACTCTTCCGAAAACATTTCTTCGCGTGCTTACTCTTCACACTACAACAATTTTGTATTGATTTATTTTTAATTTGACGTTTTCTAGTAAAGGACTTGACCATATAATTAAAATTATATAATTAAATTTGTAATATCAAAGTCTGGATACTTTTCTTTAACTTTTGAGATCTCTTCTTTTTCACACACTTCGCTGAAATACTATAATGACTATGTCAATCAACAGAAATATTAAAAAGAAACTCCTTGCTACAGATTTTACTCGATTTGATAATTGGCTTTATTTCTTGATTGACAAGCATCCAGCTCTAAGTGTGATTGATATTGAAACTATATTAAATATCAGTGATATAGTTCAGATAGTACCTGATATCTGATAGTTATTTAGTATCATTTCTGAGATCATTCTTCATTAGTATTTCAATCATCTTTCTTGATTTTAGACTTTGTGCATTTAAAGTATCAGTAAGAGTGATTCAAGTGGGAGTTAGAAGATGCAAGTAGTTCATCCGAATGAAGCATTCTTAAGAGAAGTGCCTGTGAATGATATGACTCGTGATCAGCTGGAAATTAGAGCTATACGGAAGATACTTGATAGTAAATATGTTAATCGAAGAAATCTACCAGCAGTATTTGAGAGCTTTGAAGAAATAGCAGATGATGTGACAAGGATTCATATATATAGTTATTATCTAAGATTTGTACCAGAATGTATCAATCTCCTCACTGGTCTTAGAGAGCTTAATTTATGGAGATGTGAATTGAATAGAGATGATTCTTTTCCTGATACTCTCTGGCAACTCACTGGACTTGAGGTGCTTGGTCTGGTTTATAATAAGTTGACATCTATTCCAAGTAGAATAGGACAGCTATCATCATTGACAAGACTCCATCTTAGTAGCAATAATCTAGTGAGTCTTCCAGATGAGATCTATCAACTCACCAATCTCACAGGGCTTTCTCTGGATGATAACAAACTTGAATCTATTTCTGAGAAGATTGGTAAGCTTACTAACTTAACTAGACTCGGGATTGAGTATAATCAACTAACTAAATTGCCTAAATCCATTGGTAAACTACTCAATCTTGGAAATAATGATGGTGGGCTTAATATATATATTAATCCTCTCACCTCACTTCCTGATTCAATCAGGAAAGTCAAGCATGCTCTTAGTGCTATCTCTAAAGAACATAAGTTACTACTCGAAGATGTTGAAACTAAAGCTACATTACGTTTACAACGTCGTCTTGTTATCCTCTTAGCTAAAGAACCAAAAGCAGTATATTCCACAGGAAAGAAATCAACTCGTCAAGCTACTAAGAATAAGAATCAACCATTAATTTTCAAAGTCTTGAAAGAAGTTAAATTAATGAAAATGATATGTCAATACATTGACTAAATTTGAAATAATAATTGAATAGCAACTATAGCTATATCAACAACAACACGTACATATGGAATAAGGAACACACACGGAAAATTACAAGTAGTTAATAAACTTTTTAATTTTTAATAAACACGTAAATCATCATTTAATCTATAACTCGAATTACTCTGATACTCTACTGTATCTTATTTTATCACTAATTCTACAACTTTTACACCTTTGAACATTTAAAACGCCGATTTTAACTTTGTATTATATATAAATGAAATCAAGTTTATATAAAAGACAAATTATTATGTTTATCGCAATGGTGATTATTGGTATGCTATTCAATCCTATGAACATATTAGCATATAGATTTTGATAAAATAATAATAAAATATTATGCGTAATACCTTCCCATTTTGACCATTCGTAAAAACTTTTTTAATGTGTTTTGCATCTATAATATATCTATATAAAATAAAACGATTACTATGGATGAGTTATTAACTAAATTAAAAACAAAATATCAAGAATTAGCACTATCAAGATTCATTTGTGAAGAATTGTTAGAGATATTAATATTACATTAAATCAAACACGATTAAGACATACTGGGTATAATATGAACTTTTTTATTGATATCGTAATTTTCCATAAAACAAACAATCAATGACATTATTCATACAAGTGTTACAAGAGTAACAACAAAAACAATCAATTACATATATCATAAATGGTGTATATTGTTGAGGTATTTCTATTTTATTTTCAACTTCACGGTTCATATTATACCCACTTAAAATATATATGTCAAATTTGTACAAATTACAATAAAAAAGTTAATTAATTTATTAAATTTATAAAACGTTGTATTTTAGCTATTTTCCCCCTCTTTTTATCTAATCTACTCACTTATGCAGATAGTGATGGAAATTCATCACTGTTTGTTATTGTTATTACAGTTTCTCCTTTGATTCTTCTTTTATAATTCATTGAATACATAAGTAATGATGGAGCTAAATTATTTACATATTTGATAACTCCACGATGTTGTAATGTATTATTATAAGGACGCAAATCTTCCAAATATATTTTATGTAAATTTGAAATATGATTTCTTAAATGATAATCAATATTACTCATTACATCTTTTCTCAACATTTTTGTATTTACATAAACATCATAAAGGTTTGTGGTAAATGCTTCAATTTTCTCTTTGTATATGGAGAAGTCTTGTGTAAATTCTGGAAAATGGGCAAGAAATTCAGTAATACGACTTTTTTGACGTAGTTCATAATAAGTATATTCTAATTTTGGTTGATTTCCTCGTAATTCACGTAAATATTCAAAATAAGGACTTGGAATTTTGCAATGACGCCCATCAGGTGCTTTTATTATAATACCTGGGCAAATGTGCTCGGCACCATTGATTGTATATGGTCTTTTCTTTGGAATATATAAATTAAATTTGAGATTTTGTTGAATATCTTCAAAATCAAAACTGGTTGACATATCAAATTTACAAGGATTAAATATTTTTACATCAGTATCTTTAAAGTATTGATTATATACATCTTCTCCTTCAAGATATTGTGGTTTATTATTGTTACATTTATATCCTTGTAATAAATACAACCTTGGTTTTTGTACTTTATTTATAATCATATTCTGACCGTGCTGAATAATGAAATTATAACAAATTGTTTTATCTAGTAATGATAAATCTAAATGGGATTCAATACCACAATCAATAAACATATTAGCAAAATCTATATATTGTTGTTCATCATTACTTGACTCGTCAGTGAGATCATTTTTTTTGCTGACATTTAAATGATTTTTATAAAACAAACTTGTAGCATGAATTTTACTTCTTGTTGCAATCATCCAACCTTGATTTTCTTTTTTGTTTGAGTTAATTAATTTTTCTAGGTTTTTATTTTGTATTTTTTCTATTTTTGAATTATAAAATAATTGAATCTGGGTTCCTTCCACAAATTCCTCTACGATAAAATCTTGCATAGGTATATCATTGTATTTATCAGCAAACTGCTCAAAATCCATTGATTTTGGTACACCATATCCAATAATATGAGCTTCCTTATCTAATATGATCGATCGATATGGGGCATAATACTCTGGATCTTCATTTCCACTATCTAATTCATTTTTCAAATAGCGTACTTGTGTATATTTATTATCATCATTTGATTGATAAAGTTTTACCAGAGGATTTTTATTATTGTAAAATACAAAACGCTCTAAGTCAAAATTAGTCTGTGCAATCATTGTCATATATTTGTGTATAATCAATAAGTTAATGAGAAATCAAATCAATTTTTTATGAAATTCATCATTAAAAAAAATTATTGTTGGCAATAAAATAACATATAAATTTTATAATATCTGTTATTTTATAAGTAACATGTCTGCTACTAAAATAAATCTATTGTTAGGCGATATTATAGAAATTGTTGCTCCAAGCAACGACACCATACATAAAGAAATATTTTTAATTACATATATTGATAAAAAACAATTAATTATAAAGAATGAAAAACAAACTCAAATTTTAGGGTTAGAAAACAACAGTTTTAATGATAAAACAATCGAGAAAATCCATATTATGAGACGTCATAACGAGTTAGGGTTCGCAAAACAAAATAATTTAATAAGAGGTCAATGGATAAATATCCATTTTAATGATGATGTTCCAGTAATAATAACAGGAGAAATACTTTCTCTAGATGAAGATATGATCGAAGTCAAAACATACCCCAACAATAAAATGATATATATTGATTTTGAATACAAAGGGATCAAACAAGATTTTAATATTGAAAAAATAGTATTGAGAGAAACTCCACAAGATATTGTGAAAAATCAAGACAATGATAGACAAAATGACGTCATTCATATGGAATCTATGAAAATACCCGAATTGGAAAACGCTGAAAACAAGAATGAAAATAAGGGCGAACAATTTAATGACAATGAAAAACAGAATAATGAGAATATAAACGAACACCAAATGAATCAATCACAAAAAGAAAATACTAACCATAACAATGATAACATCAATAACATTCAAAACGGAGACAATAAAAATAACTTGTCATATCTTAATGAAACATCGCCATACATTCAAGCAGAAAGATTCAATAATACAGATCATGTAATAACAGACGAAATATTAATAGAAGAACTGAATAATACTACAATGGGACGAGATTTAGGACATATCCAACAAACTGTTCAGGTAGAAGAAAATGAACTCCGATATGGAATTCAAATGCAAATTAATGATCTTACAAGTGATATGGTATCTAAATTACCAATTGAAAAAAGAAATAAAATAGCTTTCGACAAAATAGAAAATATGATTAAACGATTTGCGGTATTGAGAAATAATTTTTCAAATTTCGATATTCATTACACACCAATTGATATGAATAATAATGCATTAGATGATAATATATACAAAAGAGTGATATTAGAGAACAAATATATTCCATTATGGTTTTATTTTAGCGGTCCATTTGTGAAAAAAGTCTATAATAATATTGGTATAGATGGTACAGAAAATATTGATCTTATGGATGAAGTTAATAATTATAAAGAATATAATGAACTATATTTGAAATCACGAGATCCAGTTCACTTAAAAGAAATTAATAAAATATTAACAACAAAATCACAATTAGATGATGATAATGAACTTGATGAAATTCAAATTGAAAATAAATTATTACAAATAATCACAAATAATCGAAAATATTTAACAACGCAATCAATCAATGATAAAATTTCCAATTATTCTTATAATGAAATACAGACGTTGATACCTGGTGAAATATTTAAGTATAAAGACTTTGTCTTATTAAACAATAAAATTTTTAAATATGAATTATTAAATGCACACTCACAATTATTATTGTTCCAATCATTACACACTCCTAAACTAAAATATTTAACAAATGAATTTCACAATAAGATTCAAAATTCTAGATTTAAATCAACGAAGTCATTTGATTCTATACAACATTGTGAGCGCAAATCAAATTTACAAACTATTGATGAATTATTTGAAACTTACTTACCAAATAAAAATGAAGGAATCGAATTATTTCAAAATGATTTATTGAATCTTCAAGAAGCGAGTATACACAATTTTATTGGATACTTGAATGCCATATGTCTTTCTACTAAGCATATAAATTATGAAAATTACAGTCAAATCAAAGATATTGTATACGAATATCGTCGTAATGTATTTAAAACAAAAAATAGTCGCAAAACAATTGAAGCTAGATTTACAAAATATATGATAGAACCATCCAAAGAAAATGATTTCTCTCTTTTCTCTCAACTACTTAAAAATAATTCTAATTTGGAAATAAGAGACTTATTACAAAAAATGTTAATTGATTCCTATTTTCAAAATAGTTTTGAAAATAATGTCAAAGAGAGAAATTTATCTACAAGTGAACTTTTAGATTTAATGATACAACAAGATAACACATTATATTTACAAAACCTTCTTTCATTTAATAATATTAACTTAAAGAATGATAGCTTTGAATCAATGTTAGTAAATTATAAAGAATATATAAATCAATCAGATAATGAATTAAATGATGGTTCAAGTGGAGAGAAATGTAAAATAGAAATAGTAATCGCTAAGAAATATAATGATGAAGAGAAGTTACATAATGATAATATACAAACAATTTATTTTGATAAGAATTATGATAGTACATTTTATTCAGTATTAGAAATTTATAAAAGTGAACAAGAAAAAATGACACCATCACAATTTCAAATATTTTTAGCATCTAAATTAGCAGAAGTAAATGAATTAAACGATGATGAAAGTGCATATATGGTAGAAACACTGCTTAATGGTAAAAAGAAAGTTATTGATGGTCAATATGCTTTACTTGAATCACTTGATGAGTCACAAGAGCTAGTTCATTTGAAATTATATAAACGTGTTAATGATAAATGGATATATGACGAAAATGCAACCCAACAACATAAGGACGATTTTTCATTGGCATTAAATAATAATTTATGTTCTAGTGAATTGACTTGTGATGTTAATTTAGATCCAACAAATATAAAATCTGATTGTTTAACAAATGAAAGTAAACAACAAAAAATCCAACAAATTGTTATAAAGAATATGATGAATGAATTCAAACATATTTATGTAAAAACAGAAAACGAATTAAAAGAAATTTTAAAAACACTCAGTAAAAATATATCTAAATATGAGCAAAATAGATTACGTGAATTTTTCAAATATTCAAGTAAATATGACAGTATAGCTCAGTTTTATCAAGCAGATGAAAATATTGTAATTAGTCCATATATTGAATTGATGAATCATATTATTGTAAATAGTAATTTACGAGAAAGATATGATCAAATATTATTATTTTGCAATAAATTTACAAGAATGCCAGATACACATAATGACGAAAATGAATACATGCTGTATTGTTCAAACACAAATACGCCTCTTATTCCATTATTTTTCAAAAAATTAGCTATAGCATATAAAACAAATACTGAAACATATAAAGTAACATTACAACAAATACTCGCTCACCAATGTGTTGTTGATGGAGATAAATTAATAGATGAGCATACTGGTTACATTATATCAGAACATGAGTTCAATACTGATGAAGGCTATGATGATTTTGGATCAAAAATTAATACAAAAAGCGTATTAGAGGAAGATGATAGTGAACAATATGACGAGTCTAGTGATTTGGTAAGTAATGATATTAATGAATCAAGTGAAATATTATTAGATAAACAGAGTGAATTAAGTGAAATAGAACGTAATAATATTGAGCAAAGATTTGAATCTATGGTAATACTTGAAACAACAAAAGACGAAGAACCTGAATTTATGTATAGTAGTATAGTTAATTCAATATTAATGGAATATGAAAGTATTCTTAACTTACGATTCAATAATAAACCAAAAATAATATCCTATATTTTTCAACATTTCGAGCGAAATAAAGATAAAGATGGTGATGAAATACTAGGTATTACTGTTACTACATTATGTTTTATTGTATTAGAATTACAAATACAATTTCATAATTTACATATTACAAATATTGAGGGTAATTGTAAACCATTTTTAAAAGGCTTTCCAATATTTCATGAAAGTGATAGTAAAACTATACATTTTATAATATGTTTAGCCAAACAATTAAAACTAAATAAAACATTAAATGAAATAGAAATGAGAACATTAATAGATGAATTACAACAAGAATTACAAAAAATAGTAACAACAACAATGAGAATGCAAGTAAATGAATTTTTAGAACATTATAAAACAACGCTAAGCAACAAGCAAATTCAGAATAAAATGAATTTTCTTCCAATTTTGAAAAGAGTAAAATTACCAGCCTATAAAACAATTCATAAAAGTACTGATAAATCTAATAAAATTTTAAATAATGAAGATTATATTTTTTATAGTTCAAAGTTACATGAATTAAGTTACTACATTCAAGAATCTATACAAGAAGTTACTTCACAACAAAATCCAATTCTACGAGGTCGTACAATATACACCGAAAATTTCTGTTGCTTAGAGAATGACAGTCATAAAAATCCATATTTATATTTTGTAAGTAAATCTAACGCACTACAAACTTACAATACACACGCAAATGAAATACAAAATTATATTACATCACATAATAAATATAAAAAATCAAATTTATATTACGACAATAACAATACACGCATTTCAACGCTGAGTATAAATTATCATTTTGCAGATGATGTATTGAAAAATGCCTTACAAACATTAGAAGTGGAATTTACTAGCGATGAAGTAAAAGTATATATTCAAAATATCCATCAAAAACAAATTCAATATATGCCATTATTACTAGAAAATTCAAGTTCAAATCAATTCGAATTATTACTCAACGAAAAAATGGCAGAAAATAATACTTCTAATGAAGAAAGAGATTTGAAACTGAAACTTGAAAGTGATGTTAATAAATTTATTGGAAAATATTATAAGCTAGTAGCTGATCACAATTTCAATAAAGATTTAGATTCAAAGGAGCAACTTTTGATACAGAAGGATATATTTGACTTCAAATTATATTTGCTTGAACAAATTAATTTAATGAAAACAAATATTACAAATAATGTTATTGTCAGTCAACGTCAAAATAAAAATGTTCACCTTCATAGTAGAAATCCATCAAAAGAAAAGTTTGATATATTTACAAGTGAATTATTAAACAAGAAAACGAAATTGTCAAGATTTCAATGTTCAAATATTCTCAAATGCTTTCATTATTTTAATAGAATTCTTATTTCATATTTTCACGACTCATTGATTAATGAAAATTATCGTCCGCATCAATATAGTGTACCAAAACATTGGAATTTTCATGATGAACACATTCATGATTTGATGGAAGCACACGAAAAAAATAATAAGTATATGAAGAATATGTATAATAAAAAGACACTAGAACCACTTATAGTATCATTTGGAATGTATTATAAAAAAATAAGTTGGTTTGTAGAACAGAATCAGTTGCAAATACCAGGTGATAATATGATAAACATTTTTGTACAAATATATCTATTTTATGTGCTTCACAATGAGTTACTTACATTATTAGAAGAAACTGGTATTCCTGAAATGAAACATGATGGAAAGGAATTTCTAAATAGTCTATTGCAATTATGTTCATTGCGTTTAGAGCACGTATATATTGATAAAACATATGTTGAAAAGAAAATAGTACAATCGAAAGAAATGGAAAAGAATCGTATCACTAATGAATTGTTTGAATTGAGTGATGAAGAGCGTGAAACATATTTGATGTTGAAAAAGCATAAGCTTGGACGAACAGGAAGAGGTTTATCCAAATCGATATTTAAATACGTGGGTGAAGAATATGTTTCAAATAGAGATTTATTTGTAGAGGCCGAAGAACGTGAAAATAGTGATATTTCCAATATGAATGAAGATTATGAAATGGTTTAATAACAATATTATAACTATAATATGGTTTAATAATAATATTATAACTATAATATGGTAAGAAGAGAAGCAAGTCTCCATGAAGGAGACCCTCGGTGCATATATTGTTGTTTACCATGTATTGTATGTTTTATGGGTCTAGAAAAGATTTTACAATTATTTTGTGTAGGAACATTATGGATTTGTGTAAAAACTCAAAATTGTTTTGAATTTATAGGAAATAAAATGAAAAGAAAAAATGTTACAAGAAACAAAATAAAGAATGTCAAAATAAAAAATGAAGAAAATAAATAATAAAATGTAAATTGCAATAAATATCATAAACTAATTATGTTATTTATAAGTCCTCCATTTGGGAATTATATACATTTACCAAATACAATGTCAATCAAAGGAAGCTACACACTAGAACCACGTTCTGGATTAATATTTCAAATAATGAAAACTTTACGGTTCATAAATTATAATGGCACATATACTTGGGTTAATAAAATTGGCCTTAGAAATCCAGGTATTCAATATGGCTTATCCCATTATAACAAGAAAACAGATATTATAAGCATTGCAATTATGGAACAAGAACAAATTCATAAATTTAATGAAATTATACCAGACGATACAAATTTAGAAATTAATATTAGTTGTCCAAACACAGAAAAATATATGATTAATGAAGGTATTCAAGTATTTCTAAACAATAAGCGTAGGTGGTGTATTCTCAAATTGTCTCCTTTAACAGATACATCATTAATAGATAGTTATTATAAACAAGGGTTCCGTCAATTTCATTGTTGTAATACATTACCTTCTAACAATGGTGGATTAAGTGGGAAAGTACTAACACCATATACTAATAACTTAGTTAGTCATATCAAGACAAACTATAAAGACACAACAATTATTGCTGGTGGGGGAATATATGACAGTAATTCAATAATTGATTATAAAAACATAGGAGCAAATCATTTTTCGATTAGTACTATATTTTTTCACCCAACAAAAGTTTTACCACTTCTTTATTGGTATTATAATTCAAAGTAATTGTATAAAAATTTTAATCATATGTAAATATATGGAATTTCAGAAACTTATTATACAAAATATAAAATCAATATCTTTGTTAATCTATGTTGTGATTTTCACATTGCTGATTTTAAATAAACCAATATTTTTGTTTAACGGAGACGGAAGTGTGAAAGAATTTGGATTGAATAATATTAATAAAACTGTATTACCATTATGGTTGATTATTATTGGTATAGCAATATTATCATACATGGGTGTTTTATATTATTTAGCATATGGATTTCATCGTTATTAAACAAAATTTCTTTTTATAAAGATTAGATTGGTAAAAAAAATGTATAAATACGTTATACATGTTTTATGGAGCACAATTAGTAGAACCAGGTGTAAGTTATTTTTATAACAAAACATTACAAAAATGTCATGACATTAAAGAAACACATTATAGTATTTATTACAACACACTAATGTTATTTGGATTCATTATTATATTTGGTTCATTGTTGTACATTCGTTATAAAGGTAAATTAAGTCCAATTGAGCAAAAAATGAAACAAACAAAAAAACACGAATATATTATGTCAAAAGTAAGAAATTATCAAGAAACAAAGCGCCAAACAACAGATGCAAATATGATTACAAGATTACCAGAATTTGAGAATGAATATGAACTTGTAGCAAGAAAATTATATAATTAACATATATGAGTAATTCAGAAGAAGAATTGAATAACAAATTTAGTAAAGAAATTTCTTTATTTTATTCTACAAAAGAAAAATATAAAGACGCTTATGACAACAAAGTAGATAAAATTGTGAAAAATAATAAATTAGATTTGAAAAGTAAACATGAAAAAGTAAAAAATATTGAAATGCCTTGTGTATTTTGTAAGCGCAAAGTTAATACTATATTTTCGCGCAAAAACCATCATCTTACAATTGTATGTGGAAGTGAAGCAGAACCGTGTAATAGAAAATATGATTTTCAATTAGCATATCATTCCACAATGGATGATATATTAGAAGGTTTAGAAGAACGTATACAATCTATAAAAGATGCAGTTATCCAAATAAAAACTAAACTATTGTACAATTATATTTCCGAAGAAATTGCAGTCGAAGAATTTGAAAAAGCTAGTAAAGATTTGAATGAATTTAGTGAAGTATATGTAACACTAATGAGAAAAAGAGATAAAGTTTTAAATAATGAAGAGACACAACACTTAATGTTACAAAAACAGGGTATAATTGAAGAATATATGGCATACAATAAAGAATTATTGGAAACATATATGAATGAGAAAACAGATGAAACATTGAATAATTATGTTGAAAATGTTATAGAAATTTTACAGCCATTACAAAGCGAAGTATATGATTTAAAGTATGCTTACAAAGAAGTTGTTGTACAAGAGAAAGAGCGTAATCAGAATAATGATTTTACTAAAAATAGTCACGATAAAGAGTTGACTTATACATTATTTAGTCGAAATATATTATTTGAAAATTTAGATGATATTTTTGATGATGAAGACCATAAATTAATCCAAAATGATTTACACATTTGAGTCTTGCCAATCCCAAAATTTAATTTTACGCAGATCGAAAATGGCATCAAAGAGACTGTCAATTGGTTTAAAATTAATTATGACACAATTAGAACTTGATTGCATTGTAAGTGAATGTTAAACTATATTGTTTTTCTATAAACAATTTTAAGTGTATATTATTATTGTGTATAATATATATATATATGACCAAATTCATTGATTTAACTGTTTTTATAGTAAGTTTAGCATTAGGATTCTTATTTATTTATTTGATGGGAGCTCATAAAAAGATTGTACACATATATCCATCACCTGAAAATTGGGAAGAAGTTATAATGCAAGATAAATCAAAATCTTGTTTCAAGTTTGTACAGTCCAACGTAGATTGTCCTAATAGTAGTAAAATAACAGAATTTCCAATCCAACAATAAATAGTGCAATTTTTAATATACACATATTTATATGAAATTATTAAGTAAAATGAAAACACCATCAGGTAAAATTATAATGTCAATATTACTTGGTATTGGTATAGCAACACTCTTTCGCAGTGTTTGTGATGATGATAGTTGCACGGAATATCTTGCTGTTCAACCAAAAGAAATAAAAAATAAAATTATTAAAAATAATGGTAAATGTTATACATATAATATGGAAACAACTAAATGTGATACAAATAATAGTAAAAAAATAATAATGTTTGAATAAATTTATGCACTGTGTAAACATTAAGTGTATTGCGTAATATCATAATAAAAATGTTTCTTGTTATGATATAATAATATGGCAGATACAACAAATATTAATGATCTTCCTGGTCCAAATAATCAACAAACAACTCAGATTGTACAACCTACACAAAATGCACAATCGAGTATGAATACTCAACAAAATATAACTATGGATGTCACATACAATCCAAATAACATTAGCACACAACCAACAATAAATCCACAAATCCAACAAAACAACATTCAACAAATTCAAAATCAACAATTAAGTCAACCAAATATGACATATGGTGATGTAGTCAAAACTCTTGATAATAAAGCTCCTGAAACTGTGCAAATGAATAATGGTAATTCAATGACAAATATTTTACAAAATATGGAACAATTAGCAAAAAGTGGGGCATTTCAGTTACCATCACGTGATATTCCACGAGAAGAAAATAATATGGATATGCAAAGTCGTGTAAATTATATTCCACAAGCTAATAATTACATAGATGAATATGAAAGTCAAGAAGAAATTAATAATCACCATCGTCAAATAGAGAATAAAAAGCAATCATTAGAAGTATTTTATGATAAATTACAAATACCATTGTTAATAGGATTGTTATATTTTGTATTCCATTTACCTGTGGTAAATAAATGGTTTCTCAAAACTTGTACATATTGTTTTCATAAAGATGGTAATATGAATTTTAATGGTTACGTAATGAAGAGTTCTGTATTTGCTTCTATATATTTTGGAGTGACTTTCCTTCTAGATACATTGAATAATCAAACAAACTGATTCAACATATATAAATACAAATTAACACAAAATAATAAATCATTATTGTATAAATGAGTCCAAATGTTATCATAATGGCAGGAGGTCTCGGTAAACGTATGGAATCTACATTGCCAAAAGTATTGCATAAAGTTTTAGACAAACCAATGTTAGTTCATGTTATTGAAACGGCATTGGCACTGAAACCAGATAATATTTTCGTAATTGTGGGAAAATATTTATCAGTAATAGAGAATACGCTCAGTGAATATGGTGTACTAAAATGTGTTAAATTTGTACATCAAACAGAACCACTCGGTACAGGTCATGCGATTCAATGCTGTCGTGAGCATATTAAAAATTTAAATTCCAAATTATTGATTCTTTCAGGTGATGTCCCATTGATCAAAGAAATTACTCTTTTGCAAATGATAAATAAATTAGATAAAGCTCGAATTATGACAACCATATTAGAAGAACCTTATGGATACGGACGTGTTATTGAAAGTAATGGTATATTTTCAAAAATAGTAGAACAAAAAGATGCCAACAAAGAAGAGTTAAAATGTCAAAAAGTTAATGCAGGTATCTATTCTTTTGATAGTAATGTATTATATAAATATTTACCATATTTGTCAAATGACAACGCTCAAAAAGAATATTATTTAACAGATATTGTTGAAATTATCAAAAATAATGAACATATTGATATTGAGTTATTCAATATGTCAAAAGAACAACAAATCGAATTAACCGGTGTAAATACAAAACAGCAATTAGAGGAACTGAATAAAATGTTACGTGAAAGCAAATAATTATTTAACAAAATACTATAACCTTATATAATTTATAGTATTTTATAGTATTTTATAGTATTTTCTGCTCTTGAATATTTATTCTATCTACAGAATTAATTTTGACATTTTATGTAAATCATATATCATAACTGAATCATCATATGTTTGAGTTTTTAAAGTTGGATCAATTTGAAAATATCCGTGGTTTTCAAAGAATTTGATTACATTGTCACAACCAATTGGTTGCCAAGCAAGTAAATTTACTTTTTCAACATTATGTACATTTTTGACAAATGTTTCAAAATTATTTAATACATATGATCCAAAACCACGTTTTTTTTCAAATACTTCTAAGTTATTTAAATAAGCAACACTATTTGTAATTTGAAAATTAATGTTACCAAACGGCAAATTATTTTTCATCAGGTTGATATTGTAAAGACATTTAGAAGGAAATTTACTAACCATGTACGATAATACCATTTACCATAACAATATATTAATATTAATACAAATAAAATAACCGCATAGCAAACTACAAATATATTGCCATTTCATTACCTTTTAATTCAAATCCACATTTTTCGTAAAATTTCTTATTTTCATCACTACAATCTAATATTATTTTATAACATTCTTTACATTCTTCCTTCGCTATTTCAATTAATTTTTTTCCCATTCCAAACCCACGCATAGATTCATCTACAACAACATCTTCAATATGACCAACTTTACCGAAATTATGTATAATTTTATCTTCAATCAACACGGTAATTGTAGCAACAATATTCAGGGTTTCTAAATCTCTTATTATTTTAACAATATGGTTTTTGGATAAATTATTTATAAATGTAGAAAATGCTTCTTTTGTAATTTTTTCTGGTTCAATTGTAGTTAATTGTTTAAGCAAATGAAAATAATTAGTCGCATAATGATCTTCGCATAAATCTTCAATGTAAAATTTTTTATTATTCTTTTCAAAACAAAGCTGCTTCATATAGTTTTTTTGTATATAATATTCTAATTTTTCACGTATTAATTTCACTTTTTCTTGACAAGTAGATTCTATATAAACACGTAAATAATTTTCTGTTCCAGAAGGTCTGACAAAAGCAGTGATATTTGATTTGCATATATCATCAATATAATTTTGCAATTTAATTGGTTGAACTAATCGAAGTTCATTTTTTGTTGTAATAAATTCATCTTTATTAGCTACTTCCATTTTAAATAAATCATATGGATAATCATAATAAAGTGAATTCCAAAATTCTAATGTTATATTTAATTCTTGTATAATATAAAATATCGCAAACATATCCATGATACCATCTCCAATTGTAGGATGAAAATATTTTTGTAAATCAATAAGTTCATCATAGTCTTTATTAAAGACTACCGTTCCGTGACCGTTTGATTCAAAATAAATACTTATATCATGTTTCATTGCTTCTTTATGAAGATGTTTTACACCAGTTGCTGTACAATATGTTTTAATTCCTAGTGAATGAATAAATTCAATAAATGCTTGATTGCTGTATCCAGTATGTATTACAGCAATATTTGTAAGATCTTCTAATTTATTTGAAATGTAATATGCAATTAAAGCACTAATCTTATCACCATTTAATAGTTGGAATTCGTCTTTGTTATTCAAATAATAAAATACTATTCTATCCGCATCACCATCTAATGATGCATATAAATGATTTCTAACTTCTAGTTGACAAGGTAATACCTTGTTGTTTACTACAAAATCAGATCCACAACAAAGATTCAACATTTCAAAATTAGCAGTGTTTGTATTCACCAATGTATAAATATTATGATTTTTATTTATATTACGAACATCTTGTAATATTTTACTTCCTATACCATTTGCACAATCACATATAATATGTTTTGAACTATCTAATGTTGATGCAAGAGCTCCTAAGTATTCAATATAAGGAACTACACCGTGATTGCTTTTATACAAAGCATAATGTAAGCCTGGTGTTGAGATATACCCATAATTGTGAATGATTGTCTTTTTATGAATATTCATTACACCAGCTAAAATTAAGTCACATAACTCGGGAGAACTTTCTCTTGAATCATAACCAATGTATATTTCTGAAATGTTTCTTGTGTCATCTTTTATATGAATGAGTTCTCCTGATATTGTATTATTAATATATCTTGTCATAAATGATTCATCTTGTCTTGTAATCATTTCACCATTGTTATTAATTAATTTAATACCATTATCCTCAGCAGGATTATGAGATGCTGTTATCATTATTCCATAATGATTATTATTTTTAATACTTAATATTGTAACAGCTTCGCCAACTTTTTCTGCAATTAATTTCATAATACTATGATGAAAACGAAATCCAGATGTTCCATAATTATATATCATATATAATGCATTGTGATAAATTAATAGTGATAAAAGTGTAAAAATGGATCATATTATTAATAATAAAAATACATTTGAATATAAAAAGAATTTTATAAAACTAAATAAATGGCAAATTCTGATACAGGTGAACCACAAACACAACAACTCGATAAGTTATTCTCTGACTTTATTAGTGATTTGAAAACCACGTATCCTGAATATAATTCGCAATTTGAATCATTATATAATGATGAAAAACTGAATATGGATTTAATTTTAACTCACAGTCAGAATATTTACCCAGAACGTTTTTTTGATATTCTTTATAAAAATGAAGATATTTTTAAGGAAGATTCGGAATCAAATACACATTTTTTACCAAATATTGAATTCAAAAATTTGTGGAATTTAGAAGGAGTATCTGATAATACAAAAGCTGTCTCTTATACACATCTGACGCTGCCGACGACTCCTTACGTGTAG
>OJCJ01000074.1_pt1 | contig 18594 bp, 18 predicted proteins | sample 1591811 | NCBI WGS metagenome assembly OJCJ01 (sample SAMN05416758, study PRJEB24817) | seawater metagenome | isolation source: Sea water | place: Canada:Atlantic | collected 2013-07
AATTCCAGAAGCATACCGTATTTGGGCACAAATAGCAATAGGTACTATTAATATTAGTGCTGGTATTATAACAACAATTCAACAATTTTTGAAAATAAATGAATTATTAGAAGCACATCGTGTCAGTTCTATATCGTGGGGTAAATTTTATGAAAATATTAAAATTGAATTAGCAAAGCATCCGAAAGATCGCGATGGACCATTGGAAATGTTAAAACACTTTAAAGAAGAGTTTGATCGTTTGATGGAAATAAGCCCTACAATTGAGGATGCTGTTATTAATGAATTCAAATCACGTTTTGGTAGTAAGAAAAATAAAACACAATTAAATGAAACAGCTATAACAATTAATTCACGTTTTGGAGAAAAATTCCGAGAATTGTTTACTAATGATGATATGATTGAAGAAAATGATGAAATGCACTTACAAGTTCAATCAATATTTAGTGACTACATGAAAGATGTTAAAAATCTAAATAAATCCAAATCAAAAAATCATTACGCATATTTGAAAAAACCAGATATATGTGACGAATTAGTTTCTACAACTGATATGGTACATCAGTGGTATTTAAAACCAAAAAATAAAAAAGAAGAAATTGTATACAAAGAGGATCCAGAGGCAATTAAAGAAATTGAATTGAGAAAAGAGAGAGAAATTTACAAAAGATTATTGGATGAATTTTGCAGAGGATATTATAATATAAATGAACGTGAGCCATTTGATGATGAAATTTTAGAAAACATGGAGAGAAGTATACCAAAACAAATACTGTTATCATTGATAGAACAAAGAACAGAAAATGTAATGGAAGATTCTACATATGCAAATGACAACGCGTTTCATAGACCTCGAAAAAGTAAAACGATGAATGATACATAAATAATATTATCTTGTGAATGACACAATCCAAATTCATTATTTTACACTTAAAGCATTAAATGTATATATTGGATGAAGTGTGTAGAAATAGATGATTTAACATTTAAATATGAAAATAATACCATATTCAAAAACTTTTCATTGGATCTATATACAAAGAATTGTTATGTATTATCAGGATTAAATGGGTGTGGTAAGTCAACCCTTCTGAAAATAATAGGAGGAAAGTCTTTATGTGAAGCAGAAAGAGTAAAAGTGCTATTAAAAGATCCTTTTAGAGACACAAGTTTAAATAATGATATAACATTTATAAATAACGATTGGGGAACTAAGACAGTTGCATATACAGGGTATAATATACCAATACAATCCAGTCTAAAAGTGAATGAAATGATGGTTGCATTAAAAAAAAGATATCCTGAAAGGAACAGCGAATTATTAGATATATTAGACATAAACCAAGAATGGGTGTTGAATGCACTTAGTGAAGGTCAAAGAAAACGAGTTCAGTTATATTTATCATTAATACAACCATTCAAGATATGTCTTCTTGATGAAATAACAGTAAATCTAGATTTATTGGTAAAGGATAAATTGATGAAATATCTTAAGAATGAAACATTACAACGTGAATGTTGTATTGTTTATGTGACGCATATTTTTGATGGTTTAGAAGATTGGTGTACACGCTTATTGTATTTGAAAAAATCAAATGTTATTGAAAATACAAATATTGAAAATATTCCCAATATTTATAAATATCTTTTATCAAGATTTAAAATAGAGTATACAAAGGAAATGGAGGCAACATCAGAGATAGATAAACCGAAAGAGAAAGAAGCAAATAATTATATTAATAATGCATCAAAGAAAAACGCTGGTGGTTATACTAGTGGTGTATTGATAGGTGTGAATGTTTCGCAATATAATTAACGGAATAGAATACTAAATAATCCTCGATGTTTTGGTTTTTTTAAAGTTTTCTTTTTAGATGCAGCTTTCAAGTTGGCAGTTTTAGATCTTTTTGATGTAGTAGATTTTTTAACTTTTTTCTTTGGTGCATTTTTAGCAGTGGTTTTTTTTGAAGAAGTTTTCTTAACAGCTTTTTTTTTGACGGTTTTCTTTACAGCTTTCTTTACTTTTTTAGCTTTTTTTGCCTTCTTTTTAGCACCACCCACTAATACATTGCGATGTTTATCCTGTTGTGGAGAATTTACACTCATTTGTGCACTATTACTACTTACAACCATAGCAGTACCATTACTTTTGTTAGTAGATGAATTTTCTTCTTTCTTCCCCGAAAAAAATTGTGAAATAGATTGTAACCCACTATTAATTGTTTTAGTCAAACGTTCATTCATTTGGACACCAGTTTCTTGTATTGTTTCTAATGTGCTAGGAGTATCAGTAGTTGATTTTTGTTGTGATTGTTGATTTGTGTTTTGTTCAATTGACATGTTGTGTTCTTTAAAGAGATCTTTATTAGAATCATCACTTTTAATTGAATCATTTACTGACATCATACCATTATTTGAAGTTATGTTTGGACCAATACTTTCACTAACATTCATTTGTACATTATTTGTCTTATTTTTAATTTCATTTGTAGTCATGTTTTCGACGCGATTTGAAGAACCATTATTGCTATTTGAATTACTTTTATTGCTATTTGAAGAACTATTATTGCTATTTGAAGAACTATTATTGCTATTTGAGTTATTTTTGTTTTTATTTTGTTTGATAAGTTGGTCTACATTCAATGGTAATGTAAATTCTTCAAACTCTTTGTTAGAATTTTTATCTAGATTTACCATTTTACCAACGCTTGTATACTTGGATTCTGTTAAAGCATTTGCCAATGTATCTGATTTTTTAGAAGGTTCAATATAAACAATTAGTTCACGAATTAAATATTGTTTTTTAGATGTACTATGAACGAAAAAATGTTTCTCATAATAATCGTGAATTTTTTTCAAAAATATTTTAACAAATATATCGGAATCTAAACCCTCAACTGTTTTGAATAAATCAAAAATAACAAGTTTAGTATAATTATCATCTGTTGAATCAATACTTATACTACACATTCCAAATGGAGTATTTTTAGTTTCCATGGACACTTCGTCATAACCAACTAAAACAAAAAACAATTTATTTTTATACTTTTTTTGATTTAGATTGTCCTTTGATTGATACACATATTGAAAACATTTTTCTAATAATATTTTATCCTCTTTATTTTCTAATTTATCCAAATTATCATCATTCATAATTTCTTTTAAATGTAATTTATTGAAATTTTTTCTAGTAAATTGTAACTGATTTTTATTCATATTATATCTATTCATTAAATATATATAATAGATATAATAAAAATTATGAAACGTATGAAACATTTCATTATGATATATAATTATTATTTTACATTATCTTAATTTGGTTAGCATCTTTATTTAGTTAATATCTTTATTTGGCTACTATTCTCTTGTAACAAATAGTCTGTTCATATTTCTGACTTCAATTTTATCTTCTTCTGGATAGAATAGACGTTGTGCAATATCTGTATTTCGAAAGCGAATACTATAATTTTGTTGAATATTATTACGTCCAACACGTCCCAATGCTTGTATTATTTTTTCTTGTGTCATTGATGATAAATCTTTACTGATATAACCGTGACAAAATTGATAATTAGTACCATAAATATAATCATCTGTCGCGATAATGATAAATAGTTTTTGCTTTTCAGCCATCGACTTCATAATTTCCAAATATTCTGGCGCAACATTTTCAGAAAACATACCTATTCCCATTATTAATAGCAATTTCCATATGTGTTCTACATTTCCTAATTCCATAATCTGTTTGATATAAATCTCATCGATTGGCCTATAATATGGTTTGCTCATATCTTGACTTTGAATTGCTTCTTTTAATGATTTATCGCTTATCCATTTATCCATATGATTTTTTGAATTTGGAACATATTGTGTATCTATATTAACAAGTTTCAGTAAACTTTGAATTTGCTCTAACTCTTTTTCTAAATGACGTAATTCTATTTTTTTCCTTGTACTTTTCGATACATCCCCTCCTCCATTTGGTTTTGAATGGTTATCACATATCTTATCATTTGCGTTATCATTCAAATCTTGCGACATATCTTCTATTTGTTTATCTATTTTTGACATCTGCTTCCCTATCTGTGTGTTATATTGTATAGAACGATTGAGTTCGTCCAATACTTTTGTTGGGATATTTGCTTGTTGAATGCAAAACTTTGCAATAGCTTCAGGGTTTTTCGTCATAAATATAGTTGGTCCATCAGTTAATGTATATGCATCTTTTGTTGTGATATACATACCAACATTCTTTTCATCTTTATTTCCAATCAAGTATTCTTTGTTTTTTGTAAAATATTCTTGCACCAATAAAAGTTTTTCTTCGTCTAGTAATGTTAATAAATCAATATAATAATTTTTCAGATTTTCCATTGTTATTGATTGAACGTCTGGAAAGTATTTTTCTAGTTTATAATCATCATCACCATCGCCTAATATATTATTCTGTAATACGAATGTAATAAATCGACCAATTTCATTAAGGTCTAAGTATCTTAATAGTGTAATATTGTCTTGGAGACGCATTATAATTTGTCTCAAATCATTATGACATAAGGATTCAAGTAGATGAGGCATTATAACTTTCCCCTCATTATCAATTAATGGAATTGTTTTCTTACAATCACTACTTGAAACATTGTAAATATGACCATTTTCAAATTTAATTCTATAATCTCTCACTAAATTATGCAACTCATCTTGGGAAGGTAAAGTAGCCGAGGACAATACAATATTTGGTATAATATTCTTTGACCAAACTTGTTGAATCAAACTATGGTTATGATGTTCTTCATAATCTAATGAAATAGTTGGTTCATCCCAAAACGTAATCATTTTTTCTTTGTCGTGAAAACTACACATATAATACATTGCATGTATATAGGATTGGATGTCACAAATCATAATTTCTACTTTACTTCCATCACTATGATCTGTTTTTTGCATCCCATTTTTGTATTTGATACGTGTTCCTGTTTTTTCGTTCAGCACAAAAGAGTTGCTTGCAAAGAAATGAAGTCTGATATCTTCACTTGATGAACAACCGAACGCAAAAGCTACTTTTTTTTGTACACTTAATGCTGATTTAGCCAATGCTAAACCAACATGTCGTGCAGCACATACAAATATCACTTTATGATTCACACTTAATCCTAATGGAGACATTGTTTTCCCAGTAGCAGTAGGGGCAACATATAATGCTAATTTTGGATGATAATTTGCATCATCTCCGCCATTAAATATTTGAAATATGTGTTTTTGATGATTATATAATTGCATATCACCATATTGTAATAAATGAGGATTACCCTCAATATATTTAGAAGCATTAGTTACTAATTTTTCAAGTGAAATATCTCTTTTGAAATGTAACAAAATATTTTCAATAAAATCAACAACAAATTTATTTGGATTTTCTACATTTGAATTAATTATATGACTCAAAGTATAATAAAACTTGACAAATCTATCCTTTCCTTTACCTTGATATTTCAATAATTTTTCTACTAAATCCAATAATACATATTCATATAAGTTACTGCATTTTTCTAAAATATTTTCAACTTTATTTGTTTCTAAACGAATAATATCTGATTTTTTCAAATTAATTTTTATTTTGTTTTCTAAATTTACGTTAAAAGTAAACGATGATGTATTAGATAAATTGTAATTTTTTATAAGTTTTTTTATAGTTTTCATAAAATATGTTGTATACAAATATTGTTCAATAGCTTCTTCATAATGAATTTTCATAAATGTCATCAGAGTATTATTATTGTTATATTTGTAATCCAAATCATTGTAAGCTGTTACAATCATTTGGAGAATTTCTTTTTCATCTCTACTTACAGGAACCTCAATTGATTCCCATTCCATTTTTGTTAGTTTACGTTGATTAAAATCCATATCTGTGTAATTGTGTTTAATGAGATTTTATGTTTAAATGAAAATCAATTTTATTGAAAATTAAACTTTATTATTATTATTTTAATTAAGAGCACGTTTGTATTCTTTTAATACAAGATCACGCTGTTTTTTATAATCAACAATTGGTTGTGGATATTCAACTGATTTGTAATTTTTATAACAACTATCCCATTTATGAATGTGTTTTGGCATTACATCACTAAGTTCTGGTACAAATGTTTTAATATAAATACACGCAGGATCGTGTGTTTCAGATTGAGACCAAGGGTTGAAAATACGAAAATAAGGTTGACTATCTACTCCGGAACCAGCTATCCATTGCCAATTTCCATTATTTGATGCTACATCATAATCAACTAATTTTTGGGCAAAATATTTTTCTCCTTCACGCCAGTCAATCAATAATGTTTTTACTAAGAAACTTGCAACAATTAAACGTGCTCTATTGTGCATGTAACCCGTATTGTTTAATTGACGCATAGCAGCATCTATTATTGGAAATCCTGTTTTACCATTTTTCCAAGAATCTAAATTTTTTTTAGATGTAGAATCGTTATTCCATTTGATCATATCATATTTGGAATTCATTGCTTTGCCAAGATTGTTGGGGTTATTATACAAAATACAAGCGTAAAATTCACGCCAATACAATTGTCGTATAAGTCCACTATCTATACCAAAATTATTTTTCCAATATTTGTATACTTCACGAATTGATATACAACCATATTTTAAATAGGCAGATAGTTGAGATGTTTTAAGAGATAAATTATTTCGTGAATTATTGTAATCATTTTGATATTTTTTAGATAAATCTAATAACAATTTTCCGTGACAACGTCCTCCATATAAAATAAGATCTTTGTTAGGGTTGTTCACAAATTTATGGTATGCATCATTTAATGATATTGTATTTGCTTCATTTTCATCAAATGATTTAAATTTTTTAAAATAAGATGTTGATATTTGGTTTACTTTTAATGAAACAGTGTCAGTATGTAAAATATTGTTATAAAATGGTGTAAATTTTTGATACATACTATTATTATTTGGATTATGTAATATTCCAGATTCTAAACTATGTAAAGTGTAATCTTCACTAGTTATAAGTGTAACTTTCAATTTACTTGCTAATTTTTCAATATGTTTATCTCGTTTTAAAGCATATGGTGTAAAATCTTTGTTATATCCAATATGTGTTACATTATAAGAACTAACTAATTGCTCAATAATATCTTCATTCGTTCCATAAAAGCATTGGAATGATATGTTTCCTTTTTTCTTGATTTGATGTTCTAAGTCATATAATGATTCTATCATAAATTGCACACTATGTTCTGATTTATATTTATTTTTTTCTACTTGCTCAGGAGTAAAAATAAAAACTGGATAAATAGTGGAACACTGTTTAAACATTTCAAAAAGACTAGAATTATCATTTATACGATGATCTCTTCGAAATATAAATAATCCTATATTATTGGATTGTGTCATATATTATAAGTTGTTTATATTTTATATGATTTACATAAAAAATAAACAGAACATAGTGTGCAATTATTAAACTATTATACTACTGGTATGTATTGAACAGTATTTGAATCATAAATGGTGGCATCAAATATATCATTATACCCTTCTACATATACATTATCTCCACTATATAAAGAATTACACCCATATTCAGAAGTACAACTTTTGCCATTAATACTAATTGGTAATTTGATAGCATTTGATTTATCATTCATTGTATAATATTGCCATTTATCTCTATTGCTTAATAATGGACGACCAAATAATGGTAAAATAGTATCTTTATGTGAATTACGTGTTAGAATTCCAATTTGACGATATTCTGGAATTGGTCCTTGTGTTGGTACGTTAATTGCTATTCCCTTTTGTATACTATTATGTAGATATTGATTGGGTTTTAATGGTGGTGCATAAGGATCTAATAGTGTTTCTGTTTTATCTTGATGAATAGGCAATTCTCTTGATGACATAGTATATTGTTGTGGCAAATGAAAATTGTTGCTAGAATTATTTACCGATGAAGTTTGTTGATTTTTATCTTGAAAATACAAATAAATAAAATAAGCAATTATTGAAAATAAGATGACTATTATAAATAATGTTACATTTTCTATACATATTACTCCTGGTGGACATTTCTTAGGCATATTGATATATATTGAGATATTAATTCAATATATATCTTAAATTTTAACACCAAATATACTTAAAATGATGTGAATAAATTATTCAATTTAGTTAATAATAAACTATGTGGATTAATAGTTACTAACATATTTGTTAATAATAATGAGGATAATAATACAATACTCATATTTTTAGTGAAACGTCTTACTAATAAAGCAATTAATGTAAAGACAACAACAACATCAAAACGTTGCATAGAAGCATAACCTAATACATTAGTAGATACCATAAAAATCATAAAATATAAAAAATAAACATTTTTGAATATTTCTGCCATATACTAAACGATTAGAAAATATTTTATATTCAATATAATTAGAATTAAATAGGTTGACTACTAGCCACATCTATAAATTTATAAAAAGGTGGGCTTGGTTTATGTGGTTTTGAGGTAAATTCAGGATGAAATTGAGTACCAAAATAGAATGGATGAATATTTTTATCTAATTCTACGATTTCCATACGCATACCTGTTGTATCTTTACCGCTAAATAGAATACCGTTTTCTTGAAGTTCATCAATATAGTTTGGAGAAACTTCATATCGATGTCTATGTCTCTCTATCACAGATAAATCATTGCTTTCACAATAAATTTCATTTGCAAATGAATCTTTTTGTATAATAGTTTTCCTAGCCCCTAATCGCATTGTCCCTCCCATTGTTGTTTTTGATCCCTCTGGCATAAATATTATCACATTTTTTTCTTTCGTCTTCTCTTTATCATGATTGTCATCTGTAAATTCTTCTGATGTTGCATCCAAAATATTTAATATATTTCTGGCAAATTCAATAACCATTACTTGCATTCCAAGACATATTCCAAGAAAAGGCTTTTTATGTGTTCGACAATATTTTGCTGCTATAATTTTACCCTCTACACCTCTATTACCAAATCCACCTGGTACAACTACACCATCAGCATTTATTAAATTTTGATAAGATTCACTATTTATATCATTATTTTCCAATTCAGTTGCATCAATCCAAATAATATTAATAGTTCGTTGTAAATGTATTCCAGAATGTTGTAATGCTTTTATTACAGATAAATATGAATCACTAAACCCAGTATATTTACCAACAATAGCAATATTTGTTAACTTATTATCATCTAATTTAGTTTCTTCTATATTAAAGGCAATTGTTTTCCAAATTCCAAAATTTGGTTCTTCAAGCATATGTTCTAATTTAAAAAATCGTTTTATTGTAGTATTAACTCCCTGTTTCGATAAAATCATTGGAACATGATATATATTTGCAACATCATGAACAGATATAACACGCGATGGTTCAATATGACAAAATGAACTGATTTTTGACTTAGTAGAATGTAAAATTTCATTACAAGATCTTACTACTATCATATCTGGATTTATACCTAAACTTCGTAATTCTTTTACAGTATGTTGAGTTGGTTTTGTTTTTTGTTCGTCAATACTACCTAATGTTGGAACAAGAGATACGTGTATAAACATTACATTTTCTTTACCAATTTTAAATTGAAATTGTCTAACAGCTTCAAGAAATAACATTGATTCTATGTCTCCAACAGTTCCTCCTATTTCTACTAAACATATTTCTGGTTTTTCACCTGTACCATCTACTGAAATTTCACTAATACTTTCTAATAATTCAATTACTAAATCTGATCCGTGAGGTATTATTTGTACTGTTTTACCAAGATAATCACCTCTTCTTTCTCTTGTTACCATTTCTTGGTATATTTTTCCAGATGTAATATTATGTTTTGATGATAATGTTATATCAAGAAATCGTTCATAATTCCCCAAATCTAAATCTGTTTCTCCACCATCATCAAGTACAAATGTTTCACCATGTTCAAATGGTGACATTGTTCCAGCATCTACATTCATATAAGGATCTATTTTAATCGCAGTAACTTTAATTCCAGATGATGCCAATAGCCTACCTATACTACTAATTGTAATTCCTTTACCAATACCAGATACCACGCCTCCTGTTACAATTATATATTTCATAGTTAATAAGATATCATATTAATATAAATATTAGAAATGAACTTAAAAATTCAAATACTCTTATGAGTATGAGTAATAATCAACAAGAATCACACGAAAAATCACACGAAAAATCACACGAAGAATTACAAGAAAACACTTTAAACTTAAAACTAGATATTCCAGAACAACATAAAGATGATACAATTTTACATAATAGAATGAAGTATGACTCTCCAATACTACATCAACCTTCTCATTACGATTTAGATGAAATTAAAGAAGAAGATGATTCATGGTTATCAAAAATGTTTACAGATGAAGATTTCAAACAAAAAGTTTCCATGGTAATTACAGTGACAGTTGAAATGTATCGTGTAATAATGAGTTCATTATTGCTACTATTTGTTCCACAATCTTGTAATAATAACCAATGTAGTATTAATGAGAAATTGTCACCGGATGCACAATTCGAAATGTTTGTTCTGGTATCTAATTTCTTCACATTATTTGCATTTACAATTACATATATTATTGAATCAAGACGTGAAAATATTTTAATAACGTATTTAGATGTTAATAGATTCAAACCACGTGATAATGATTCAGTGGCTAAGGAATTATTACTATTATCAACAAAACGATTAAAAAGAATAGAAAAATATGACAAAATGTACAAACATTTATCCTATTCATCTATTTGTGTATTTACATTAAATACACTATTCAGTACAATTATCATATTCGATAATTTTTTGGACTCAAAGACGATAACAGTTTTATTAACAAATATGTTGTTTATGAGCTCCAAATTATATGATATGTATAACATTGTAAATACAAAAGATTTTGTATTTTTATCAGCATATTTAACCCGAAAAGTTCAATTTAATGATGTGGACCAGGACAAAATAGAGACAAGAGAATCATTTGTTGATAGTCAGGCTGATACACCTGAGAAATATTTGAATCATAGTGCAGAAAAAAAATTTCATTTTGATGAATAAGCGCATTTCTTCTTTTTTAAAAAAATTGAATTAATTTATAAATATATAAACATATATTAATAAAATAAATATGAGTGAAATCAGTTTAAGCAGCATCCAATTTACAAATATTTATAATGTCCGTAAGAATATTATCGAAATATTAAGCAGTATAAATTATAATGTTAGTGATTATGAAAACTTTTCAGTCAATGAATTAAATGCAATGATTCAACATAATTCTCTTGACTTTTATGTTCACAAAAACCAAGAAAATACAGATAATGTAGAAGATTTATTAGAAAAAGAAGAACAAATGAAATCAATAAATAATATATACATTAAATTTTATGAAATTGGTGGTAAAAGTACAAAGCGTTTAACTCCTCAAAATATCGAAGATATGATAGATGAATATTATTATATTAGACAAATATTGAAACCACAAGATAGATTATTGATAATATCTAATGATGATCCTAATGATACTTTAAAGACATACTTGAAAACATTATGGGACACCAAAAAGATCTTAATAACAATAATCGGAAGAAAGCGCTTACAATTCAATATACTAAAACATTCGATGGTACCGCCTCATGTTGTATTAAATGTGGGACAAACACGACAATTAAAAAAGAATTATAATGTAATCAATGATAGCAATTTACCGGAAATATCACGATTTGATCCGGTAGCATTGCTACTAGGAATGAAACCTGGACAAATTTGTAAAATTACAAGAAACAGTAAAACAGCAATTCATGCACCATATTATCGTGTTTGTGTGAATTATTAAATATATGTATTATTTATGACAGAAAGTAATAATAATAAAACTTGTAAAAATCCAAAATTACCAGAACAATTTGCAAAGGAAATAGAAAATTATTTAGATAAGTTAAAGCAGCCTGATGAATTTCAAAATGAATTTGAATCTTTATTAGAATCATTGGAGCAAACTATTTCTTTATTGTTGAAGGAATTGGATAATTTAATGGATCTGACAAATGTAGATTGTGAAGCAGAAGTAAGATATAAACAATTATTAAAACAATTACAAGAAGAATTTAAATTATATGAAGCTTTGTATGAATATTTACAAAGTCATAAAGACATTGTTACAGAGCTTTTGGAAAAACTAAACAACAATAAAGATGATAACGACACAATGAGTCAAAAAACAATGATGGAAAATTTAAAAGAAAAGGTAAGAAAATATACGGAACATGGTAAATATAAGCAAATGTTAAAAGATAAAACATACATGTATAAATATAATACTCATTATGGGTATGCATTAGGTACAGGAGTGTTAGTAATGATTGGATTTACTGTATATAGTTCTTATAAAAAGTAAATCAGAAAACTTACTACATTTTTATTTACGATTTTTATAACCCATTATATTATAATGGATTATAAACATAAAAGTGATGTAGCGACATTACACGCTAGAAATGATGATTTTGAACTAAGAATGAAATCAAAATATTTATATTATATATTTTTAAATGTTGTTACAGTGTTATTGGTAATACTGACAATATACTTTATGAACAAAGATGGTTTGAATAATTTACATCAACAAATAATTAACATTCCAAATATAGTAAAATTAATGTTACTTATTGCATTAGGATTGTTGCTTATCCAATAATTAATTTAACATTTTAATTTCTTTGCTTATTGTTTTTGCACCTGTTTGTATATTTGTTTTTATTATTGTTTTTGTTTCTCTATTATTTCTTTTTTCTATGATAGTTTCAATGTGCTCATTACCTTTTCTTACACTAGAACGATGTGTTGTAGAAATAGAATTAGTTGGACTATTTTGAAATATATGTACACGTGATGGAAATGAACTATTTATAAAGTGAAACATTGGATTACCACTTGACTTATTTGGCATATGTGACATATTTCCCATATTTTGAAATAAATCACGAAATAAATCGTGGGGATTACGAGATGTAAAATGATTATTCATATTTTGTGTTGGTGTTGTTTTATTAGTAAGAATTTCATATGCTTCTGCAATAGATTTAAATTTTTCTTGGGCTTCTTGTGATGGATTTTTATCAGGGTGATATTTTAATGCCATTTTTCTATATGCTTTTTTAATTTCACTTTCACTTGCATCTGATTCTAATTCTAATATCTTATAGTATTTAGACTTATCAAAATACATTATTATAATAAAGTAAAAGATTTTTAACTTATTTTTTGTATTTAATATATATGTTTGATTATATTGCATATATTCATAAAAATGATTCTGATTTTAGAGGACAATATAGTAATAGTCAATTGAATGAAATAGATACATTAAAAGGTAAATCACAATCATTAGAGGAATCACTTGATGAAAATTATCAAAATTATACTATTTTTGCTATAACATCACTTATAATCACAATTGTGGGTGTCTCAATGATGTCTTCTAAATAAATAATTTATATTATATTTTGTTTTAAGTACTATATCATATAAATTTACGCGCTGTCTAAGTTATTCTTCATCAGGTATATTCAGATTATCTGTAATTGATTTTGGTATAATTGATGATTTTGCAATGGATTTGATTATTCGCTTAACTGATTTATTATCTTCCTTAGTATGATTTTGTATCATATTGATTAGTAAATCACTTTTCGGATTTTCTGAATCTTGGCATTCTGGATTTTCTTTTACCCAATTACTTATTTTTGCAATATTATTTTGTTTCAATACTCCTATTGCTGTTTTCATTTTATCTTTATCGTTATCTTTGTTCCATTGTTCATTATCTTTTATATATAATGTTTCACGCTTTAAATCTGTACAGTGTATTGGACGTTTGGTAACTTCCATATTTTCAATAGCTTTCGTGAAAATATTAGTCATACCTTCTGTAAAGCCATTTTTACCAGTGTATTCTAGTTGTGATAGTTCTACGTGTAACGACTTTACGAAATCAATTAAATTAATAGCATCTTTACATTGTTCATTTAAGAAAAATTGTAAATTAAAGTTATTATTTTGAGTATTATTGGTATTGTGTGAATTTGTATTATTTGTAGTATTGCCTATTTTAGGAATGATTTCATTTATCTGCTCTTGTTGTTTAATTAATGTTTTTTGTAATTCTTTGTTTTGATATACCATCTCAATAAACATTTCTTTATAGTTGTTTTCTGAATCATTTGTAATAATAGACGTATTTGATATACTATTGTCTTGAATTGGTTGGCAAATATTTTCATTTTCATCAATTATATACCTACATTTTTTTCTGTGTTGAGATAGTCCTTGTCGGTATTTATATGATTTTCCGCAACTACATACATGGTTTGCGGAACTTTTTGGAACTTTTATGTCATCATTTGTCATCATTTTATGTTTGCGTGTCAATAAATGCCTTGTATATTGACTTTCTCTTATTGTAATATAGTTACAAAATTTACATTCAAAATTTGGAACTTTTCCCGAACTTTCTTTGTCATTCAGCGTCATTATTTTATAATGACATAAAAAGTTCGAAATTTCAACGAATAAAATTTGTAAAAAAAGTGAAAAAATTTATCGTCACAACTTTTTCATACAAAAAATGCGTTTTGTGAGCATTATCGTCTAAAACGCCTTTTTATTGATAGGGAAAGTTTTTTAATTTTCAAATCATATTGAGAATTGAAAAAATGGACAAAAATAATTGTCCTTTTTTGAGATTCTGAAAATACTTTTGAAAAAAAAGTGCAAAATGTGCATTTACAGCATTTTTTAAAAAAATTGATTTGAAATAGTAATTATTAGCATATTAGTATACAAAATGGATATATCGTGTTTAAAAACAAAATTTACAATGAAGCTATATAATAATACTGTGCCATATTTACTCTTCTTTATGGAACGATTTGAATATGTTATTGACACATTTTCATATTTATTTGAGATACTTGGAACATTGCTTTTAACAATAATACTTGGATTGAGTATATGTTTAAAATATGCAATATTTCATTTTTGGGATGCCTTCATGGATTTCACAAAACGCAAAAATAAAATGAAGGATGGAGGCATACGTTATAATTTACTATTCACTCATAATGATAGTATTATCGGGAATATCTTCCTATTTAATCAAATAAAATCATCTACTCAGATGGAATTGATGAAAAATGTTAATCATATGACTTGTGTATTAAGTGGAAGTTTTCGTGAGTATTATCTAATTGAAGGTTTGAAAACAGATACAAAATGGATGTGTATTCGTAGAAATTCTGGACATTTTAAACACGAAAATAGTGAACAACACTATCGAATTGAATTAGCAGAAAATATCAATGATAAAGAACCATGGATATTATCATTACAAATAAAACATATCAATTGGTTACATTTCTTCAATTATTCATCATCACAACAAAGCGATGTGAAAGCAAATCGTTTTGAAGTAGATGATGATTACAATGCATACAGTGAAGATGATGTTTTAGAAACAATTGATGAGGAAGAAGAGGAAGAAGAGAAAGATAATGATAAAGATAATAGTGATAATTATGGTAAAAATATAGACTATATTGTAACTGATGATGATGTAGAAAATTATCTCAAACTTGCTCGTGATGAATTAGTAATTGATCATATAGGCGAAGGTTATATAGAGTTGAAAGAAATGAATATTATTGAAGAAGAGAAAGATGTTGAAAGTGAAATGGATGACGATCAAGATGATTTTAGTGTCGATGAATAAATCAATTAAACCCTTGAATGGTGTAAAATAAAGTTACAAAATTTAGAATAGCATATGTATGTGATTGTAGTAATGTTATTTTTATTTTATAATTTTTTCGAAGCATCTTTCACAGCTTTCTAATGCTCCTTCAACCCAACTTTGTTGACGACTATAATTTTCTCCACAAATATAAGTATCTGGTAATGGATTAGTAATAAAATCTGATATTATTTCACTATTTATACCTTTATTCCAATATGCGACACCGCATTTCCAATAGTTAACATATACTTTTTTTGGTTGTTTGACTTCAATATTTAGAGCTTGTTTAATAAGTCTGACAATTGATGATTTCAAATCATTTTCATCATTTTTTTTATTTTTCCAATAATCTGTATATTTATCGTCAGTATAAGAAATCATAATAAGTCCTTTCTTTGGATTCATTGGTATAATATATCTCAAAGCATTATTTACAACTGTTTTTTTATTGAAATTTAATAACCACTCTTCATTTTCATCAAATATAGCATAAACACGACATAATGCTTTACACGTAATACTATTTTTAAGAATACACTTTACAGGTTCTAGACAAGAAAAATTCATTAAACTGTTTTTTGGAGTACAAAATATAATCTTCTTTGTGAATACACTTTTATTACCCAAAATAACTTTAAATTTACCATCTAAATTTATAACATCTTTCACTGGTGTATTTTTCATCATTTTACAACCTTGATTTTGTAAGTAGTTTACAATTTTATCTACAAGCAAATGATATTTACCACCCCAAAATTGTACATCTGTTCTAATTCCATTCGAAAATAAAAAATATGCATCATTTGCATTCATATACTTCAATTGTCCACTATAACCACTCGCAATTAACATAAATTCTAATTCTTCTTTGGTAAGCACTTTTTGCGCATATTCAGTAAAAGTTGTATTCATTAAAATATTTTCATCTTCATTTTTCATATGATTTAATACCTTTTGTATATATTTAAATCCATTTTCTTGATTGAAAGAATGATCAAATTGTTGTTTTACATCAATAAAATCAATTTCGGCAGAACCTCCTTTATCGCTACGAAAATCTAGTAATTGAAATTGTTTAAGTAATTTTATTACACGAATATGTGATTGATTAAATCTGGCAGCACCCGCAGGAAAAGAAACATTGTACTTTTCATCATTATATTGATATATGCGACCACCAAAATTATCGTATTGTTCTAATAATAAAATGTTTTTACTTTGATTAATTAATTTCAATTGCATATATAACCCAGATATGCCACCTCCAACTATAATGAAGTCATACATTATAATATAATAGATATATATATTTATGAATTACTTATACACATTTTCAGCGTGTTTATTTGTTGGAATACATTTGTTTTCTTTAAAATTATTATCTAGTTATGAAAATTACTTTTATGAAATATTGATGTTCATGATAACTACTCTTTTGATTTCTAGGGTTCTTATTTATTATGCTATGAAAGAAAGTGATAATCCTACGAATGTTCATCTTATATTATCATTAAGTGTGTTTGTTACTTTTATTCTATCAAATATATTCTTTAAATATACAAATATCAGTCTATATAAATATGTATTTGGTATAATATTAATAATATTAGGATTATATTTGGTAAGAAATTCTCAAATAGAATAAATAAAACTGATATAAAAATAAGATTATACTATAATTATATGATTTTTCAAAAAATATTTTATGTACTATTTCTAAAGAAGATGTCTTCACCAGATACTATGCAAAATATGCCTACAATGTTACCATTTGATAATATCCCGATTATCAACCATGAAACAGCAAAAGATTTATTAGGGTTGACTATGTTAGTGTATGATTATTCCAATAAGTTTACATTAGATGATAACGAAACTATTGAATCATTTGTCAATGAAAATGAATCTGCTACTGATGTAAGTGATGTAAAATTGAATATTGACGTGACAGATGAACGAAAAGAAGTTCTAGAGAATTTAAGTAAAACATCTCCACACGGACGTGTTGTTAAATTTATTAGTGATCCAACTACTGACATTCAAGTTGGCATCACAATAAGTGAGACTAATAAGAGAATTACTGTTGTATTTAGAGGAAGTGAGTCTAAATCAGATTGGTATTATGATTTAATGATATTGAAGACAGGTATACTTCAAGATAAGTATAGAAATTGTTCTGTACATTCAGGATTTTATCAACAATTACATGAGACAAATGTTTATGAACAAATATTAGATATAATAAAACCACTAATAGAAACATATCCCGATTATGCTATATATGTAACAGGACATAGTTTGGGTGCAGCTTTATCCACATTATTCGGATTTGAACTTTCACACGAAATAGACTCTAACATCACAGTTGTATCGTTTGCTAGTCCACGTATTGGAAATAAGGTGTTTAGAAATGTCTTCGATAAAAAGCCAAACTTGTCTCATTTTCGTGTATCAAATGATAGGGATATCGTTACTGCTGGTCCAATGATTAACTTCCAACATGTAGGAATTAACATTGCATTAAGTGAAGATAAATCTGAAATATTCACAAAATACGATTATAATCAATGGTGGAAATTTTCATTATTCAATTGTTGGAAAGTAAGTGATCATAATGTTGACTTGTATTACAACCGTTTGTGTAAAAATCCATGGTAAAATTTATTATAGTATTAATACTGTCTCTTATACACATCTCCGAGCCCACGAGACCTCTCTACA
>OJCJ01000078.1_pt1 | contig 18309 bp, 16 predicted proteins | sample 1591811 | NCBI WGS metagenome assembly OJCJ01 (sample SAMN05416758, study PRJEB24817) | seawater metagenome | isolation source: Sea water | place: Canada:Atlantic | collected 2013-07
ATATTTGTCTATTGTAAAGTTGAAATTATTTTTAAAAATTTTAGATAATTAAATAATTTATAAGATTTGATGGGAGTATCTAAGATAGTATAGGATTTTATATGTAGTCTCCCATAGTATCCAGGATAAAAATTACTTTTTTTTGTTTTTTTTGTTTTTTCAGTGTTCGTGTAGTTGACAGTTGCATGCACTGTGGAGTAAGATTCATTATTGTTAGATTTAATTCTAGCAGTAGCAGAACGAAGTTGCTTTGAACTTCGCCCCTTAAATTTATTGCCGTTTACGGTGGGACTTTATTACCAAACATTATTAATCGTACGAGCACAGCTATGTCAGCTTGATTCGTGCACAACATGGAGCTTATAAGTATGCTTATATCTAACAAAAACCCAGCCAAGCTGGTGTCTAATCAGAATGGTTCTGATTATTCTAAAATAAACCAGGAATGCATTGAGCTTTTGAAGCGATGCTTATCTTCCTCAAGATCTAACTATGCCAAAGGTGGAAGCGTTGGTTCGTTAATGGATAACGGTAGGATCGATCAACCGATGAAACCTTTATCGATGCAGCCCATGCAGGTGATGCAACAGATGCGAACCATGTTCTCAGAAGGAGGGAGAGTCGATGATGAATCTCAAATTCTTTATTTGATCTCGGTTTTGGAAGGCGGGCATTTGAATCCTTTAGAACAAGAGCTGTTATTGGAACTGTATGAAGATCTAAAACAATTGGGAGGTAATAAATAATGAGCAGTGAAAAAAAAGTTACTTCGTTAAAAAAAGTTTTAGCCAATCAGCAGAATGCTAAAAGCAGTACTGGTCCTAGAACAGAAAACGGGAAAGCTTGGGCGAAACGCAATGCGATCAAACATGGTTTGTTAGCAGAGAACATTGTAACCATTGGAGAAAACAAACAAGCCTTTGAAGAGTTTAATCAACAAATGCTCAAAGAGCTACAACCCATCGACATGATCAGTATGCAAATGGTTAATAAGATTATTCAGACGGCTTGGAATTTGAAACGTTGTGATCAAATTCAAAGTGGGATGCATGCTTATGAGATCCAAAGCTATGAAGCAGATGATTATAAAGGCAAACTACGAGAAGTTTCTCATACGGACTTTGCAAAAGAAGATGAGAAAAGTGTTCGTTATCAAAACTTGTTACTAGGACTATCTTTCCTCAGGGATTGTAATAGTGGCAATGCCTTGATCAAACTGGGAAGTTACGAAAGTAAACTACTCCATCGTTTCTTTAAATTAAGAGAAGAATTGAAATCTTATAAGGGGGAATTGTATGGATGAGGATAAAATCAGTTCTATTAAAAAAGAAAAACGTAGTTGGTTTGGTAAAGATCGTAAAACTTCCTTTAGATCTTGTAATCCTAATGATCGTTACTTTAATGCAAGAATTAAAGAAGTTCAGGAAACTTTCTTAAATGAGAGTAACAAATATCTAGAGCAGCATGATCCTGGTCTTCTTTATAATATCAAGAATAAGCCTTTGCCTAAGAAGCAAAAGAAAACAATTATAAAAACTTCGAGGGAAGATAATGAACTTGATAAGTATCAAAAAGAACGAGAGCAAAAAAGAAAAGAGGAGCTGGTCAAACGAACCCAAATAAGCGTTGCAAAGCCTTTCTCATTTTCTGAAACAGGGAAAAAAGATCCCTGTAGAGGTATGAGGTGGGTAAATCCTTTTGAGTCGATTAATCAAACCAGGCTAGGTCATTCTCAGAGTTGGAGAGGCAATAAGTCCAAAAAAGAGTTCTATTAAATGGGCTTTTTAAGCTTTTATGCAACCTATGGGCGGTTGTTTAGTTTGATTATTGCTTTAAATAGAGTGTTTTACGGGAGAGACTATTTAAGTATAGCGCTGAAGGATCAACTGCTCAGGAAAATCTCAAGCAAAAGGACCGTAAAAATTAAAACTCTGGAAAGCGAGCTTCAGTGCTCCACCGAAGGATTAAGATCTCAGGTACTCAAGACAGATGGGCAAATAGAGTTTAGATGAGCCATTTAAAAACAGCGTTATTCGATTTTCATAAAGCTAGTGGTGCAAAGCTAGTTCCTTTTGCAGGCTATGAAATGCCGGTGCAATATCCTTTGGGGATTGCAGGAGAGCATACGCATGTTCGAACCAAAGCTGGAATTTTTGACGTTTCCCATATGGGACAATTCTCCATTATCGGAGACGAAACGGTGTGCAAACAATTAGAACAAATTGTTCCCATCGATTTATCTTTATTAAAATTAAATCAATCGAAGTATTCCTATCTAATGAACGACCAGGGTGGCATTGATGATGATTTAATTGTTACTAAATTAGAAGACCGTATTAGCATTGTGTTGAATGCAGGATGCAAACATAATGACATTAAACAAATCAAGACTGTCTTTAAACAACCTGCAGAATTTGTTTTGCATGATGAATTATCCTTAATTGCTCTGCAAGGTCCGAAAGCTGTTTCTATTTTAGAAAGCTTTATTCCTGGAGTATCGAATTTAAAATTTATGAACGGAGGATCTTTTTCTTTTAAAGATAAATCTGTGTATGTAACCAGATCTGGTTATACAGGAGAAGATGGGTTTGAAGTTTCTATTGCTAATGAATTAGCACAAACATTTTGTGAAACATTATTGACCAATGCGGATGTCGCAATGATTGGACTGGGTGCTAGAGATTCTTTAAGATTAGAAGCTGGATTATGTTTGTACGGCCATGATTTAAATCCAGAGATTAGTCCGATCGAAGCTGATTTGGTTTTTGGAATTACTAAACATAGAAGAGAGACTTGTGATTTTATTGGAGGATCTGTGGTCAAAGATCATTTAACTAATGGCATTAAGAAAAAGAGAGTAGGGATCCAACCTGAAGGAACTATTATTGCAAGAGAAAATGCAAAAGTATTTAAGGATGATAAGGAAATAGGATTAGTAACAAGCGGTGGATATGGACCCAGTGTAAGCGCTGCAGTTGCTATGGGTTATGTAAATTTTGATTGTTCAGAAGTGGGAACTTCTGTGGAATTAGAAGTAAGAGGTAAAAAATATCCAGCCAAGGTTTGTTTGTTACCATTTTATAAAAAAAGTTACGCAAAATAGGAGAAACATATGAGTGAAGTAAAGTATTCAAAAAAACATGAGTGGGTATCGATAGATGGCGATGTGGGAACGGTTGGAATCACGAAACATGCAACCGAACAATTAGGAGATATTGTATTTGCAGAAGTTCCTGATGCAGGAAAAGCACTAACTAGCGGTGGAGAAGCTGCTGTGGTTGAAAGTGTGAAGGCAGCATCAGATGTATACACACCAGTTACTGGAGAAGTAGTAGAAGGTAATGCTGCAATTGTTGCAGAGCCTGCTTTAATTAACCAAGATCCAGAAGGAAAAGGTTGGTTTTTTAAGATTAAAATTACTAGTCCGGATGAATTAGCAGCTCTTATGAGCAAAGCTGATTATGACAAATTTGTAGAGGAGAATCCAAGTTAATGAGAGATCACAGAACATCAGAGTTTATAAAAAGACACATAGGCCCGTCCCAAGCTGAGCAAACCAAAATGTTGGATTCAGTTGGTTATAAGTCTATGGAACAATTTATTAAAGACATTGTTCCTTCGAGCATACTAGAAGACGAACAATTAGACCTGAGAGATTCTGTATCAGAACAAAAAGCATTAGATATTTTAAAAGGAATAGCTTCTAAAAATACAGTAAATAAAAGTTATATAGGAATGGGTTATTACGGAACCTACACACCGAATGTGGTGTTAAGAAATATTTTAGAAAATCCAGGCTGGTACACAAGTTACACACCATACCAACCCGAAGTAGCGCAAGGAAGATTGGAAATGTTGTTGAACTTCCAACAAATGATTACCGATTTGACTAACATGGATATCGCTAATGCATCTTTATTAGATGAGTCTACCGCAGCCGCAGAAGCAGTAGCGCTTTGCCAAAGAATTAATAAAGAAGATGCTAAAATTGTTTTTGTTTCTGAAAATTGTAATCCACAAACCATCGATGTGATTAGAACGAGAGCAGAACCTTTCGGTTTACATGTCATGGTGGGAACGTTTGATATGTTAGGGGCAATTAAAGATAATATATTATGTGGAATTATTTCTTATCCAGACACGTATGGTTTGGTAGAAAATATTGAAACTCATATTAAAACTATTCAATCAAAAAAAGGAAAAGCAATTGTAGTTGCTGATTTACTTTCTCTAACCTTGTTAAAAGCACCAGGTGAAATGGGTGCAGATATTGTGGTTGGAAATTCTCAACGATTTGGTGTGCCGATGGGATACGGCGGACCTCACGCTGCTTTTTTTGCAGCCAAAGATGAATACAAAAGAGCGATGCCTGGTCGAATTATAGGAGTATCGGTTGATCGAAAAGGAAACCAAGCATTACGAATGGCTTTACAAACCAGAGAGCAACACATCCGACGTGAAAAAGCGACGAGTAATATTTGTACCGCTCAAGCTTTACTATCGATTATGGCAGCCGCTTATGGAATTTATCATGGACCTGATGGAATTAAACATATTGCAGAACGTGCCAATACCTTTGCAAACATGTTTGCTTCAGAAGTGACCCCTAAATACAAATTAGTTTCAGATACTTTTTTTGATACGGTTTGTTTAGATACCGGTGCAGACACAGCCGATATTTTAAAACGAGCTTATAATTATGGTGTCAATTTACGAAAAGTAAATGACGAAAGAATAAGCGTTGCCTTTGATGAAACTACTGAGCTGAAAGATATCAATAATTTACTTGAAATTTTTGGTGTGGAAAAAAAATTAGAAGCATTAGATGCTAATACTGCGAAAAGCATTCCAGACGATTTAGTTAGAACTTCTAAGTTTATGGAGCACGAAGTATTTCATCAATTTCACTCAGAAACAGAAATGTTAAGATATTTAAAACGTCTAGAAGATAAGGATATAGCGCTTAATCAGTCTATGATCGCACTTGGATCTTGTACGATGAAATTGAATGCGGTTGCTGAAATGATTCCTGTGACCTGGCCTGAATTTGGAGGTCTTCATCCTTTTGCACCAGTGGATCAGGCGCAAGGGTACCAAGAATTATTTGAAGATTTAAAAAAGATGTTGTCTGAGATTACAGGATTTTCTGGAATTTCATTACAACCGAATGCAGGAGCTCAAGGTGAGTATGCAGGTTTAATGACTATTCGAAAGTTTCACATCTCCAATGGAGATGAGGATAGAAATATTTGTATTATTCCAGAAAGTGCACACGGCACCAATCCTGCTTCAGCACAAATGGCGGGTATGAAAGTGGTCGTGATTGATTGTGATGAAGAAGGAAATATTGATTTAGAAGTGTTGAAGAAAAAAGCAGAAGAGCATTCTAAAAACTTAGCAGCATTAATGGTAACCTATCCTTCTACACACGGTGTGTTTGAAGAAAGCATTGTTGATATTTGTAAAATTATTCATGATCATGGTGGCCAAGTTTATATGGATGGAGCTAACTTGAATGCATTAGTTGGAATTGCAAAACCAGGAGAGTTTGGACCGGACGTGTGCCATATGAATTTACATAAAACATTTTGTATTCCACATGGAGGTGGAGGACCTGGAATGGGACCGATTGGTGTGAACAAACACTTAGAACCTTTTTTACCTAATCATTCTGTTATTACAGAAAACTCAGGACCAGAAACTGGAATGGGAGCGGTATCAGCTGCACCTTGGGGAAGCGCTAGCATCCTACCAATTTCCTGGATGTACATTCGTATGATGGGGCCTAAAGGTTTAAGAGAAGCAACGGAAGTTGCGATTTTAAACGCAAACTACATGTCTAAAAAATTAGAAGGACATTTTAAAACTTTGTACAAAGGAACCAAAGGGCTGGTAGCACATGAATGTATTATTGATCTTCGTCCCATTAAAGCGGAAAGCGGTATTTCTGAAGAAGATATTGCAAAACGATTAATTGATTATGGATTTCATGCACCGACCATGTCTTGGCCTGTAGCAGGAACGTTAATGATTGAACCAACGGAGAGTGAAAGCTTAAATGAAATTGATAAATTTTGTAATGCGTTAATTAATATTAAAAAAGAAGTTCTTATGGTTCAAAATAAAATATTTGATGAAAAGGATAATCCTTTGAAGAACGCTCCTCATACCCATCAAGAATTAACGGGTGATGTGTGGGAACACAAATATACGAGAGAGCAAGCAGCCTTTCCTTTAAAATATTTAAAAGAGAATAAATTTTGGGCACCTGTTTCTAGAGTGGACAATGTGTATGGCGATCGAAATTTAGTTTGTTCTTGTCCTTCTTTAGATTCTTATAGAGACGAAGTAGCTTAAAGAGTGAAATGGGAATTGCTGTACAATCCGGGCAACGTTCTTTGCGATTATTTAAAGATTAAAGATGATCATAAGTTTATTTTAAGAGTGTTTATAAACCTTACGTATTATGGCCATTTTATTGCCGCTATCATCCTGTTTTTAGTTCGTAATACAGATCTTCTATGAATTTTATTAAAAAATACCAAAGCTTAGCCCTTATACTTCTCGCAACTTATGCCATCTCTCTACCGGCTAGCATTATTACCATTCCATCGGTAGCCACTTGGTATGTAGATATTGTAAAGCCAAACTTTAATCCTCCTAATTGGGTATTCGGCCCTGTCTGGACTACCTTGTATGCCTTGATGTCAGTTGCGGTATGGAATGTCTGGAATGATCTAAAAAAAACAAAAGTATATTATGCCAAAAAAATTGTTTTTATTTATTTTGTACATTTATTAGTCGGAGCTAGTTGGAGCTTTATATTTTTTGGAATGCATCAGATTGGATTAGCAGCATTCATTATTGTAGCCATTCTTAGTTTTATTATTTTCCTTATGAAAATCTATTGGCCCATCAACAAAGCATCCTTTTATTTAATGATTCCGTATTTGCTGTGGAGTTCGTACGCTTTGATTTTGAATATTAGTATCTGGAAACTTAATTAATTCGATTGACGATATAAAAAGCTAGTTCTTGTAATCTAGTTTTTTCTTTGCTTTCAGGAAAAATCCCAAGAGAATCTGCTGATACCGAAGAAAAGTGTTCTGCTCTTTTTTTACAAGAAGCAATGACTTGATACTTAGTCATTAAATTTAATGTGTATGCCAACTCTTCTTTAGTACGTTCTTTTCGAACAAACATTTCTTTCAAAGCTAATCGTTCCGACTCGGATGACTTTTGATATAACATGATAGTAGGCAAGGTAACTTTACCTTCATAAAAATCATTACCAATCACTTTTCCAAAAGCAATTTTATCAGAATAGTAATCTAAGATATCATCTGTAATTTGAAAGCATATTCCAAGATTAAACCCAAAGGAAGTTAGGGCTTCTTTTTCATTTTTAGATTTGTCGTTAATACATCCACCCACTCGCATCGAAGCTGCAAATAGTGAAGACGTTTTGGATCCAACAATTTCCAAATATGTTTTTTCTAAAGTTTCAACTTCTTTTTCATGTTGTAGCTGAAGAATTTCTCCTTGTGCGATTTCTGATGATACAGAAGAGAGTAGCTTTAACACTTCTAAAGATCCGTCCTCCACCATGATCTCAAAACATCTGCCTAATAAGTAATCTCCTGTTAAAATAGAATTTTTATTTCCCCAAAGATGGTTATTAGTTTTTTTGCCTCGTCTAAAATCTGATTTATCAATTACATCGTCGTGAAGTAAAGTGGCGTTATGAATAAGCTCGACACAAGCTGCTAATTTAATGTGACGGTCACCTTGGTAACCAAACAATTCTGAAGATGCGATCGTTAATAAGGGTCTTAGTCGTTTTCCACCAGATTGAATTAAGTAAGAAGACATCTCTCCAATAAGCTCGACATGGCTTGAAAGTTTCTCTTTAATAAAAGAATCTACCTGTTCAATTTCTGATTGGTAGGCGCCTTTAAGCTCCTCGTAAGGATTGGAGGTTTCTAGCTTCTTTAATGGAACTACATTATTAGACATGGCTTAATCTAGCTTATTTAAATTACCATAGTTAATTATCTAATGACGCACCAAATGCAATTGAATCATGTTATAATACTTTACTCTCAATTTCTTAAGTTTTAAAAGGCTTGAACAAAATATGTTTTTTAAAAAAAAACCACTTATAGCTCATATTCGCCTATCAGGCGTGATTGGCAATGTAGGAAGATTTCAACAAGGCTTAAGCTATGCATCTCACCACGAGATTATCAAAAAAGCTTTCTCTCTTAAAAAGATCAAGGCTGTAGCTATTACCATTAACTCACCGGGCGGGAGTCCAGTCCAATCTCATTTATTATATTCTCTTATTAGAAAATTAGCCGATGAAAAAAAAGTAAAAGTTATTACTTTTGCAGAAGACGTTGCAGCATCAGGTGGATATATGCTGGCTTGTGCAGGAGATGAAGTTTATGCAAACGCTAGTTCTATTTTAGGATCGATTGGAGTTATTTATTCAGGTTTTGGTTTTCAAGAATTGATTAAAAAAGCAGGAGTAGAACGAAGAGTGCATACTGCAGGTACCAGCAAAAGTATTTTAGATCCTTTTGTAGAAGAAAAGCCGGAAGACATTCAAAAATTAAAAGCAATTCAAGAAGAGCTACATAAAGAATTTATTCTACTAGTTAAAAACAGTAGAAAAGGAAAAATTACACTAGCAGATGATAAATTATTTACAGGCGAGTTTTGGGCAGGATCCAAAGCAAAGGAACTGGGTCTTATTGATGGAATCGGAAATATGTTTCAAGTCATAGAAGATCAATTTGGAAAAGATGTTAAAGTTAAAAATTTTGAGAAGCAAGAAGGTTGGTTAAAGAAAAAATTATCTTCTAGCATGGCTAATGCAGCTTCTTCAATAGTAAGCGAATTAGAAACTAGATCTTTTTGGAATAAGTTCGGACTTTAATATGGTTGCAAAAAAAGCAAAAGTAAAAGCAAAACCTAAAGCTGTTAAGAAAGTAAAGACAGCGGCTGTAAGCAAAGAAAAGAAACAACCTAATTTTTTAAGCTTTCAAGAAATCATTTTTAAATTACAAAAATTTTGGTCGGATCAGGGTTGTGTTATTCTTCAGCCTTACGATACAGAAGTTGGTGCAGGAACGTTTCATCCAGCGACTACACTAAGATCCTTAGGACCAGAACCATGGAAAGCAGCTTATGTTCAGCCATCGAGAAGACCCACCGACGGAAGATATGGCGAAAATCCTAATCGCTTACAGCATTATTATCAATTTCAAGTAGTGATCAAACCATCTCCAGAAGATGTGCAAAAATTATATTTAAAAAGTCTAGCTGCGATTGGAATTAATCATAAAGATCATGACATTCGTTTTGTAGAAGATGATTGGGAAAGTCCCACTTTAGGTGCGGCTGGTCTTGGTTGGGAAGTGTGGTGCGATGGTACAGAAGTTACCCAATTCACATACTTTCAGCAGATGGCAGGATTTGAATGCAAACCAGTTACTGCAGAAATTACTTACGGCTTAGAAAGATTAGCAATGTTTATTCAAGGTAAAAAAAGTGTGTTTGATATTGAATGGAATAAAGAAGGTATAAAATATGAAGCAATATTCAAGCAGGCTGAAAAAGAATTCTCGGCATATAATTTTGAACATGCCAATACAGACAATTTATTAAAAATGTTTGGTTTTGCAGAAGCTGAATGCAATGCCTTAATAGAAAAAAAACTTTGCTTGCCTGCTTATGACCAGTGCTTAAAAGCCAGCCATACTTTTAACTTACTGGATGCAAGAGGAGTGATCTCCGTTTCTGAAAGAGCAGGATACATTACCAGAATTAGAAACTTAGCTAAAGGCTGTGGCCAGGCTTGGATTGATAGCCAGCAAAAATAAATGGCTCACTTTTTATTAGAACTGTATTCTGAGGAAATACCTCATGGATTGCAAATTGATACGAGAAAAAATATTGAATCTTTATTTAAGAAAAAGCTAGAAGAGTTTCATATTAGCTATAAGAAATTTTTTGTTTTCTCCACACCAACTCGTCTTTGCGTTTCCATAGATGGTTTGCCCTCTCACTTGTCTGTTCCATCTAAAGAAATTAAAGGACCTAAGGTAGGTTCTCCAGAACAGGCCTTGATAGGTTTCTTAAAATCAAATCAATTAGAACAAAAAGATGTGTTTGAAAAAACGATTGATAAAGGAAGTTTTTATTTTGTAAAAACCAAGCAGCAAAAAATAGACTTACAACAATTATTTTCAACCACGGTTCCAGAAATATTACAAAGTTTAAATTGGAAAAAATCTATGCGATGGGCCGACCATAATCTTTCTTGGGGAAGACCATTAAAATCCATTCTTTGTCTATTAGACAAACACACCATCAATTTTAATTTTCATCACTTATCTTCTTGTAATAAAATTTATGTGGGAGCTATTTATGATGAAAAAAATATTACGATTAAATCTGCTGAACAGTATTTCCAAGTCTTGAAAGATAAAAATGTTGTTTTAGATCAGGATGTTAGAGAAAAAATGATCTTAAGTAGCCTCACCTCTATTTTTAAAAAATCTAAGTGCGAAGACAATCCTAACTTACGATTAGTAGAAGAGGTGACTAATTTAGTAGATCATCCAACTGCTTTAAAAGGCTCTTTTTCTGCTGATTTTTTAGTGTTACCAGAGGAATTGTTGAATCTTACTATGATGCAACATCAACGATACTTTCCCATGAAGTCTTTAGAAACGGGAAAAATTACCAACAGTTTTATTACCATTTCCAACAACCAAGATGAAAAAAAATTAATTATAGATGGGAATGAAAGAGTGTTGCAAGCACGCTTATCAGATGCAAAGTTTTTCTGGGACAAAAACAAAAGACAAAATCTTGTAAAAAATGTTTCTAAATTAAATGGTATTACTTTTTATAAAGGACTGGGTACTTTGTATGACAAAACTCAAAGAGTTAGACAGTTAGCCTCACTGATTGCTGATATTATCATAGCGAACAAGGGTGATGCTGAAATTGCAGCATCCATTTGTAAAGCTGACTTAGTAACAGATTTAGTGGGGGAGTATCCAGAACTACAAGGAGTCATTGGAAAGTACTTTGCAATCTCTCAAGGATTTAGCCCAGAAATTGCAAATGCTATTTCAGAACATTACTTGCCTCTAGGTCCGTCCGATAAAGTTCCTAAAGATAAAATTGCCATATGCGTAGCTCTCGCAGATAAGTTAGATACGTTAATTGGTTTTTTCGGAATAGGATTAAAGCCAACTAGCTCCAAAGATCCCTTTGCATTAAGAAGAGCTGTTTTGGGTGTGATTAGGATTGTGATAGAGAATAAATTATCTATTTCCTTAAAAGAACTCATCAACAATGCAAAAAATTTATATTTATCTAAGAATGTAAATATTACCAACAAGAGTTTAGCAGATGATTTGGTAGAATTTTTTAATGATCGATTTAAAAGCTTGCTAAAAGAGAAAGATGTTAGCTTCAATGTAGTAGATTCAGTATTAAACAATAACCGAAGCGATGATTTTTATACTTTGTTTTTAAAAATCATTACCATTGCAAAATGCATCAAACAACCCGAGGGAATAAATTCTATTGCAGCATATAAACGTGCTAAAAATATTTTAGAACAAAATGAAGATATTATAAAAGGAAATATCTTTGGAACTCCAGATATCGTGTTGTTTAATTCTGAAATTGAAGAAACATTGTTTGCTAAAATCAATGAGGTCAAAGAATACTTTACAACCCCAAGTAGACTTCGCGATTCTAAAAAAACTATCCAGATGCTGTCTGAAGTTAAAGTAATAACAGATCAATTTTTTGAAGAAGTGAAGGTTAATGATGAGAATGAAGAAGTGAAAAAAAATAGACTAGAATTATTACTTTTGATGTGTAAAACCTTTGATAATTTTACAGACTTTTCAAAATTTGAAGGAATTTAATGCCCAAGAAGATTAAAAAAAAAGCTCTAAAAAAAACCAAGGTAAAAAAAGCCAAGGTATCTAAAAGCAAAAAAGCTTCCTCTAAATTTAAGTGGGTATATAATTTTGAGGATACTCCTCGATTAAACACACAATCTCTAAAGAATTTATTAGGTGGCAAAGGTGCCAACTTGTCAGAAATGATAAGAATAAAATTACCTGTTCCTCCTGGATTTACGATTACGACAGAGGCTTGTAACGAATACTACAACCTAAAACAAAAATATCCTGCTGCTTTAGTTAAGCAAGTAAAAGACTCAATAAAAAAAGTTGAAAAAAAAATAAAAAAATCATTTGGTAATGCATCTGACCCTCTTCTAGTTTCTGTAAGATCAGGTGCAAGAGTATCCATGCCAGGTATGATGGATACAGTTTTAAACTTAGGATTAAATGACAAGACCGTTATTGGATTGGCAAAAAAAACAAACAACGAAGCATTTGCTTACGATAGCTACCGAAGATTTATTCAGATGTACAGCAATGTGGTGCTTGGTGTGAATCATCACAACTTTGAAGACTTAATTGAAAATTACAAACTAACTAAAGGAGTTCTTTTAGATACAGACCTTACAGCTGAAGATTGGAAATCTTTAATTGGATCTTTCCGTGAACAAATTATTAAAGAAACTGGAAAAGATTTTCCTCAAGATGTGCATCAACAATTATGGGGTGCGATTGGAGCAGTATTTCAATCATGGAAAAATCACAGAGCTAATGTTTATAGAAAATTAAATAATATTCCGGAAGAGTGGGGAACAGCAGTTAATGTTCAGTCCATGGTATTTGGAAATATGGGACAAGACTGTGCTACCGGTGTTGCTTTTACTCGAAATCCTTCTACTGGAGAAAATAGTTTTTATGGTGAGTATTTAATTAATGCACAAGGTGAAGATGTAGTAGCAGGAATTAGAACTCCACAAAACATTACCAAGAAAGCTAGATTAGAGGCAGGATCAAAAGAACTTTCCATGCAAGAATCTATGCCGAAAGCATACAATGAGCTAGTGACCATTTATAAAAAATTAGAAAAACACTACCGAGATATGCAAGACATAGAATTTACGGTGGAAAATAAAAAATTATGGATGTTACAGACTAGGTCTGGGAAAAGAACAGCCAAAGCTAGTATTAAAATTGCTGTGGACATGGTTAAAGAAAAATTAATTAATAAAGATGAAGCTGTTTTGAGAATTGATCCAAAAATTCTTGACACTTTATTACATCCAACTTTAGATCCTAACGCAACTAAGAATATTGTTGCAAAAGGATTACCTGCATCACCTGGTGCTGCTACAGGAAAAGTAACTTTTACAGCAGATGATGCTGAACAATTAAAAGCACAAGGGCAAAAATCAATTTTAGTTAGATTGGAAACTTCACCGGAGGATATCCATGGAATGCATGCTGCAGAAGGAATTTTAACTTGCAGAGGTGGAATGACAAGTCATGCCGCGGTAGTTGCGAGAGGAATGGGAAGACCTTGCGTTTCTGGAGCAGGAAGAATCCAAATTGATTATGAAAGTAAACTTTTTAAAGTTGGCTCTCACGAAGTAAAAGAAGGAGACATTATTACGCTTGATGGCTCTACAGGAGAAGTTATGCTTGGAGAGGTAAATACTATTAAGCCTGATATTTCTGGGGATTTTTCCACCCTTATGGCATGGGCAGACAAAGTTAGATCTCTTAAAATTAGAACTAATGCAGAAACTCCGTTGGATACTAAAGTAGCAAGAGATTTTGGAGCAGAGGGTATTGGTCTTTGTAGAACAGAACATATGTTCTTTGATGATGAGAGAATTTTATATGTAAGGCAGATGATTTTGTCCAAAAATGTAGAAGATCGAAATGAAGCCTTAAAAAAGATTCTACCGTTCCAGAAAAAAGATTTTATAGAGATATTTAAAACAATGAGCGGACTACCAGTGACGGTTCGTCTGCTAGATCCACCTTTACATGAATTTTTACCCAAAAGTAAAAAAGAAATTTCCATTGTTGCTAATAGTTTGAATATTTCAGAGCATGAAATCAATAATAGAATAAATGATTTACACGAAGAAAACCCTATGTTGGGACATCGAGGTTGTAGATTAGCCATTTCTTATCCAGAAATTTATGAGATGCAGTGTGAAGCTATTTTTGAAGCATTAGTGCAGTGTCAAAAAGATAAAGTGAAGGCAATTATTCCTGAGATTATGATCCCTTTAATTTGTACTGCCAAAGAGTTGGAAATTTTAAGAGCTTTAGTAGATAGGGTTGCCAAAATTGTTGAGAAAAAATATTCTATCAAATTAAGTTACTTAGTTGGCACGATGATCGAATTGCCAAGAGCAGCTTTAAATGCATTTGAAATTTCTAAACAGGCTGACTTCTTTAGTTTTGGAACGAATGATTTAACTCAAACTACACTAGGAATCAGCAGAGATGACTCTGGAAAATTTTTAGATGATTATGTAAATAATAATATTTTCAAAATTGATCCATTCATTAGTATTGATGTCGATGGTGTAGGGCAGTTAGTTAAGATTGCTTGTGAGAATGGAAAAAGAAATAATTCTAAAATTAAGCTCGGTATATGTGGAGAGCACGGTGGTGACCCGGACTCTATTGATTTTTGTCATAATGCAGGATTGCACTACGTATCCTGTTCCCCTTATAGAGTTCCTATTGCCAGATTAGCAGCAGCCCAAGCAAAAATAAGATCGAAAAGATAAGTTTACTTTTTAATTTCTAAAGAAAAATCAAAATTAGATATTGTGTGGGTCAGAGAGCCCATAGAAATACGGCCGACACCAGTTTTGGCATAGCTAACAATATTTTTTTCATTAATATTTCCAGACGCTTCTGTTTGAATATTTTTAGGTAGTAACTGAATACCTTTTTTGATTTGAGATGGTTGCATATTATCAAAAAGAATTCGGTTTATTTTTAAATGCTTAATCACTTTTAATTGAGCAATCGTATCTACCTCCACAGTAATAATTTTTTTAGATGTATTTTTTTTAATTACACTCTGGAGAAGCAATGCAATATTTTTTGTATTTGCTAGATGGTTATCCTTAACAAATATTTCATCACTTAAATTCATTCGATTATTAGTGCCACCCCCTACTAATACGGCGTATTTCTGTAGATTTCTGAGATTAGGAATAGTTTTTCTAGTGCAACAAACCTTGCTTTTAAACTTTTTAATTTTTTTAGATAAATAGTTAGTTTTAGTAGCTATGCCTGTCGCTAAACCTAAAAAATTTAGAGCAGTTCGTTCCGCTGTTAGAATAGAGCTTTTTTTTCCATAGATTTCTAAGATGGATTGATTGTTTTTAATTATAGTTCCATCTTTAAATTTTCTTTTGATCCTTAAAGAAGGATCTACAGATAAGAAAACTGCTTTAGCCATTTCTAGTCCACACAAAACACCCCGTTCCTTGGAAATAATCTTTGCATGCACTTTTTCTTTATTAGTAACAGTTAACTGAGTAGTGATATCCTTTGAGGGAACATCTTCTCTCAGAGCATCAGAAATAATTTTATTAAGATTATTCAAGATCAATTAATCTTGTCTTCCAATAGCAACCATTTTTTCAATAGAACCTCGAGCTCGCTCTAGTGTGTTACTATCAATTAAAATTTCATTTTTTTTATTTTGTATGCAGTCTAATATATTCGATAATGTAATAGACTTCATGTGAGGACAAAGATTGCAAGGCTTAATAAAATTTACATCTGGATTTTCAATTTCAATATTGTCACTCATAGAACATTCTGTAACTAAAAAAACATCCTTAGGTTTTTTGTCTTTAACATAATTGACCATATGAGATGTGGACCCTGCAAAATCAGAGGCAGCAATAACATCTGGAGGACATTCTGGGTGAGCAATAATCATAAGACCAGGATAGTTTTTTCTTAATTCTTTTATCTCTGCTTCGCTAAATTTTTCATGAACTTCACATTTTCCATGCCAGGAAATAATTTCAACATTAGTTTTAGTGGCAACATATTTTGCCAAATATTCATCTGGTAAAAACAGAACTTTATCAACACCAAGAGACTCTACCACCTTAACTGCATTGGCTGATGTGCAACAAACATCAGTTTCAGCCTTCACATCAGCAGAAGTATTTACGTAAGTTACCACGGGAACACCGGGGTGTTTTTTCTTAAGTTCAATAACGTCTTGGCCAGTAATAGATGCTGCTAAAGAGCATCCAGCTTTTAAACTGGGAAGATACACATGTTTATCAGGAGACATGATTTTGGCAGTCTCTGCCATAAAGTGCACACCACACATTATAATATTGTCTTCTTTTACTTTTGAAGCTTCTACCGCTAAAGCCAAGGAATCTCCCACAATATCTGCTACACCATAAAAAATCTGAGGCGTTTGATAGTTGTGAGCCAATATAACTGAATTAGTTTCTTTTTTTAGTTTGTTAATTTCGTAAATATAAGGTGCAAGAAAAGGCCACTCAATATCCGGTATTGAGTCTTTAATCTTATTATAAATAGACGAAGTTTCATGCTTCACCTCATCTGTAAAAGTAAGTTGTTGTGTGCTCATAAAAAAATAATTAATAGCAGAATAATTATAATTGGTACTGTATTATTGTCACGTTTATATCTATTAATGTTTAAAAATCATTACTTTGCGGCCATGCTGGAATTGGTAGACAGGTACGGTTGAGGGCCGTATGAGCTTTGCTTGTGAGAGTTCAAGTCTCTCTGGCCGCACCAAAGAAGGCTCTTAAATGGGTAGGCTAAAAAAAACAGATTTTATTCAATCTATGAAAAAATAAGATAGAACTAATCCATGAATAACAAGCTTTATACGGATCCAACCTATCAACGCTTTAAAAAGTATAAAAAAAAATATTCTTTAGGGGATAATTTTGACCTAAACCTAAAAGAAAGCAATTCGGAAGTATATTTAAAAGACAAGGTTAATTGGGAACGGGCTAGAACAGAATTTAAATTGTCTAAAAAACAAATGTTAGAGCTAATAGACAAGGGGGAGGTCTCTCATACTTGGCAAGATAGCATCAACAAAGACAGGTCATACAAGGGAACAGTTACTTTTAAAGACAGAGAGCCCAAACAAGAAAAATAATTTACTTTTTATTGTAAATTGATAATCATATATTCTAAATCATGCTATCCAAGTCCCATCTATCTAAGCTACAACCATCCTCAACTTTGCTTATTAATGAGCAATGCAAAGCAATAGAAAAATCTGGTGGAGAAGTTTTTAAATTTGGTTTTGGCCAATCTCCATTTCCTATTCCCCAAAATATTGTTGATGAGTTAAAGGCACATGCTTTTGAAAAAGATTATTTACCGGTAAATGGTCTTCTATCTTTAAGAAATGCTATTCACAAAACTTTATTACAAAAAAAATTAAATCATTTTTCTGTCGATAATGTTTTTGTAGGACCTGGCACTAAGCAGTTAATGTTTTTGTTGCAATTAGCTTTTGACGGAGACATAATTTTACCTGCACCTAGTTGGGTTTCTTATGAGCCACAGTCTGTTATTTCTAATAACAAGGTTCACTGGATACAAACAAAAATAGAAAACAATTGGCACGTAACATCTGAAGAAATTACTGGAGTGTTAAAACAATCTACTGCTAAAAATAAAATTATAATTTTAAACACTCCCAACAATCCATCTGGAACTAATGCCAATAATTTAAAAGAACTTGCTGAAATTTTTAAAAAAAATAATATTATTGTTTTATCAGATGAGATTTATTCAGATTTAAATTTTTCTGAAAATTATGAATCTATTGCAAAATATTATCCTGAAAAGACGATTATCAGCAATGGTCTTAGCAAGTGGTGTGGAGCGGGTGGTTGGAGATTAGGTTTTTTTGCTATTCCTGATTCTTTAAAAGAATTAAATGATAAAATGCAAGTCCTTGCTAGTGAAGCTTATAGTTCGCCCTCTGCGCCAATTCAATATGCTGCAATTGCCGCTTATGAATCTGATCAGACTAAATTTTTAGACCATTCTAAAAAAATTTTAAATCTTATTGGTGAGCATTGTTATAAAAAATTAAAGACTAACAATATTGAAGTGTTAAAACCTGAGGGAGGTTTTTATATCATGCCAGATTTTAGCACCTTACTATCAAATAAATTTAAATCCTCTGCGGATTTTTGCAAAGTTCTTTTAGATGAAACAGGAGTTGCCTTACTGCCTGGGTCTGATTTTGGCTTTGATTCAAAAAAATTAATTTTTAGATTAAGTTTCGTCGATTTTGACGGAGAAAAATTTCTTAATTTCTCCTATTCGAAAGAGGAGCTAAGCGATGAAG
>OJCJ01000079.1_pt1 | contig 18267 bp, 16 predicted proteins | sample 1591811 | NCBI WGS metagenome assembly OJCJ01 (sample SAMN05416758, study PRJEB24817) | seawater metagenome | isolation source: Sea water | place: Canada:Atlantic | collected 2013-07
GCGTCAGATGTGTATAAGAGACAGAATGTATATTAATCGATAAAATCTTTTTTAATTTTTTGCCATAAAACTTTCTTTAATTCTTGGCTCTCCATTAGATTAGAAATTTCTGGAGCTTGGATAAATATAGATTTAGTGTCATTTAGAATAACTTTATCAAAAAATGATATAAAACCTTTCGGTTTTTTACTAACATTTTCAAAAAAATAGCTTAGCTGTATATTCTTAGAACCTAAATCAAGAGACACTTCTTCAATGATAGGATTTTGTGAGGTAATTGTTTTCATGATAGATAAAAATAGCTGCTTTTGATCCTCAGGAATCTCTTTAAATGGAATTGGAAGAATAGCAACTACATCATCTCTTTTGTGGAGCGTCACTTCTATAGCCTGATTCTGTCCTAGAGATTTTCTTTTTTTATACAAGGGTATCTCCATATTTGATAAGATGGATGCAGATTTGGAAGAAATAATTGTCATAAAAAAAATTTTAACACTTACAATTGCATAATGGATAATCCTGTAAATAAATATAAATCTTTTCAAGTTATTGATCTAAAAGATAGGCAATGGCCTTCAAAAGTAATTAGTAATGCTCCTACATGGTGCTCAGTTGACCTTAGAGATGGAAATCAAGCACTTATAGAGCCCATGGGGGCTGAGAGAAAAGATAGAATGTTTTCTCTTTTATGTAAGATTGGATTTAAAGAAATTGAAGTTGGTTTTCCCTCTGCATCACAGACTGATTTTGATTTTGTAAGAGACTTAATTGAAAATAAAAAAATTCCAGGTGATGTGAATATACAAGTTTTAACTCAAGCAAGAGATGAGTTAATTGAAAAGACATTTGCCTCTCTTAAAGGCATTCCTAGAGCAATAGTTCATTTCTATAACTCAACATCAACTCTTCAAAGAAGAGTTGTATTTAAACAAGATAAAGATGGAATCAAAGATATTGCTGTTAAAGGTGCTTTAAAAATAAAAGAACTTGCTAAAAAAAATCCAGATACAGATTGGAGTTTTGAGTATTCGCCTGAAAGTTTTACTGGAACAGAGTTAGATTACGCTGCTGAAGTTTGTGATGCCGTAACTGATATTCTAAGCGAAGTATCAAAACATAAAATTATTATCAATCTTCCGGCGACAGTAGAAATGTCTACTCCAAACATATATGGTGATCAGATTGAATGGATGAATAGCAATTTAAAAAATAGAGAAAATATTTCTATCAGCCTACATCCGCATAATGATAGAGGAACTGCTGTAGCTGCTTCTGAATTTGGATTAATGGCAGGCGCTGATCGTGTAGAAGGAACGTTATTTGGCAATGGGGAAAGAACAGGTAATGTTGATATTGTAACGATTGCCTTAAATATGCTAACTCAAGGAATAGATCCAGAGTTAGATTTCTCAAATATTAATTCAGTTATGAGAGAGGTTGAATATTGCAATCAGCTTCCAGTTCATCCGCGGCATCCATATGCAGGCGATCTTGTATTCACGGCATTTTCAGGATCACATCAAGATGCAATTAAGAAAGGATTTAAGGCAATGAAGGATTCAAATGATCCTTTGTGGGCAGTGCCCTACTTACCAATAGATCCTGCTGATTTAGGTAGAAGTTATGAAGCTGTTGTAAGAATAAATTCTCAATCTGGTAAAGGTGGAGTTGCTTTCTTATTAGAAAAAGATCATGGCGTCTCTCTTCCTAGAAGACTTCAGATAAGTATGAGTCAAAAGATACAAAAACTAGCTGATGAGTCAGGAAAAGAAATTAGTAGCCCTGAAATATGGGATATCTTTGAAAATAACTTCTTAATTGCAAAAGGAGATTTTTTATATCTTAGCCATTTGTCATCGACTCGAGATGATGTGAATCAATTAGAGTTAAAAATGTCTATTAATTCAAAAGAATACTTAATCTCTGGACTAGGCAATGGTCCAATAGATGCATTTATAAATGGATTATGTGAAAAGTTAGATGTTCAGATCAAAGTTTCTGACTATCACCAATCAGCAATATCATCTGGATCTGATGCCCAAGCTGCAGCTTATATAGAGCTAGAAAAAGATGGAAAAACAAGTTGGGGTGTAGGAATTAATCAGAATACAACAAGAGCATCTTTTGAAGCAATTATAGTTGGTCTAAGTAAATTACTTTAGAGCTTAGTCAAAGTTAGGCTCTCTTTTTTCGAAGAAAGCTTTTATAGCCTCTCTATTTTCATCATTACCAAAAATTTTATTTTGAATTTCAGCTTCTTCGTTATATGTCTCTATATATGTTTTTTCTAGTGAATTTCTCATTATTTTTTTTGTATTAGATAAAGATTGAGGTGATCTTTTGGCTAACTTTTCAGCCCAAGCCATCGTCTCAGACTCTAAATCTTCGCTAGAAACTTTTTTATTCGCAATTCCGTAATGAATACATTCATCAGCTGTAATTTTTTTTGCTTCAATTGCATATTCAAAAGCTTTTGTATATCCCATATATCTAGTTAAAAGCCATGAAAGGCCTCCATCGGGAACAATAGCAATATTGCTAAATACAGACAATATATATCCTTTATCTGACATGATTCTTAAATCACATGCCATAGCTATAGCAGCACCTATACCAGCAGCAGGTCCATTAATGGAGCCTATGACAGGTTTTGGCATCTGCATTATATTTTCAAATGTAGGCAAGAATCCTCTTAAAAGCGAATCTTTTGTGCTAGTCCAAGTTGATTCTGATTCAGTTAAATCTGCACCAGCAGTAAAGCCTTTACCAGCACCAGTTATAACCACTACCCTGATCTCATCATCTTCTCTAAGATTTTTTGTTGCTTCCTGAAGATCCCAAACTAGCTGTTCATTAAGTGCATTTAAAACGTCTGGTCTGTTAAGAGTAATTACGCCTACTCGGTTTATTTTTTTTAATTCGATAGTATCAAAGATCATAAATGCTCCTAATTTGTACAAAATATTATAGGGAAATGTTTACCTTTCGCAAATTTTAATTAAACCATAGTACTCAATGCCATCTATTTCAATAAAATCTGGTTCAAAATTTACATAGCCGCCTTTTTGCTCTTTATCTGATCTAGACCACTTCACTAAAGATAATTTAGTTGGATTACTGCTATAAAAAGTTTTTATGATTTCATTGAGAACTTTTCTACTTGGCATAGCAATATTATTTGATTTAAAAGCATACCTAAATAACTCTTTAGCCTCATTTTGATTCAAATCTTTAAGTGCTTGAAAAGGAATTGAGTTATTAACTATTATTTTTGAATACTTATCTTCAAACAAAGTATTAAAAAATTCTTGTTTTTCTTGGATGATTTCTGATGTGAGCTGGATTCTTTTTTCAGAATTTTGCCACCTTTCATTGATTAAAGGCATGATTTTATTTCTTATATAATTTCTATCTTGATCAGACTCACTATTAGATTCGTCTTCAATAAATTCAACATTATTAGTCTTAATAAAGTCTAGCAATTCATTTTTAGAAAATTTCAGTAAAGGTCTAATTAAGATGCCTTTACCAATATCACGTTTGGGTTTTGGGCCTTGCAAGCCATCAATTCCAGTACCTCTAAATAATCTAAATAACAATGTTTCAGCTACATCATCAGCATGATGTGCTAGCAGCAATTGTTCATTATTTTTAATAATCTTGGAAAAAGTATCATACCTTCCTTTTCTAGCAGCTGATTCTAGACCATCTTTATTTGGTTCAATGATAATATTTTTTGTAACTAATTCTATGTCTAATTTTTTACAATAATTCATGCAGTGAGCTGCCCACAATTCTGCGTTAATAGATAAATTATGATTTATATGAATTGCTTTAAGATCATTTATTTTTTTTTCTTTTTTTAGGAGATAGCAAGCATAAAGCAAAGCAGCTGAGTCTGATCCTCCACTATAAGCAACATATACAGTATGTTTTTTATTGATAAAGTTAGAAATTATATTTAAATCTAGCAATTCTATTTACCAATAGTTAATAGTCTTTGATATCGTCTCTCCACAAGATCTTTTGTATCGAATACGCTAATTTTCTTAAGACTGCTGACAAGTGAAGATTTAATATTAGCTGCTGCGATATCATAATCTCTATGAGCGCCACCAGATGGCTCATCAATAATTTCATCAATAACTTTTATTTTAATTAGTTCATGGGCGCTAACTTTCATTGCCTCTGCTGCATCTGATGCATTCTCTGATGATCTCCATACTATCGATGAGCAAGCTTCAGGAGATGCAACAGAATAGGTTGCGTATTGAAGCATTGAAACGTGATCGCCAACACCAAGTGCCAGCGCTCCACCAGAGCCCCCTTCACCAGTAACAACAACGATGATTGGCGTTTTTAACTCTGACATTACAGCAAGATTCCTTGCGATAGCTTCACTCTGACCTCTTTCTTCACCCTCAATTCCTGGATAAGCTCCTGATGTATCTATAAAGGTTATTACAGGCAGAGAGAAATGTTCTGCTAACTCCATTAATCTTTTTGCCTTCCTATAGCCTTCTGGCTGAGGCATACCAAAATTTCTTTTAACTTTTTCTTCAGTATCTCTGCCTTTCTCATGACCAATAATGACCACAGGGTTTTCGTCTAAATAACCTATGCCACCAATTAAAGAAGAGTCGTCACCAAACATCCTATCTCCATGCAGCTCATCAAAATCTGAAAAAATTCGAGTGATATGATCTCCTGTATGTGGTCTTTTTGGATGTCTTGCTACCTGAACAGTTTGCCATGAGGACAACTTGGCATAAATTTTTCTTGTAATACTCTTTTCTTCTTCTTCTAATTTAGAAATTTGAGGAAGTAAGTCTGGGCTTTCGTTAACAATATCTTTAAGTGCCTGAATCTTGTCATGAATGTCAGCAATTGGTTTCTCGAAATCTAGAAAAGAATTATTCATAATTTATATTTCAATGGAGTCTTGCCCAAATAAATCTCGCAAAAGATCTAAATTCTGTTGGGTAGGTCTTAACAAGTACTCATCTCCTAATTCTATTATAGCTTCTGATTCATTATTAAATACTTTTAACTGTATTGAACAATTGCCATTGCCCCATACCTCATGTGGAACTTTCATAAGATTATTAGTTAACTTTGAGATAGATTCATCAGAATTATTATCTGCTCTTATAGTTATTTTTTTAACTTTTGATACTAGTTCATCCTCTATTAACGAAACTTCTTTGATTCGCATTCTAAACATTGTTTCTCCAAACTCTTTTGATCTATAGTCATCCATTTCAATAGCACCTTTTAAAACTAGCATAGAACTCTCTTTTAAAATTGAATAGCAATTTTCTAAGATTTCACTAGTAATAATTCCATCCATTGCTCCAGTTCCATCATCAAAGTTTATAAATGTAAGAGGTTTATTTCTATTATCTTTAATCTGCCTAACTGAATTAATTAAACAGACCAAACGAGCTTTCTTTGTATCTATTTTTAAATTGCTTATTTCATGAGATCTAAGTGGTCTAATATTTTCCTTAATTGCTTTAACTGGATGCCCCGATAAGTAGTATCCAAGAGATTTCTTTTCAAGATTTAATTTTTCTACTAAAGGTAATTCTTTAATATTTGTGTATTTTTGATATGGATCAAAGTCTAATTCAATTGACGCAAATAAATCACCTGAACTTGATGCTGAAGATATTGCTTTTCCCCCATCTTGAAGCATATCTGTAATACAAGCAATTGCAGTACTTCTTGATGGCGCTATTGAATCAAAAGCGCCACAAAATGATAAAGCTTCTAAAGACTTTTTACCTCCGAGTTTTATGTCCACATTTCTTGTAAAATCCCATAAATCTTTAAATTCATGAGTTTCTCTGATTTTACTTACATGGGTAATAAAAGAGTCTGCTACACCTTTAATTCCTCCAAGACCATATTCAATTTCTTTATTTTTATTAACTATGAACTTTTTTTCACCTAAAAGGATATTAGGTTTTAAAACGGTTATATCTAGTTTTTTACATTCTTCAGTTAATGCATATATTTTATCTGTGTTACCTAGCTCTGTAGACAAAACAGCTGCCATAAAATGCTCAGGATAATAAGTTTTAAGGTAAGCGGTTTGATAGGAAAGTAGTGCATAAGCAGCTGAATGAGATTTATTAAATCCATACCCAGCAAATTTCTCTATTAAATCAAATATTTTTTCTGCTGTTGATTTCTTGATATCTTTTTTATCGCAGCCTTCAACAAATATTTCTCTCTGTGTTTCCATCTCGACAACATCTTTCTTTCCCATCGCCCTTCTTAAAATATCAGCTTGGCCTAATGAAAATCCTGCTAAAACTTGAGCAGCTTGCATAACTTGTTCTTGATAAAGAATAACTCCATATGTCTCAGAGAGAACAGGTTCAAGTAACTCGTGCGGATATGTAACTGGAATTTTTCCATGTTTTCTATCCACAAATTGATCATCCATTTTTGAATCTAGTGGTCCTGGTCTGTATAAAGCTAGTAGTGCTGTAATATCCTCAAACTTAGTAGGTTTTAATCTTTTAATAAGATCTCTCATGCCTGAAGATTCCAGCTGAAAAACAGCCATAGTTTTTCCTGAAGAAAGTAATTCAAATACCTTGGGATCGTCTAATTTAAGAGAATGTATATCTAGAGGGGTTTTTGATTGATCCTTTAAATACTTATTTATTGATTTTGTTGCCCAATCGATCACTGTAAGAGTTCTTAAACCTAAAAAATCAAATTTAACTAATCCAATTTTTTCTACATCATCTTTATCATACTGAGTCATCAAGGCTGAAGATTGCCTATCGAGATAAGTGGGGCAGAAATCAGACAAAGCTCCTGGTGCAATAACTATTCCTCCAGCATGTTTTCCTACATTTCTTGCAATGCCTTCAAGCTTAAATGCAAGCTCCAATACTTCAGAGACTTCAGGATCATCTTTAATAGTTTGTTTAAATATTGGTTGTTCTTTTATAGCTCTATCAAGGGTCATTCCTGGAACAAAGGGTATCATTTTAGATATTCTTTCACCTAAACCATAAGGTTTGCCCAAAGCTCTTGTTACATCTTTTACAACAGCTCTAGCCGCCATTGTCCCAAAGGTTACAATTTGCGAAACTGCATTTGATCCATATTTAGTACTAACATAGTCAATAACTAGATCTCTTTTTTCTGTGCAAAAATCAATATCAAAATCAGGCATTGAAATTCTTTCAGGATTTAGAAATCTTTCAAATAAAAGTCCATGCTCTATAGGATCTAATGCTGTAATACCTAATGAATAAGCAACTAAAGATCCTGCGCCTGAACCTCTTCCTGGTCCGACAGGAACATCATTATTTTTAGACCATTCAATAAAATCATAGACGATTAAAAAATAACTTGAAAATCCCATTGTGCTAATCTGAGTTAATTCATAATTTAATCTATCTTGATATACAGTTTTCTTATCAGCATCAAAATCTTTTATTAAATTATTTAAATTTTTAAAAGATAAATCGTTTAAAAAGCTATTGAAATCATGATTTTTTGGTACCGGATATTCAGGAAGAAAATAGCCTTTAGAATCAAAAGAGACATTGCATTGCTTAGCTATTTCAGCAGTATTAGATAAAAATTCATCGCAGTTGTTAAATAACTCTGACATTTGCTCTTGTGATTTAAAAAATTGTTCATTGGAAAATTTTTTTTCACGATTAGGATCATTGAGAGTTTTTCCAGTATTGATGCAGACCTTTGTCTCATGAATATCATAGTCTTCTTTGTTAGAAAAAATAACATCATTCGTTGCTATGACGGGTATACCTTTTTCTGACGCAAGAGGTAATACATGAGATATATAATCTAATTCATCTGCTCTATTTGTTTTCTGAACTTCAATTACAAAGTCTTCTCCAAATGCACTTTGAAAAGTTTCTAATTTTGTCTTTGTATCCTCTACCTTTCCTCTCTTTAGTAAATCAAAAATATGACTAGATTTGCCTCCAGATATCACTTTAATATCATTTTTTAGGAGACATAATTCTTCAAAAGTAATGATTGGTGATGGGAAATGAATATTATTGTGAGATTGAGATAAAATTTTCATCAAATTTTTATGCCCATTATTATTTTTTGCTAGACACAATAATTCATGTGCAAAATCATCGCCTTCAAATATTACATTTATAGAGGAGCCTGAGATTGGTTTAATGCCTTTTTTTTCAGCTTTAATAAAAAATTTTACAAGCCCAAACATATTTAAATTATCTGTGAGCGCTACAGAGGGCATATTATTTTTTATTGCTTGATCTACAATCTGATCAATTGTTATTAATCCATGAGAAATACTATATTCAGATGCAACTCGTAAATGTGAGAACGATTTAATCAAACAATTACTCCTTTAAAAGTCTTCCTATGAATTTTAGTTGCACCATGCTTTTGAATCATCTCAAAATGAAGCTTGGTTCCATAACCCTTATGTCTTTTAAAGCCATAATTTGGATATTTTAAATCAATTTCTCTCATGTATTTATCTCTTTTAACCTTTGCGATTATAGAGGCTGCGCTTATTTCTTTAATTAATAAATCTCCTTTAATTATAGCCTCCATATTGATATTTATGTTTGGTTTATGTATGCCATCTACTAATATTTTTGAAGGAGCTATAGGTAAAGCAAGTATGGCTCTTTTCATTGCAAGAAGAGATGCTTGTAAAATATTAATTTCATCTATTTCCTGAGCCGTGGCTATTCCAAAAGCATAAAAAGAATTATGTTTTATTTCTTCTGCAAGGTATTCTCTTGTTTTTTCAGATAATTTTTTTGAGTCTGTTAGGCCTTGAATTGGGTTTTTTAAAATAACTGCTGCTGCAATCACCGGGCCAGCTAAACAGCCTCTTCCTACCTCATCCACTCCAGCAACTAACACTTTTAATTAATTTTAATTATGGCTTCTGCTGCTGCATCAAAACCTCTTCCATCTAGATGTTTTTTCATTTCAAGCATGTGATCTTGTAATGTATGAGAAGAGCTTAAAAATTTTAGTGCATTTAGAATGTTTTCTTTTGTACACTTTGATTGAATTAACTCAGGGAAAACCTCTTTATTTAGAAGTAAATTAGGAAGTCCAACAAGTTTTGTTTTTAACATTCTTGAAATAATAAAGTAATTTAAATTACTGGTCTTATAACAAATAACAGGAGCTGCTCCGAGAACTGCTGCCTCTAAAGTCGCAGTGCCAGATGTAACTATTGAAAAATCTGAAATTGATAAAAAATCTCTAGCAGAGTTGCTGGATATTGTTACAGGAAGTTTTGTATTGGATAAATAAGATTTGATTTCTTTCATTAATAAGTCATCAGCAGCAGGAATTAAAAAATGATAATTTAGGTTAGCTTCATGAGCTTTTTCTATTGTCTCTAGGTAAGTTGGCATCATATTTAAAATTTCAGATTTTCTGCTTCCAGGAAGAATTGAAATATAATTTTTATGCGGTTCTAGTGAGTGTTTTTTAAAGACAGCATCGACATCTGAAGTATTAATACTTGCTAACGGATGGCCAATTAGGAAACTTTCAACATTATTTTTTTTATAAAAATCATCTTCAAATTTAAAAAGGCACAGTGTCAGATCAATATACTTTTTAATACTTTTTAATCTGCCTTGTCGCCATCCCCATACTGATGGACTTACTAACTGAATAGTTTTTATTGATCCTTGTTTTTTTAAGGCTCGATGAATAGGGATATTAAAATCAGGTGAATCGACTCCTATAAAAAGGTCAATTTTTTCTTTTTTAAAAAGTTTTATAAGTTTTTTTCTGTGATTAAGTAATTTTCTAAAATTCATTAAAGGCTCTATAAGGCCCATTACATGCAAATCTAAGAAATTGAAATATGATTTTAATCCATGCTCTTCAGTTAATGGTCCACCGACACCAACAAGACTAATATTATAATTTTTACCAAGCGACTCAATGATTTTTGATCCCAATCGATCTCCTGAATACTCTCCGACTACAATGCCTATTTTGAGGTCTGTTTTTCTAAACACTTACCTTTGAAGACCTCTTTCGGAGGTCTTGATAGAATCAATAAAATTTTGTAATTCAGGTCTGATTGGATTTTCTAGATTTTCTATTTTTTTAATTGCATCTTCAAGCTTATAACCTTTTCTGTATATAAGTTTGAATGCTTTTTTAATAATTGTTATTGAATCATCAGAAATATTATTCCTAGTCATGCCTATTGTATTAAGCCCAATCACTCTAGCAGGATCAGAGGCTACTTTTATAAAAGCTGCGACATCCATTGTTATAGAAGTATTCATTCCAAGAAAAGAATAATCTCCTATTTTGCAAAATTGATGAATTGTTGTTAGTGCTCCAATAGTGACATGGTCTCCAACAACAACATGACCTGCAATACCTGCATTATTAGCAAATACATTATTACTTCCAACCTCACAATCATGCGCAATATGGCAATATGCCATTAATAAGTTATCGTCACCTATTGTTGTTGTTGATTTGTCCTGAATAGTTCCTCTGTGGATAGTTACACCCTCTCTGATAATATTATTATTACCTATAGAAAGTGTTGTTTTCTCTCCTTTAAATTTTTTATCTGGCGTTGATTCTCCAATTACACAGAATTGGTAAAAACAATTATTAGAGCCTATTGTTGTAGGTCCTTTAATAACAGCATGACTAAGAAGGGAGCTACCTTCTCCAATCACAACATCTTCTCCTACATAACAAAAAGGGCCGATTTCTACACTTTCATGAATTACGGCAGAATCGTGAATTATTGATGTTGGATGAATACGCATTTATTTAGGTCTATCTGCACAGAGTATAGTTGCAGAGCATACAAGTTCACTATCAACTTCTGCCCTTGATTCAAACTTCCAGATGCCACGTTTCTCATTGAGTATCTTGCTATATAGATGGATGTCATCTCCAGGTCCAACTCTTTTTCTAAATCTTACCTTGTCTACACCTGCAAAAACATAAATTGATCCTTCCTCAGGAGTCTTATTCATAGTTCTAAAACCTAAAATACCCGATGCTTGAGCTAAAGCCTCAATTATAATTACTCCAGGCATAACTGGGTTATTTGGAAAATGTCCTTTAAAGTAATCCTCATCACCAGTTAATCTTTTAATTGCATGAATATCCATTCCTTCATTTATCTCTAAAACTTCATCTACAAATAGAAAAGGATCTCTATGTGGAAGATATTTTAAAATATCATCTTTTGCAATTGACATGCTATTTATCCTCTTTTTTTTATAAAAATGGATGACTTTGCCCATTCTTTTTGCTCTTGGGCTGGCATTATACCTACATAGTTACCAGATTTATCAATATTCTTAGTAACTAGTGTATGAGCTCCAATTAAAACATCATCACAAATAGATAGATGCCCTAAAATACCTGAAAGACCTCCCATTTGAAGATTCTTTCCAATAGTTGTTGAGCCTGCAATAGCGCATGATGCTGCAATAGCTGAGTTTTCTCCTAAGATGACGTTATGAGCAATATGAACCTGATTATCTAATTTAACCCCATCATGTATTTCTGTATCTGTTAATGCGCCTCTATCAATAGTGCACCCTGCACCAATCTCTACATTTTTCCCTATAACAAGACCACCTAATTGTTCAATTTTCGTATAACCATTTTTAGAAGGAGCATATCCAAAACCATCACTACCTATAATGGCACTAAAATGAATAATAGAATTTTCACCCACAGTAACATCTTGAACTAATGAACAGTTGGCTTTTATATTACATCCTTTTTTAAGATTGCAATTTGGTCCAATAAAAGAATTTGGACCAATATAAACATCTTCTTCAATAATTACATTGTCTTCAATTACAACATTTGCAGAAATGGTAGCTAAGTTAGATATGACTGCAGAAGAAGATATGTTCGCACTCTTATGGATATATGGCATATTTTTTTTATGTTGCTTATTTGCAAACAATGATGAAATCTTAGCATAAGCTAAATATGGGTCATCACATTTTAAAAGAATTGCGTTTGATTCTATTTGGGTATCATTACTTACTATTGCAGCAGCAGCTTTAGTTTCTTTAAGATATTTTGTATATTTTTTATTTGATAAAAAAGTAATTGATTCGCTGTCAGCTGCATTTATAGAAGAAATATTGCTGATGAAGATGTTTTCATCACCAGCAATTGAAGCGCCTATAATTTTAGAGAGTTCTTTAAGAGTAAAAGATTTTTTTTTCTGGCTCACAAGTGAGTTTATTCATCCGCTCCAGAAGCAGCTGCAACATCTAGCATTGAAGTAACATCATCTGTTATATCTAATGCAGGATCTGCAAAAATAACAGTGTCTCTTCCTAGTAATGTTTTTATTTGTTTAGCAGCAAGAAGTTCTGAAAGAATTTTTTGTAAAGAAGGATTCATATCTCTAAAAATCTTTTCAGCAGTTTCATTTTGCTTAGCTTGAATTTTTCCAACAATAAACTCAAGATCTTTTGATTTATCTTGAATGGCTTTTTGAGAGTTGGCAACTTCTTCTTGTGACATAGTTTCGCCATCTTTCTGAAGAGACTCACCTAAAGCTTGTCTGTCTGCTTGTAATGTTTGAGCTTGCTCAACCATTGCTGCGTATTCAGCATCTTCTTCTAAAGCTTTAAAAGTATCTTGTGCTTGTTGTGTTGATAATACAGCCACTCTCATATCAATAACTGCCATATCATTAGCGAATGAAGGTATGGATATTAGTAAGAATGCTGTTAAAAATAGTTTAGTTAAAATTTTCATAATTGCCCCTTTGTAAGTTGACGTATTTTATATTAATTTATGCTAATTTATACAAAAAGCATGAAATTATCATTTAAAAGACATTTCCAATTGTAAACTGGAACTGCTCTGTTCTCTCCAATGGTCCTGCATTTGATGGTTTTGCAATTGCAAAACTCATAGGACCAAAACCTGTTATCCATGTAACTCCAACACCATAGGAATATCTTAATTCCTCAATATCAGGTTCAAAACAATTAATTTGATAATCTTTACAATTGGTAGAGAAGACATTTCCAAAATCAAAGAAAAATGCTGATCGCATAGACCTTTGATCTTCTATCATTGGAAGTTTAAAAATAAGTTGTAAGCTGCCTTCGACTTTCACATTCCCGCCAATGGGTTGATCACGGTTGCTAAACAAATATGGATTATAAGCTGGGGAATCTGGCTCACCATCAAAATCTGTATCTCGAACTGCTGGACATAAATCATTTACAGAATCATATTCATAGCAAGGTGCCTGTGTGCTTCTAGGTCCTAAAGTATTGGATTCAAAACCTCGCAAGGATCTAGGACCTCCTGCATAAAAATTCTGAAAGAAAGGTGTACTTTCTGTATCTCCATATACATCCATATAGCCTAATTCACCATTAAAGCCAAATATAAGATCATAAAAACCTAATGGTTTATAGTATTTTTGCTGAATATTAAAGCGGGCATACTGTATATCACTAAATGGTAATGCAACCATCATCATTAGATTGGTTGAAGAGCCTTCAGTAGGAAAAGTTCCTCTATTAAGAGTGATTCTTGACCATACGGCTTGAGCACTAACTGTTTCAAAAATATTACCCTCAGTTGATAGAAAATCTGATATTTCTCTAGCAGGCAAAGATCCAGAATCAATATCAGTTTTATCATAAGTAATATTCAAGCCAATTCTTTGGGTATCTGAAATTGGATAGCCAAGCTGTAATCCTAGGCCAGCAGAGTTAGTTAAGTAATTTGCTACATTAAACTCACCGTAGTCTGTTTCTCTAAAATAAAGGTTATATCCTCTACTTACACCATCCATAGTGTAATAAGGATCAAAAAAGGAAAGGTTGTATGTTTCTTGATAAACGCTTTTATTGATAGAAATGCCAACGGTATTTCCACTTCCAAGGAAATTTCTTTCATTAAGATTAAATCCTAGCATTAAACCAAAATCACTATAGCCTACATTGCCTCCTATCTGACCAGTAGTCTCTTCTTCAACTTGATAAACAGCATCAACCTGGTCGTCAGTTCCTGGAACTGGAATAGTTTCAACATTGACCTCTTTAAAGTAACCAAGTCTTTCTAATCTAATTTTTGAAGCTTGTATTCTTTCGTCTGAAGTAGGGGCACCTTCAAATTGTCTCATCTCTCTTCTTAAAACTTCATCTTGCGTAATTTGATTACCTGCAAAAATTATTTTTCTTGTGTAAGTTCTTTTTCCAGCATTGACTGCAAAAACTAACTCAACCTCTTGAGTATCTTCATTTATTTCAGGAGAACCTTGCACTTCTGCAAAAGCATATCCTTCATTTCCAAGAACTGTTTTAAAAAATTCCTCAATTGCAGTTATTGCTGATTGAGAATATATTTTATCTTGTTGAGTTTGAATAACTGTTTCATAAGCTTCTGGTTTTAAAGGAACATTTCCTAATACGCTAACATCGCTGATAGTATATTGATCGCCTTCATTAATACCAAAGGTAATATGTATACCTTTTCTATCTCTTGTTAAACTGACCTGAGTAGACTCGAGTGAATACTTAAGATAACCCCTATCAAGATAATAAGACTCTAAATTCTCAATATCACCTTGCAGTTTTTCTCTTGAATATTGGTTATCGTTTGTTAAGAACGATAGTATGCTGCCTTCGCCAAGCTCAAAATTGTTTAATAGGTCTTCATCATTAAAAACCTTATTTCCTAATATATTGATACTCTCAATTGCAGCACTTTCACCCTCATCCACGATAATGCTTACTTCAACTCTATTTCTAGGTCTTGTAAGTTCATCAACTTCTACGCTGGCTCCATATCTTCCTTGTGAAGCATAAGATCTTACTAATTCGGCCTTCATTTTATCCAAAGTCGACCTTTTATATACTTTACCCTCTGCAATCTCTACACCTTCAAGACTTTCAAGAAGCTGTTCGGTTTTAAGAGCTTTGTTTCCTGATATATCTATAGCCGATATAGATGGCCTTTCTTGAACGGTTATAATAAGCGTATTAAGCTCTTTACCAATCTGAATGTCATCAAATTGCTCAGTTGAGAATAATGCTCTGGTAATGTCTCCAACTTTTCTATTATCAACTCTATCACCAACACTTACCGGGATAACATTAAAAATACTTCCAGTAGAAACTCTTTGGAGTCCTACTATTCTTATGTCATTAATAACAAATTCATCAAATGCAGATGAAATGTTTATAAAACCTATGGATAAGATGATTAAAAATAATTTTTTCAATTTTATTCCTTAAATAAATCTAGATACATCATTAAAAACAGCAAATATCATCAAGCATAGTATCATTACCATTCCGGTAGCATATATGAAATTTTCTACTTTATCAGGTAAAGGTGAGCCCCTAACTGCTTCTACACCCAATAGCGTTAATTGTCCGCCATCAAGACCTGGAATAGGTAGTAAATTTAGAACACCTAAGCTAATACTTAAAAGAGCCATAAGATAAAAAAATGGAAGCAAGCCTGCCTGAGCTGTATCTCCTGCCATCTTGGCAATACCTATCGGCCCTGAAAGATTTTCAGTCCCCATATTCCCAGTGAACATCTTTCCAATAAACTGGAGAGTTTTAACACTCAAATTATAAGTTTCTTGCGCTCCTTTTACGACAGAGGCAAATATAGATCTCTTTAATCCAAATCCAATTCCTAGTAATTTAGATTCATTACCCTGGTCGTCAAAAACAGATAATAATTTAACGGGAATAATTTGAGTATCTTCATCTCTTAGTAGCTGTATATCAGCAAAATTACTATCAAGGCTATTTAAAGCTTTTGGTATATCGGATGCGTAAGATATTACGATATTGTTAATAGAAGTTATTCTGTCATTTTTTAGCAAGCCGCCATTATCTGCAGCTCCATCAACAACTATAGAGCCGATGATCGGTAGCATCTTCGTTTGAATGGATATTCCTAATGCGCTAATAGGATCTTCTTGCTGAGCACTCTCTGTTAAGAAATTATTAACAGGAATAGAAAAATTCTTAGCTACATTAGTATCATTAGAAAAGATTTTAAAATTAAGCTCACCTGTCATTCCAGCTTTAGATAATAATTCTAAGCTAATATCTTTTCTGTCCGAGATCTTTACTCCATCAATCTCAATCATTTGATCACCTTTTTGAAAAAAAGAAGAACTTGAAACTTCATCGACAACTAGAGTGGATTGAGGGTCTGGTGTGGCCGAAAATATAAAAGAAAAGATAACTACTGACAAGATAAAGTTCGCTACTGGACCAGCAAGCATGATGGCTGCTCTTTGGAGTCTAGGCTTCGTATCAAAAGTCTTTTTAATCTGGTCTTCTGTAAAGTCTTTTTTTAAATCTGGTTCAAGTTCAAACATCTTTGCTGTAATCATCGAAACATATCCACCTAAAGGAAATGCAGATAAAGCAAACTCAGTTCCATGTTTATCTACTCTTTTATATATTACTGGACCCATGCCAAATGAAAATCTTGGACAATGAACACCAAAATATCTTGCAACAAAATAATGACCACATTCGTGAATAACTACCAAAACGAAAAGAAGGGCTATAAAGGAGCCTGCGTAGAATAATGTATCTATTAAATAATTCATTTTAAAATTTTAAGTTATCGATTTTATCACCTTCTTAGCCTCGATGCGTGCTTCATTGTTTAATTCGTTTAAAGTTTCTAAGTCTTTTGGCTTAGACAAGGGAATTGAATCAAAAGTTCTATATATAACATCGTATATTTGTGAAAATTTGATATGATTTTTTAAAAAATAATCAACTGCAATTTCATTTGCTGCATTGAAAACTAAACCAGATGAGCCACCTGTATTACAGATTTCTCTTGCTAATTTTTCAAGCCTAGATCTATCTGAGGGAAATTCTTTAAAAGTTAATTCTAAATTAGAAAAATCTAGCTCTTTAAACGATATTGGAATTTTTTTAATTCCACCCAAAGCATTTGCTATCGGAACTTCCATACTTGGATTACTCATTTGAGAAATACTAGAACCATCTATATAAGTCACTATAGAATGGATGATACTTTGTGGATGAACCACCAATTTAAAGAATTTCTCATTTAAATCAAAGAGATATCTGGCTTCAATTAATTCCAGACACTTATTAACTAAGGTTGCAGAGTCTACAGAAATTTTTGATCCCATTTCCCAATTAGGATGATTAAGAGCTTCTTTGGGAGTAATATTTGTTAATTTTGTTAATGGGATATCTAAAAATGGGCCGCCAGATGCTGTAATAATTATCTTATCAACATCTTTGGTTGATTTATCAGAAGGTAGGCACTGAAAAATTGCGTTGTGCTCACTATCAATAGGAATAATTTTTGCACCCCTTTTTTTAGCAAGAGGCATCAAGATATCCCCAGCAGCGACAATACTTTCTTTGTTTGCAACTAAAACAGTTTTACCGGCATTTACTGCCATAAAACTTGTTTTTAGTCCTGCAAAACCAACAATAGCTGAAATAATAATATCAACATTCACATCATTAATAAGATTCATTAAATCTTGTTCTGAATGCAAAGTGTTTTTACGTGGTAAGGCATTCTTTATTGACTCATAAGCCTTAGGATCATCTATAAATGTATAATTGGGAGAGAACTTTTTAATGATTTCTGAAGCTTTCCCTACATTTGAATTACAGGCAATTCCATATAAATTTAGCACTTCACTATTTTGCTCAATAACCCTTAGAACACTATCGCCAATACTTCCAGTTGCTCCTAATAAAAGAATATTTTTCATCTATAGGGCTATCATTTGAAAAGATATATACAAGAAGGTAAATATAACTGTAGCAGATAAATGAGAATCAACTCTATCTAAGATTCCGCCATGGCCAGGGAGTATAGATCCAGTATCTTTGATGCCACTTTTTCTTTTTAAATAACTCATGAAGTAGTCACCAACAAAGGCATATAAAGCGGAAATTAATAAAATAACAATTATTGAAAATGATAATTCTGTTAAATAAGCAAATCCTGAGGCTGCTAACAATGAAGCAAATATGCCTCCAAAAAAACCTTCAAGAGTTTTATTTGGACTAATATTTTTTAATAAAGGGGTCTTCCCAAAACTAGAGCCTGCTAAATAAGCAAATATATCAACTAAAGATGTATTAAAAATAATAATAAAGATTAATAGATGATTAAATTCGTCTAATTGCAGAAGTAACAATCTGTCTCTTATACACATCTCCGAGCCCACGAGACCTCTCTACATCT
>OJCJ01000086.1_pt1 | contig 17800 bp, 22 predicted proteins | sample 1591811 | NCBI WGS metagenome assembly OJCJ01 (sample SAMN05416758, study PRJEB24817) | seawater metagenome | isolation source: Sea water | place: Canada:Atlantic | collected 2013-07
GTACATGATGCCAGTACCACCAGAGACGATGTCCTTCGGGAACAGACCGATCTCTTTGTAAGTGTGGTTGATTGCAAGCATCGGGATGTTCTTCATTGTCAGGTATGGTGTGACCATGCGGAACAGACCCTTCAGTGCCTTGGCACGAGACATGTCAGCGACTGACTTCTCGTTCATTGCGTCTTCAAGTTCTTTCTTGGAAGCAAGGTTACCAATAGAGTCGATCACGATGATGACGTCGTCTTTGGCATCAAGGTTCTCAAGTTGACCAATGATGTCAAACTTCAACTCTTCAACGTTAGCGATCGGAGTGTGCAGCACTCGAGTCACGTCGATACCGAATGTCTCGAAGTATGACTGCGGTGAACCAAACTCTGAATCATAGAACAGCACGACTGAATCAGGTTTTGCTTTCTGATAGGCAGCTGCCATCAACAGGGCGAACGAGGTCTTGAAGTGCTTGGATGGACCAGCAAGGACAGTCAGACCTGATACCAGACCACCGTCGATGTCACCACTCAATGCAACGTTCACCATAGGTACTGGTGTGGTTGTTTGATCTTTCTCACCAAAGAACTTAGAGTCAGCAAGCACTTCACTTGCTTTGATCTTACTGTTCTTCTTCAACTTATCCATAATGCTCATTCGTTGTCTCCTTCAGTCAAGAATGTAATGTTTTGTTCTTTCTCACGATCATCGAGATCATACTCTGCGCGATACTCGTTGTTTATGTCCATGACACTTTCTAATAATGAGAACTTGTCGCTGAACTTAATGAAGGCAGAAACGTCCTTCGGGAAACAAGCACCACCAAAACCTTTCTTACCATCTGGTCCAGGTGCCTGCCAATGTGTCCTGCCAATTCTTGGTTCTGATGAGATTATCTTCAGCACTCGATTGGACAAGCAGTTAGTATCCTCTTCCAACGCATCATTGAGTTGGTTGAAGAAAGTCACCTTCATAGCAAGGTAACTGTTGATTGCATATTTGATGTATGATGCTTCGACTGGGTGGACACAGAAAGTTCGGTCAATCTCAGTGGGCATCCGTACAACCGTGCTGAACTCAAAGAAGTCTGCCAACTCTGCGATAGATTCCTGCGAACCACCCATGATAACATACTCGGGATTGGCAAACTCGTATGCTGCATTCTTCTCAGTCAAGAACTCAGGAGAATAGATGAACCTATGCGCCTGTTGTGCATCACAGACTGTGTTACAGATGTTGGTAATAACGTCTGGAGTCACAGTAGACTTCAACACTACACCTGCTTGGGTGGTGTTGAGAATTTTGAGGATTGCATCGCAGGTGATAGCAGCGTCGACTTCACCGTTGTCACCAACAGGAGTGGGTGTACAGACGAAAACGAGTGCTGGTTGTCTCTCAATCAATTGGTCAATCGTTGTACCGTAGTTGGGGTCAACTAAGAATCGGTCAACCTCGGCAATGAACGAACGTTCTACTGCCTTGCCAACGAAACCGTGACCGACTACACCAACGAGTGGTTTATCACCAACCCCGTACTGGGGGTCGCGTGGAAGAAAAGACCTTGGGGTCTCAGTTTGGTAATTCATATTAATATCCATAGACATCTATTCTACACAAATGGGGTGATTAGTCAACAGGCGAGATCATCTCGACGGGGATCCCCGAATCTTCGAGGAACTTCTCTCCGCATCCCTTCGCCGCGTCATACTCAAATCGAGTATAGACGTGGGTGATGCCGGATTGATAGATTAGTTTTGCACACTCGATACACGGAGTATGCGAGCAGAAGATTGACGCACCGACTGTGGAGTCGGTAGAGCGCGCAACCTTGAGGATGGCATTTGCTTCGGAGTGGAGCACTTCGGGTTTAGTCTTCCCGTCATGTTCACACTCGTTGTCCCAACCAGTGGGCATACCATTGTAACCGATGGATATGATTCTCTCATCCTTAACGATGACCGAACCAACTTTAAGACGAGTTGCGTGAGACAAATCACCGAACCTACAAGCGACGTCCATGAACGCCAACTTCATTTTATACTTCATCGTCACCCAGTATTGATTCAACACCTTCGACCATCTCAAGTGCGTGAACATACTTAGCCACCTGCGCCTCGACTGCCTCGACAATGTCTGGGTGCTCTCCGATACCAACAGAGTTCTCATACACCTCAATGTTAATCAGTGCTTCTTCCATCGCAGCAAGGTGCTTCGACTTAACTGCTCTCAATAATCTTTCTTTCATCATAACTCCTCAGTTTTAACCTTTCGTGCTTTGTCGCAGAGATAGAAGCATACGCAACCACCACCGAACGAGAACGTTCCAAGAAACAGCATTAATGCTGTGAACGATAATAGATCTCCAATCACTGGAAGTCTCCTTTGTATGCGTTAGCGTATGCCCATGAGAGAGCACCACCTGCTTCACGGTCAAGGGGTCGGTTCTCATACCAGTTACCAGTCTCTGCGTCGAGTTCTCGACACATGGAACCAATTTGAGAAGCAGTTATGGGATACCCTTCCTTGACTGCGTTACAGGCGGTGGCAACCATGATGCGGTACATGCCAGAATACCATCCAGTCTCGTTGACTGTTCGGTACTCGTCTGCCATCTTGTTTGGAAAGAATGGACAGTTACGATAACCTGACCATGTTACATTGGTGTTGGTCAAAGAACTCTTGCGATGTTCAAGGACAGATTCCCGTACACCATCGGGAAGAGCGTCAAGGAAGGAGTTTCCTGTCTTCTCTTGATACGGGTGTTCCCGTATTAGTGCATCCACATATAGAGGTTCGTCACCGTCGATAACGTGGATAAAATTAAAAGCACCACCATACGTTGCTGGAACGTAATACATTCTTGAAGAATCTTTTGTCTGCGCGTCTCCAAGATCACCGATGGATTTATTAAGAGCATACCAGAAGTGTTTAATCTCGGCGACTTGCACCCTTCGATCCAAATCGAATACAACTCTAAGTTTAATTTTCTCTGGCGTACAAGAAGCAGTGCTGTAGACAACACAACGAGTATGTTTAAAACGATCAAGAATTTCATCGACACTTCCTATGCCTTCGTCAATATCGACACATGCCCAGTGACCCCACTCGGTTACGTTCCTGTTGGATCGTGTTGTGCCTTCTGTGTATAGTGCTGGACTGATCAGAGGAGCAAACTTCTTAGACTCGATAGGATTAGTCGATAGGTCATTAAGCAGGTGAACGAAATCACCCCATGAATCAAAGTCCATGCGGCGATGCGTCTTGTTGTCAAATGCTGACTTAAATATTGTTAGAGAATACAACTTCTTCATTACTCACGATAGTATCACGTATTATGTCTTCGAACTTACCTTCTGTGATATTCCAAACTACAATGCGGTCGCTCGAGTCATTTATTGTGACACCTTCAATCTCTCTGGCATCAATGATCTTTACCTCTCCAGTCTTCCAGTGCTTGAAGGAGATACGATAGTGCTTTATGTTACGAAGTGATGTCATCCAAAGAAGTCCTCAAGTGATACAGTTTCTTCTGCCTTCCAACCAATTGCTTCCAGCACAGGAAGAACAACAGCAAGGAACGCTTTCTCAAACTGTAGGTCATAGTCAACGTATTTGTGCAGACCAATCTCCTCTGGCAGGAAGTCATAGAACGCAACCACGTTTTGCTTGATTGGGTTCTTTGGGTCCAGGTAAAGGAACTTGATCTTTTCTCCATTCTTGATAACATTATATCTTTTTTCTAGGTTATTGTCAAGAATTAATTTGTTGTACAGCAAAGAACCTCTAACGTGGATGGGGCAACCTTTCTTAAAGGTAGTCGCAGCATCACGCCACTTGCCAATATCGGAAACACCTCTTGGGAATGCGATCTCGTGCGGTTGCAGACTATTGAAGTGACCACGGAACAACTGGATTGCTTCCTGTGTCTGCTTCTCTGTACCAGAGATCATGACCTTGAACAAACCCTTCAACGCATCACGACAGGAGGCAGGAGTCGAGGACTTCACTGCTTCGATGCCCATGATCTTCAACTTTGGTTGGGCATACTGGACACCCTCGTTGTTGTGCACGTTGAGGATGTATCGTTTCTTAGCAGTCCAGATACCGTTGTCGGCAATTGCCTCTCGACCCATGACCATCTTGTTCTTGTGTGCGTTCATGTAGGTGGAGAGTTTCTCGTATGACTTCTCGAACAGTGGTTCGAACTTCTCCTGCCCGATCTGGTCAATGACCTTCACGATCTGGTCGGTGTCGGTCAGTCCCATCTTCTCAACGAGTGGACCGAAGTTGACATACACCGAGTCAGTGTCAATCGCAATTACATAGTCAAAGTTCTCGGTGCCGACCACCTTGTTCATGTAGTCGTTTACTGTCTGCTCTGCCCAACGAATGGACAACTGACCAGACATGGTGATTGCCTCTGCCATACGGATGTCATAGTAACGGAACCACCTGTTGCCGAGTGCACCATAGAGTGAGTTCATCATAATCTTAATCGCCATTTGCTGGTTATCAAGACGGTTGATTTCCCTGCCTGCCTCTTTGTCTCCTGCTTCAACCTTGCTCTGGTTGGCGAGCATGTTCTGCTTGATCTGTTTACGTTCAGCATACAGACCATCAATGATTGAGGGCAGTACACCGACCTCGTCTTTACTGAAGTGTACACCGTTGGCGGCGAGGCAGTCATGCGGAGACTTGGAGTCAGGTCGAGTCATGTCAAGGCAGTTATCAACAGTGACACCACTAGTGCGAGTCGACACGATAGTCTCCGGAGACATGTTGTACTGCATGATCAGGTGAGGGTACAGGGAGTTCAAGTCAAACGAGACAACCCATGAGTGTCTCCCGATCTGTGGAGACTTAACATAACCACCACCGAACTCAACCTTACCGTGATCCTGCTTTGGAGGGACGACGATCTTTCTCTTACAGAGAGAACGGTAGACATAGGTGTCCCACAACTGTGTGGTTCCGAACGACTCTTGATAGTTACAACCTCCCTTGTATGCGATGGTCATAGCAAGGTCAATCAGTCCCATCTTCTCGTCAATCTTCTCGACCAACTGGACGTCTTTGATGTTGTAGTCGATAAACTTCTGGTAATCTTCCTTATACAGTGTGTACAGGTTACCATGCTCCTCGTATGAGAGTTTTGCCTCCCCGAGGACAACGTTGGCGATGTGGTCGAGTTTGTATGACTCCTGTACTCCATACGTCAGGATGCCGAATTTCTGGAACAGATCCCAGTAGTCCAACTGCTCAATACCAACGATGTCGTAGACCTGTTGCGTCCGACCCTGTCTACTGACTTGCTTCTCACGGACAACGTTCCAAGGGGAGAACTTCTTATAGGAGTCGCCACCGAGCATACGTTGCATACGGTTGACCAGATACGGGATGTCGAACATGCGAACGTTCCAACCAGTGACAACGTCAGGGCAGGTGTCCTTGGCATTCCAGAAGGTCACGAACTTCAACAGCAGGTCCAGCTCGCCGTCACACTTGATGAACTTAATGTTTTCTGCTGGGACATCGATGTGCTTGTGTGCAAGGTCTGCGTCATACTCGTCCAGCAATGCCCAGATAAAGTAATCAGGTCGACCGTGATACTTCAGACAGATGGACTGGACTTCACGTGCTGCCTCGGCAGGTTCAGGGAACCCGTCATCAGAGGCAACCTCAATGTCAATGTTTGCAACGAGTATCTGGGACGCGTCGTATTCGATGTCGTTGGGGAAGTGATGCTGAATGTATTGTGCGGCAAAGTTGTTGTTACCGTGTACTTCAATGGATGCAACACCTTGGTACTTCTTAGAGAAGTCAGTTGCCTCAGAGAGAGAATCAAACTCGATCTCCTCAGTACAACGACCGTCGAGGGTACGCCATTCGCATTCTTCTTTGCGGGCGACCATATACATCTTTGGTTTAAAGGTGTCGCGGTACATCTTGCGCTCACCGTTCTCATATCCACGGTAGCAGATGCGCTCACCGATACGAGAGATATTCGTGTAAAACTTCATTCACAACTCCATAGCAGAGTATCTATTCTATAACAAAGGGATTGAAAAGACAAGGGGGAGGGGGTAAAGAAGCGGAGGTTTTTATACAGGATCTCCGCGCACCTGTTACCGATTATGCTACCAGTGCAGAAACCGATGACCACATTACCGAAGTTGCCATTACGACAACGAAGATAAGTTGCATCGTCTGCGCAGGTCTAAAGACCTTACGCGATTTCATACGTTTTTGCTCCTATGAGGAAGGTTAGTGTTTGACCCCTATGTTGTATTTTTGACAAAGTTCCCATTCACTCTTCTCTCGGAAAGATACTACCTTGATCTGCCTGAGTGGTGCTTTGTCTTTTGCCTGTGTCGCGTCAATGATATTGACGAGACCCCAATCGCTCAACAACGTTGCGATTGTATTGCGTCGTGCCAAGTCCGACTCTTCAAGAGTTGCCTTCTTGCCGTCAAGCAGGAAGAGTTCTTTAAAGTGAACAATGAAGTATCGACCCTGCTTATGCAGGATGTGACACGACTGAAATAGTTTCTTCTCTTTGCGACTCGCGATTCCGATGCGGGTCAAAGTCTCTCGGACTTTCAAGAAATCGTCTGGTTCGTTTAGAGTAATCTCCAGCATATCCGCTGGCACCCAAGGTGCTACATTTTCCATGGCGCAAATCCCATTATCGAAGTTTATTATTTTACTCATTGACACTTCCTGTGCCAATCTATTTAGCGTTTGCCACCTTTTGACATTTTCGCTTTCATCTGAGTTATTTCTTCGGAGGAAATAAGATCTACCACAGATTCTGCTTTCGCATCACTGTAGTTATAATACTCCTTAATGACGTCTACGTTGGCAACCTGATCTTTCTTTGCCCACTTACTAAACCTCTTGCGCTTGCGGATGGTGCCCTTGAGGAAGTCATACTGCATGACACCGTCGATCTGGTGATTGATGTTCATCTCGTTGGCAAGTAGAACTGTGTCCTGAAAGTAGGATAGTCCACGGTTGACCATGAACGCCGGATACTTGGACTCGTTCTCTGGAGTGAGAACATTCTTCTTGGTGAAGTTGATGCTGTTAAGTACGTCAAAAGGATTCATAATATATATTCTCGCTCAATTGTTACTAAAAGTCAATCAAAATAAACATATTGGGTCGTATGGGACCAAGTCAAACTGAAAGTCGTTACCATATATGCTTCCATTTATGTCGTGGTCTAGTTCGTGCAAATGACTCATAAGGTATCGAGTTCTTGCGATACTCTCAGAGTTGTTTGTGGGTTCACCATCTTGTGTGCCTTCATTAACTGACTGCCCGTTGTACAACTCACGGTGTCGGCGGTAATCAGAGAAACGACCAATCGGCAAGTCAGCATAAGACATGATTGTACCGTACCCACCCCAAGAACCAACATAGTCAGGGTTGTCTTCCTGTGCATCGTATCCAGGAATGTTGTAACCATACGAGTACTCGAACATCCCAGGTCGGGTAGTGTTAACTGCATCGTGGGCAGCACCCAGCAGGTGTCCTATCTCGTGAGCGAACGTTTCGTGTGCTCGCTCATAGTATCGGGTCGTCTCGTTTTCTTGGAACACGCTATTGTGGAAACACTGGAGGATGCCCCGAGTCTTGTCGATACCTTCTGTTGCGTTAAGGGAAGCAACACCGCAAGCAATTGGGTCAGCGGGTATCTTCTTGAATAGGAAGGCAAGGTCAGCACCCGCTTCTCGTTGCCATTCGTCCAACCCAGCAAACTCCTGTCGACCATAGAAGAAGTTGGGGTATTGTTTGTACAGGTCACCTGCTCTGACATCTACCATCTTGATACCAGCAACCCGAACCAGAGTCTTGGTACCAGACTCAATGTACATCTTGTTCGACTCGTATACCTGCTTGTCAACAAACTCTTCGACAGTCATACCATCACGGTCTTCTTCGGTGAGGTTTGTGTCGACAACGATCAACATATCAATGACGGCGGTTTCTTCCTGCTGTGGGTCGAACGGGAAACTAACAGAGTTTGTCTGCTTCACTCCGTCACATGTCAGGTAGTTGTACAGTGGGTCACCTGTAGCAGTGGGTGTGGTAGGACATCCTTGAGGTTCAGTCATCTGCACAAAGCAACTTTGGTCAAGGTGGACCAGTCTCTCAGTGTACTCACCACCAACACCATCGGCATATGTCTGCATTCTATCATTTGTTTCACAGAACGATTCGCCGACCAGTGTGCCGGCAGGAATCACGGGGGTTGCCCCACCACTGAGAATCACCTGTAGAAGTAAGAGAAAATGTGTCAGCATTTAATGCACCGTGCTTCCGTCATAAGGTTCTTCAAGGATGTCAAGAACATCAGGGAGCATGCGGTAGACAAACCCAGCACCATACACTGTCTCGACCATCTGTAACTCTTCGGATGTAAAGTTTCTAGCGAGGTGGTTGAAGACAGTATCCTGCACTTCCGTCACCAGTCCGTCAACTTTGTCCTTCAGAGAATTGATTGTATCCGAATCTGCTGTTAAGTCGATCATTGGTCGTCGTCCAATATGTGGTGCTTAGGCACCCAACCCAGTCGTGTAAGTATCGCAGGGTGGGCAAGAGTATGCTCACGTTCACCCGAAACTTCACGGATAGGTAGGTCGTTTCCTGGCCATACTTTATCTGCCATACCCACAACAGAGACAGGCAGACCACAACCCACATCAATTGCAGGTTCATCTATCTGGTCAAACTTATCTATACACAGAGCAATTGCAGAGCACACGTCGTCCACGTGCGTCCAGTCACGGTAGTGGTTGGTGAGGTACTTGACGGCACGTTGCTGGAGCATGTCATAGAGCATGTCCTCGCGGGAGTTTGGTCCATACACCGTATGAAACCGGAGACCGAGAGCATTGTCCGGTGCGATGCACTCCATGAACCATTTGGTGCTGGCATACGGTGACAACCACCACTCATAGATTGAAGAGGAAGAGGCATAGATCACGGGCACGTGCGAGTAGAACTTGAACAGTCTCTGCGATGCCTTTACATTGACGTCCCAGTATAACTCAGGTTCTTCGTGAGACCGACGGACACCTGCCATAGCAGCAAGGTGGATGACCATGTCATACTCGTCGACAAACTCACCGTCACGGATGTCGTGCTCATACTTGTGGATGTCATAGACGTCCTTGTATAAGTCGAAGAATCTATTGGCAATGAATCCCTTCCTATATCCACTGCAACCTGTTAGTAAAATCTTCATACGAACTCAACGTTTGCCATGATCTCTGTAAGACAGGCGACCATGTTAAGTTCTGCGTCGGCAACGAATGCTGCCTTGTATTGGTAATCTGCAAGTACAAGAATTAATTGGGGCACAGCGTTGGGTGAGACGACTCCGTCCATGGAGTCATAGATACCACGAAATATCGCAGCACTATCAACATCCATGTTGTTAGCGACCCACTTGCGCATAGACTTAAAGTCTTTCGCCTTGAGGAAACCGAACAGGTCGGCAATGTTACTGGAGGTGGACTTGCTGAGCACATCCAGTTGTAGTTCGCCACCACGAGAGTGACGTTGTAATTCGTTGAGGACTCGACGCCAGTCTGGTGCGTGACGCATGATCAACTCGGCAACGAGGTTGGGGTTAGAAACGGACACACCCTCGGTCTCGAGGATAGTCATGGCACGTTTCATGAACTGACCGCATAACTCTGCCATGTCCTTCTTGCTGGTGTTGAATTCAATCACACCGCAACGAGAGTGGAGAGGTTCAATGATCTTGTTCTTGAAGTTACAAGTCAGGATGAATCGACAGTTGGCACTAAACTCTTCGATGAACCCGCGTAGTGCTGGTTGAGTAGACTGGGCATTCAGGTAGTCTGCCTCATCGAGGATGACAACCTTGTATCCACCTTGAAGAGAGATACTGGAAGCGAACTGCTTGATCTTGCCACGCAGGGTGTCGATGTTACCAGACTCCGATGCGTTGATCAGGATGTAGTCAAGGTCAAGTTCGTTACAGATGGCACGAGCGACAGTCGTCTTGCCCAGACCAGCGGTGCCGGACAAAAGCATGTTCGGGATCTCGCCAGTGGCAACAATCTCTTGGAACTGAGACTTGAGGTGAGAAGGCAGAATGCATTCTTCGATAGTGGCAGGACGGTACTTCTCGACCCAGAGGGCATCAATCATAATATAAACTCCAATTCAATGTTAATATTCTACTACAGTATTCGGTGCCAGTCAAAGCATATTTTTGGTATCTGTCTCCATACTTCGGGGCATTTATTTCGTGCGTTAATAAAGTCCAACACAGAACGTATGTGCTTCTGATCTCTTTGGATAACAGTGGAAGCGTCTGGATACACTGTATGCGATACTTCGTCATCCACAATGATCGTCCTGCCCATACGGTTCGATGGTAGGATGGTCTGCATCAGTTTGGGTTGCGCGATCGTCTCAAGACGGTCACGGAAGATCTTGTCTCCCATATGATAACCACGCAACTCCTCGTCATACCCACCTGCTTCCCAGAAGTGGGACTGCCTTACAGCAAAGATGTTTCCTGGATCACCACCAAAGAGGTTGCACAGGACAAACTCTTTCTTGGGGCAGTTGGTTATTTCTTCGTCCAACGCGGCGCAGAACTCAGAAGTCAACTCTTGGTCAACGTCCATGAAGAACATCCATTCGTTGGATGCTTCCTGTGCACCGAGGTTACGGGCACCGTGTGCGTTGAACCCAAAGTCCACCTCAATACGCAGGAGAGAGACGAGAACACCGCTCTCCTTAACGATAGGTGCAGCGGGGTAGGTTGGGGAGGCATCGTCAATTACGATCACCTCGTCGAACAACTCGAGACACTCGTTCTCAAGTATGCCATAAAGTCGATGGGGGTCATCGTAATATGGGATAATAAGAGTAACAGGGGTCATTGAAACAACGAGACGATGTCTGGTCCGAACATGGCGGTGGCACCTGCCATAGCAGTGACAACCATAGTCCCGATGATAACCCACTTAGTGGAGAAGGAGTCAGCGGCAACACTGAATCCGATTAACTCGTTTCCAAGTACGCGGAGAGATACATTGAATGTACCAGTTTCTTCAGATGACATACCGTTGACTCCTCTTGGATTACTTCGCGTTAGAAACGAAGTCGTTGATGCGTGAAGCGTATTCTGAGATCTCAGCAAACGTTGGATACTCAGGCATGGTAGGCACTTCTGGGTTTTTACCAGCGGTGGTCTCCCAGTCGTACTTCATCATGAGTTCATCGCGGACCATGTTGTATTTAAACTCGAGGGTCTCGGACGCTTTTTGGAAAATTTCGAAACGGAGTTCGAAAGGTGTTTTGTTAGACATGATTGTCTCCTTGTTGTGTAGTGTGTGTTTGACCATGTTATAGTCTCGGTCGTGACTTCGGAATATTTGAGCAGTTTCCCTCATGCTCAGGAGGCGGGACGCGTGGTTTAACCCACACGGTCACACCGACCAGGTCGATTTTATAGTCTTCCCGAGACTCCACCCTGCTCTTGCAAGAGCAGACGGACCAGAGTGAGTTTAAAGACCTCTCAGGTCTTGCGCTTCCCAAGCATTAGACTTGGACTCCGGCACCAGAGTGAGTTTATAGTCATCTCAAGACTTTGGGCAGACAACACTAGCAGTGTTTTTGGCTGGCAAGGCAGGGTTCGAACCTGCGACCGGATGATTAACAGTCATCTGCTCTACCAACTGAGCTACTTGCCAACATAAAACCTCAATAATAAAGTGGTGGAGCAGGAGGGGGTCGAACCCACGACCTCATCCGTGCAAGGGATGCGCTCTCCCAACTGAGCTACTGCCCCACTTGGTGCCGTCAGTAAGACTCGAACTTACGACCTCATCATTACTAGTGACGTGCTCTTCCAACTGAGCTATGACGGCGGTACAGTTATTATGTAGTCAACTGCAAAACTATTGGTCGGAGATATAGGATTCGAACCTATGACCCTTCGCTCCCAAAGCGAATGCGCTACCAGACTGCGCCAATCTCCGAAGGTTGTTCTGTTATGCCTTTGCAGGCAGAACAGTGGTTACGTCATCGGCGTTAGAAATCCTAACAAGGTCAACCAACGTCCAAACAAGCGTGACCAGAAGGGGAACCCCAAGAACCAGTCCACTCAACCCAAGGATGCACATGACCACTGCATAGTCTGCTTTGAGGTATAGACGGTGAAGACCGAACCATCCCCCAAGGCAAACCAACGCAATTGTCAGGAACTTTACTGTTCTTGCATCAGTCATTAGTCGTTCTCACTATGAAAGGTCTCGCACAGTTGCGCGATCTGCACACACTGGTCACGAAGTTGACCAATCGCAGTCATCTCTTCACCCTTTACTGCGCCACGTTGGCACATTGCGTCAAGGACAGAGATAGTGGTGCGCGATGCGCGGAAGGACGTGTCGTAGATTGGACGAACGTCGTCAACAGTCAAAGTTTTCTTAGAGTCAGTCATCTTATGCTCCGTATGTAGATGATTTTTCAAGGGCGATGTAGTAAGTAACGTCAGCACCAGTGTTCTTGAACTGAGAGATCAGTCGAGAGGACACAGACACTTCGTAGTCACCGTCGATCAACTTCAGGTTAGCGATGTTCATCACGAACTGGAAGTCTTCAGAGGCGACACTGCCTGGGACTACAATGTCAAAGGCATTGGAGGTTGAGTCAGTATTGTCAACAACAGACAATCGGATGCCGCCATCAGCAGCAGTGATAGTCATCTTCTCGTGACCCAACGCAGCAGCAGCACGACGAACACGGTTCAATGTACCAGAGTCCAGAGTGAAGGTTACTTCTGCTTCAGGCATCGGGATGTCCTTAGCAGGTGAGGTCAGGATAGAAGGGTCAGAGTAGAAATACTTGACGCTTGAACGACCAGAAGTGTCAGAGACAGTTACAAACTCGTCACCGAACGCCAACTCAGCAGTGTCAACCAGACCGAGGACAGCAAGGAACTCGTCAAGGTTGTAGATGCCGACAGACTTCGCAAAGTCTTGGTCAAGGGTAGCAACCGCCATAACGTTCTTGGCATCAGCAATAGTCTTGACGACGTTGCCTTCTGCAAGGACGATGTTAGGTTGAATGGAGGCAAAGTTCTTAAGAACCGCCATAGTTGTTTCATTAAGTTGCATTATATAATCTCCGTGATGTATTTACTTAACATTAGAACAATTCTACTGATTTAGAATGAGTTGTCAACAGTTTCTTCAGAAACTTCGTCGGTGCTAACCTGATCATCCAACTTGGTGTACAGGTCGCGGAATGCCAACTTTGTCTCTTCGTCGAAACGGTTGGTACACATTTCAATGGCAGTCATACGGTCACTGAAGATCGCATAAGCACGAACAATGTGCACAAGACGGCGAGTCGAGATGATCTCGTCTACGCCACCATCCATAAAGGTCTTGCGGATGATGTCTGCCCAGTCAACCAACTTGGCAAGGAACTCCGAAGAGTCTTCGAGTTGAAGTGATACAGCAACTTTCTCGAGGATCTTGCGTTCGGTTGTAGCAGGCGGGTATTCCTGCTCGCAGGTGATGGGGTAACGCTCGAGGAACGCTTCGTTGAGGATGTTGGTGCCGATAAATCGACCATCGTCTGAACCCTTACCCTTGGTGTTTGCAGTGGCAATGACAGTGAAACCGTCAGCGGGGGTGATAAACTCTCCAGTCTTTTTGATGAAGTACCCCTTGCCTTCGAGGATGGATTGCATGCACATAACTTTCGCAGGGTTGGCAAGGTCGATCTCGTCAGCGAGAAGGACAGCACCACGTTCCATTGCTTTGATTAATGGACCTTTGAAGAATTTGGTCTCACCGTTCACCAGTCGGAAACCACCGATCAAATCATCTTCGTCTGTTTCGACGGTGAAGTTGACACGGATGACTTCTCTCTTGTTTGCTGCACATGCTTGCTCGACCATGTAGGTCTTGCCATTACCAGACAAACCAGTGATGAAGACGGGATAGAACATTCGTGACTTGATAATGTCACGCACGACCTTGAAGTTGCCGAACGGAACGAACATGTCGTCCTTGACGGGAACCAAGTTATCGTCGAAACCAGTGCTGGTGACTGACAGACTGGCAGTCGGTTGGGTCGGGATAGGTGCGACCACAGCAACAGGTTTCTGCGCTACCACTTTGCGTGGAGCAGGGGAGTTGGAAACAGACTTTCCAACTGGGGGGAAGTGATACAGACCATTGCCTGCTTCATTATTCGCATTCAGGATGCGATACAACGAGTTGATCCCGTGCTCCTTGGCAACGGACTTGACTTCGTCCTTGCTGATGGTTCGGGGTTCGTCACCATAGATGCCGACGAAAATATCTACCAACTGTTGTGCTTTACTCATAATATAAACCTTTCTTGTTTCACTCAATTCAGATACTATTATCGTTCAATTCACTACCAAAGACAAATGTAATAAACTTGAACGAAATCAACAACTTAGGCACAACGCTTCACGATGTCGTTCAGCATCTTGCGTGACTTCTTGCCACCAGTCTGTGCCTTCTTGAACATGGTGCGGAGTCGTGCCTTGCTGACCTCACCTGCCTCGACTTCGTCCATCTTGTTGTCTTCGATTCGGAGAGACTTGTCTCCGACGATGAAGAAATCATCATACCCGACCACATTGGCAGGAAGGAATCCGTCTTCGCGCATCTGCTTCCACAACTCTTCTCTCTTCTCCCAAGAGAGAGTACGGCCAGTCGCCCAACCATAGTCACGCATAGCAAAGTTCTTGGTCTGCTTGGTGATGAAGTAACCGATCATGTTAGCACCAGTGCAGTCCTTCATCATCTCCATCAATAACTCTGTGGCGCTGGTGGGTCGGGTGCCCAACCGACGAGACTTGTAAGTCTTGTTGTTGTATGGGCAAACGATCGAAGCGTGCGATTGAGAACCATAAGAAGCAGATCTCCAAGTTGTACCAGTGCACTCCATCTCGTGTGACGCACCGTCGGTCAAGAACACAACGTTCATGATGTCAGTTCGGTTCTTTGCACGAAAGGCATTGACCAGTGGAATCCCGATCATGATAGCAGCGTCCAGAGGAGTGCCTCCTAGATCGAAACAACGAACATGGGTGTGCATTCGGTGGATAGAGTATCCAGTTTCATTGAAGCAATCGTGGATTAACTTGTCAGCGGATTTGCGGTTGCCTATAGAAATATAGTGCGTCAACATTGCTTTGGCGATGGTGACGAACTGAGACTTGCTCTGCTCGTTGCTGAACAACTCAAGAAGAGCAATCCCGTTGGCAACATAATATTCGTTACCACCGTTGCGCTCCTTGTGTCCGTAACGGTCAGAGTATCGGTCAGTGAAACCATATACTCGGAAGGGTACGTTGATCTGTCGACAGAAAGACGCCAACAACAGAGTCTGTTCTACAGTAGCGTAGATGTCGTCTACCATTGAACCAGACATATCGAGGAACATAACGAAAGCGTGGTTCTTGCCTTCAGGCAGGATAGTGACCTTCTTGAAGATATCGTCGGTCAACTTGTAGTTGTTCATCTTGATCGTGTCGAGGACACCAGTCTTGGCAGTAGAGGCACGAGCAAACTCACCTGCCTGCTTGCGCATCTCGAATTCCTTGACCATGTGGTTGACTGCTTTCTTGTTGACAGACTGCCAACGGTTGAACAAGAAGTCACCGACAGCAGTGAACCTTGGCATACATTTTATTGTTTCCTCGACCCATCTCTGCGCATAACCTTCGTCATTGGCAAGGTATGAGTTCTCGTTTATGATAGGGGCAATGCCTCGGATTTCGTCGAGGATAGTCTTGTATGAGATGACGTGCTTGGAGTATTCCGGAGCATCAACGGTGAAGTTCGTCACATTCCGAGCAGATCCCTCTGCCATCTGATCAATGGCGTCACGCAGTGAGTCGTCTGTCTTAGACATAGGCAGGTTCGGGTCGATGTTGCTACCCTTGCCACCTTCTCGTGTTTGTGCAGGATTCTCGCCCTGATCGTCAGACTCGTCGTCAGACTCAGAACCTTCTGCTTCGCCCTGTTGACCTTCGTCATCTTCAGAAGACTCGTCGCCCTCACCATCGGTGTCAGCGGCAGATGACTCAGTGTCGTCGTCTTCAGACTCTTCGTCGTCAGAGAAATCAAAGTAGTCATCTTCGTCGTTGTAGTCAGTTGCGTCACCTTCTTCTTCTTCTTGGTTTGCCGCTTCTTCTTCCTCACGTTGACGTTGCTCTTCCAACTCCTGCTTGCAGAACTCGAACAACTCGTCAGTTACTTTGACAACTTCTTCCCAACAAGTCTCCAGTGCTTCGATGCGAGGCAACCACTGCTTCTCTTCAGCAGAGAACTCAACACCAGCGGACATGCCACACTTGAAGTGAGTGTTGATGCGGTCGATGAGACCCATGTCGTTGATAGAGTCAATGGTACCACCAAAGAAACCATCTGCGAGCAGAGCGCGGTATGACTTGATGAAGAGAGGACGCAGACCAGGATACTTTCGTTGGATCAACTTCTCGGACCGTGCGTCCTCGACCACGTTTAAGAATGACTTGTAGTTGGCACCTTTGTCGCAGACTGCGTCGTGCCATCCTTCAAGGGGAGTGTAGAGAGCGTGTCCAACTTCGTGACCAATCAGGTGGTCTTCAGTGGCGGTAGAAACATCTGCCCAGAGCGGGAGAGTCAGCACACGGTTCTTGATGTCGAATGACGCGGTGCGAACCTTGTCCTGCACGACCGTGATGTTCTCGGTTGCTAGGAGTTTGGCGGTAACTGACTTAGATGCTTGCATAGTATTCCCTCAATTCAAATACTATTATCGTTCATTTCACGTCCAAAGACAAATATCGTTTTCTTCTGTAAAATCAACAACTTAGGGCAATCGGTAATAACTATCTAAATCATCGATGGGGGTGGAGTATTCACCGAGTTCGCAGACGACATCTATCTCGTCTTGGGACAGACCCATAGATTCCAAACGCTCAATGAATCTGTAGATTGACAGTGAACCGTCGAAGAGCATATCTTCGAGGTTGCGGATGTGTGCTCCGTTTTCCCCTTTGGCATACCACGGTGCTTTCATACTTGTTCTCCTTTACTATGAGACTATTATCTCTCAGGCGGGGAGCAAAGACAAGTATGAGAAACCTGAACGAAATCAGGAAGATGGCAGTGGGTGAGGGATTCGAACCCTCGAAACGTTTCCGTTTACACGCTTTCCAGGCGTGCTCCTTCGACCACTCGGACAACCCACTGTAAACTTATATGGACAGCATCAACTCGACGATTGCTTGCGTGTCCTCTGGTGTTTCGTGACGCACCTCAATGATGCACCCTTCCTCTTCACCAAAAAGAGTTTGCTGATCTCCGAAACGTTCGAGGATATTTGAACACTTGGTGCGCACGGTCTGGATAAACTTGTCAGACTGATCACTACCTCGTTCCTTGTAACGACGTTCACGCTCTTCATCAGATACGGTCAGGTGGATAATGGTCAGACCATCACCAGCTGCTTCGAAGAACCCTGCGTTGTTAAGACGGTCACCTTCACCGACAATAACTTCATCAGGTTTAGTAGATAGGAACTCAACTGCCTTGGGGGATACTGCCATGCTCAGTCGGTCGGTGCCACTGAACACTTCACCTTCCTCATACTTACCGAGGACACGATAGTCTCCATTCACGTGAGAGTCGAGCAGGTCAACTGGACGGTCTGTCTTCCATTCACCACCGACTGCTTCCATAAACTGCTTCATGACTGTAGACTTGCCACAACCTGGAAGTCCGAT
>OJCJ01000087.1_pt1 | contig 17787 bp, 19 predicted proteins | sample 1591811 | NCBI WGS metagenome assembly OJCJ01 (sample SAMN05416758, study PRJEB24817) | seawater metagenome | isolation source: Sea water | place: Canada:Atlantic | collected 2013-07
TTTTTGTGTATATGGTTTCATCTTGGATCATCTGGGAATCCTAGGAGTTGAGTTTGTTGGCGTAGCAAGAGTAAGTGCTTCCCTAAGGATCGATCACTTCTATAGATAGATTTCTACTGAGCGAGGCAAATTTATCACGCACTAAGTGGGCATTATTACAATCCTTACTGAGGTGGGCTAAATACACTTTCTCGAGGAGGCTTTTTTGGGAGAGTTCTGCAACCAGATCGAAGGCAGCATTATTGGAAAGATGTCCGTGTCGGCCACGAATCCGCTGTTTTGTTGACCAAGGCCGCCGCTCGTCGCGCTCGAGCAGTTCTTCGTCGTAATTTGCTTCGATTACAAGTGTCTGGACGTGGCGGATGTGTTCTTTTACGTGCTCCGGCACGTAACCTAGGTCGGTGACCCATGCTAGGCTGCGCGGTGGGGTGAACAGATCGCCTTCTTCGCCCCAGTTGAATGTGAAGCCGACGGGATCATAGGCATCGTGAGGGAGGGCGAAAGAGCGCACCTTGAGGTCGCGAAAGGTAAAGTCGGTGCCAGTTTGAAAAACTTTCCAGTTGACGGGCTTAGAGGCCTTGGCCTGCACCGCATCAGCCGTGTCACGATTAGCAAATACGGGCAAATCGGCTCGTTTGGCGAGGCCGCGGATACCCTGGGCATGATCGCTGTGTTCGTGGGTAAGAAAGACCGCATCGATGGCGTCGATCGACTCGCCAACTGCTTCGAGTAAACACCCGATGCGTTTGGCTGAAAAACCGACATCGACCAGCACTTTTGTTTGCCCCGTATGTAAGAGCGCACAATTTCCCCCGCTGCTGGAGCCTAAAATCTGAAATTCGACGGACATTGCGTGGAAGTTGAGCGATACTCTAGCTCGCGGCAAAGCCTTTTTACGCGCTTGCCACAGCGCAAATTCGTACATTGGCTTCTGCGCTCATTTGAATGCCGACGCGAGCTTGCGCTTTGCTCGTCCTCCGGCATATTAAGGTCGTATTTATCACGCAAGTGACACGATTTTTACTGACATGAAATCCGAATCCAGTCCCACAACGCCCAATCAGTCTAGCGCTTCCGCGCCCAAGCTGAGCAAGGTCTACGATAGCGACTTTGTCCTGACCGACGAGTATCGCGCAGCGCTGCCTGATATGCAAAACGCGGACTCGCAGCAGATCTTCGGCGCTAACGTGCCAATTCTCAAGGTGGGTATTTCAAACTTCCGTCTACCGCTCAGCTACATCACACCTAGTTCGGACACTCTCACGCTAGAAACCTCTGTCACTGGCACCGTCTCGCTCGAAGCGAATCAGAAGGGGATTAATATGTCGCGCATCATGCGTGTCTTTTACACCTACCAAGAGCGAATTTTCACTCCCGATCTGCTCAAGGAAATTCTTTTGCAGTATAAAAAAGAGATTAACGCGCACCGTGCCCAGCTGAAGCTTTCCTTTGAGTATCCCATCCTCAAGCCTAGCCTGCGCAGTGGCTTAGAGGGCTGGCAATATTATCGCTCCGCCTACGAGGGCCGCGTCGACGGAATCAACCGTTTTAGGAAATACATCCATTTTGATTTCATCTATTCATCTGCGTGCCCTTGCTCTTCGGAGCTATCTGAGCACGCCCGTGGAACCCGTGATGTCTATGGCATCCCTCACTCGCAGCGCAGCACGGCTCGTGTCAGCGTCGAGGTGGCCGAAGGCCAGCACCTGAGTGTCGAACGCTTGCAAGAACTTTGCCTTGAAGCCTTGCAGACTGAGACGCAAGTCATGGTAAAGCGCGAGGATGAGCAAGCCTTCGCTGAGATGAATGGCGCCTTCACCAAATTTGTTGAAGACGCCGCCCGCCTGCTCTACGAGCAACTCGACGATGAACCAAAGATTGTTGATTTTCAAGTTGCCTGCGCCCACTTGGAATCCTTGCACTCGCACGACGCGGTCGCGGTGATCAATAAGGGTGTCCCCGGTGGTTTCACTGGCCACTTTGACGACTACAAGTCCTTGATCCGTTAGTTCATGCGTGACGCGTCGGACTTCTAGGAAGTCCCATCATACGCACTGAGTAGATTTGGGCGCTTGGCAAGCAAACGCGGCAGTGCGAAGAGTTACTCGATGGTAATTTTAGCCGCGCCTGAGGCGCTGGGACGGAATAGTTCGTCGCCTGCTTCGATCACTAGGTGTTCTCCTCGAGTAAACATGATCTCCACGGGACCACTTTTCTCGAGGGTCAGAGGACTGTCGACTTCGATCGCGCCTCGATAGATACTCGATCCATCGTTCTTTTGTGTCACAGCAACATACACTCTACCGCCATTGGCCGATAGAGTGATGCTTTTCAAATCTACAACTGTAAGCGCGGGATCTGCTGGCTGAGCAATCTCGGTATTGTCGCGTAGCTCAGGGCTTTCAATCGTGTCGTCCGGACTGCTTCCGAGGATTGCCCAGATTAGGCCAAATACGACAAAGACAAGAGCGAGTGTGCCGACAAAGACCAAACCGATCTTCATGTAAAATGTTTTGTCTGTTTCGTCCCCATCTTCATTGGTTTCGACTGCTTCAGGTCGGGCTGGTTTGGCCGTAATTCGCCCATAGGATGGGTGCTCTTCGGAATCTGAATGATCGAGCGATTCTTGGCTTGTGGTTTTCTCGACCTCCATTTGGCCAAACCACTCAGAGCCACCTTTTTTGCCAAGGCGAGATTTGCTCAGTTGCTGAGCATTGTAGTCGGTCATGATCTTATCGTGGTCCAACTTTAGATAGCGGGCATAGTTTTTAAGGAATCCGCGCTTGTAGATCTCTGGCAGATCGAAATCCATCTTGTTCTGTTCGATATACCCAAGGAAGTCGCTCCGGATCTTAGTCGCCTCAGCCGCTTCGCGCAGGGAGATGCCCTTGCGCTTACGTGCTTCTTCTAGTCGTTCCCCAATACTTTGCATTTATTATAGTATGTGATAGTCTTCTTTTGTTCCGCAAGCACGGAATCGTATTGTTATATTGAAGTTATGCCATGTGTCGGGTTGCTTGCGAGACCAGCTGAAGGCAGAGCTCTAGCTCTTATGACAAAGTAAATAGCAAGTCGCCCCATTCGCCGTCTTTGCGACTGTCGATAGCAATTTTCGCTTCAGGTCGCAGAGTGGAAAATTGCTCTGCGAAATGCGTCCTCACTTGATCCAATTCTTTGGTCAAGATGCCGCTTAGAGCGAGTGTGCCGCCAGCTTTGACGCCCTTGATGAGGGGGTCGCAGTGGGGGATGAGCACATCGGTCTGGATGTTGGCCAAAACGAGATCGCCTTGGCGGTCTCCGGCAAAGCCTTTTTCCAAGTCGGCGACCACGAACTCGGGTTTAGCGAGGTGTGCGTTCTCAACTGAGTTGCTATGGCAGACCGTGATGGCTTCGGGATCAAAGTCGAAACCGTAGACTCTTTGAAAATCCAGTGCTGACGCCGAAAGTGCGAGCACCCCCGAGCCGCAGCCAGCATCGATCAGGTCGTGCGTTTCAAGCGCGTCGGGGTGTGCTTCACGGTAGTCGAGTAGACGGCGAGCGCAGAGGCGAGTGGTTTCGTGCGCACCTGTGCCAAAGGCCATGCCAGCGTCAAGATAGACGACTGCACTGCCTTTGGGTGCCGTAAGATTTTCACGTTCCCAAAGTGGGATCCAGTGCAGTTGGCGGTCGCTCCATGGCTTGACGAACTCTTTGTAGGCGTTTTGCCAGTCGGCATCTACGATCTCGGACAGCTCAAAATCTGCGGGTAGACTTTTAAAATCCATACGCAACACTGCGAGTGCGGCGCTCGCCGTAGCTTCATCGGGGAAGATCCCAAAGAGTTCATAAGGATCGGCAATCTCTTTTTGCATGATACCCCAGCATTGGGATTCAGTCTCGCAGAAATAGTCCTCGAGAGTGTCGGCCATTTCGTCAGGAATGCCGCCGCGGAGTTCGACTTGATTACTCATCTGCTTATGAAAGGTATTTTGTGGGACTCTAAGCGATGGCTAGGGCGCGGATAGTATGCCTTTGCTTAGGCGGGTGACGACATCGGGTAATAGGGCGTGTTCGGCGATATGGACTTTCTTGGTTAAAACTTCAAGTGTATCCGAGTCTTCGATGGGCACTACTCTTTGATCGATGATAGGTCCCGCATCGAGTTCCGGAGTGACCCAATGTGTTGTGCACCCTGTTATTTTCACACCGTATTCGTAGGCTTGTTGGATGCCGCTTATACCAGGGAAGCTGGGTAGCAGGCTCGGGTGCAAGTTGATCATGCGTCCTTCAAAGGCTTCAATGAAGGGGCGCTTAATTATCCGCATGAAGCCTGCGAGCACGATCAGCTTTGGCGAAAAGCTTTGGATGCGCTCGATGTAGGCACGCTCCGCATCGTCGGTCATGCGAGCGCCCTTGCGGCCAGGGTCGAGGAAGATCGCGGGCACTTTGTATTTTTGCCCAAGCGCGAGAATACCAGCATCCTCATGGTCGCTGATTAATGCGGCGACCTTTGCCGCACCGAGCTTCTTTTTCGACTCAGACTTGAGGAGCGCCTCTGCATTTGTACCGCGACCGGAGCCTAGAATGACAATTGGATAGGACATTTAAAATGACGAAAGATAAAAGAGATTAGTTAAAATACTAACGGAAAAACTTTTTGGCTTTTTCGGCGAAGGACTCACCGACAGGGTTGGCGGGGTCACCGCAGGCCTCCGCGTAGTCTTCGAGTTTGGCAGTTTGTTCCTTAGTCAGCTTAGTCGGCACTTCTACTTGCACACGGATGAGCAGGTCTCCCTTGCGGCCGCCTCGTAAGGCGGGGATGCCTTGTCCCTTGAGGCGGAAAGTAGTGCCTGTCTGAGTGCCTGCTGGAATCTTGAGCGAGCCTTTGCCGAATAAGGTGGGCACATTAATTGAACCGCCGAGTGCTGCGAGAGTGAACTTGATCGGGACTTCGCAGAAGAGATCGCTATCGTGACGTTCGAAGAGCTCGTGTTCTTTGACGTGGATCATTATGTAAAGATCACCTGACTGACCGCCCATCTGACCGGCTTCGCCCTTACCTGCAGAGCGGAGTTTCGAACCAGTGGAGACGCCTGCGGGGATGCGGACTTTGACGGAGCTGCTGTCCATTACGCGTCCTTCACCGCGACAATCGCTACACGGGTTTTCAATCGTTTGTCCCGTGCCTTGGCAGTTGGGGCAGACTTGGCGATAGCTGATAAAGCCACGGTTAGAGGTTACTTGGCCAGAGCCCCGACAAGTACCGCAAGTTACCTTTTTTGAGCCAGGCTCTGCGCCGGAGCCGGTGCATTTTTTGCATGTGACGGGACGGCGATACTTGATTTCCTTTTCAGTGCCTTTGGCTGCTTCTTCGAGCGAGATTTCTAGATCGTAGCGCAAGTCGGAGCCGTGGGCTGCACCCCCTGTGGATTGACCGCCTCCTCCGCCAAAAAATTCATCAAAGATGCCACCTCCTCCGCCGCCCCCGCCTCCGAAGGCTTCGCGAAATATGTCGAAGGGGTCGTGGCCACCCATACCGCCGCCCATGCCACCGCTCGGGTTTCCCATACCGCCTTGCTTGAAGGCGGCATGTCCGTAGCGGTCGTAGGCAGCGCGCTTGTCGCCGTCTTTGAGCACGTCGTAAGCCTCAGAAATCTCCTTAAACTTGGCCTCGGCGGCTTCGTCGCCCGGGTTTTTGTCCGGGTGATATTTGACCGCTTGTTTGCGGTAAGCCTTCTTCAGGTCGGAATCGGAGACGTCCCGCGAGACGCCCAGAAGTTCGTAATAGCCAGTCGCCATATTGGTTTAATTTTTCTCCTTTGTGGGGCCACTTGATACGATGACGTTAGCTGCGCGGATGAGGCGATCGTTGAGACGGTAGCCAGCGCGCACGGTTTGTAGGACGTGATCCTCTTTAATTTCGTCGGAAGGCTGCTGGGCAATGCACTCGTGCAGATTGGGATCGAAGGCTTCGCCATCGGGAAGTAACTCTTCGAGGCCTTGCTCGGAGAGCGATTTCTTCAGCTGCTCGTCGACCATCTTAAAACCGACCGTCACGTGCTTCGCCTCAGGATGATTCTCGGCGGCTTGTAGGCCTAGCTTCATGTTGTCGAGTACTGGGAGAAGCGATTCGACGACATTGGCTCCCGCGCTGCGGATAATGTCCTGCTTCTCGCGGGCAATGCGCTTGCGGTAGTTTTCCATGTCGGCGACTGAGCGTAAGTAGCGACTCTTCATGTCGGCCGCTTCGGCTTGAGCTTTTTCAAGATCGGTCAGTACGGGTTCGTTGGCTTCGGCGCTAGCTTCTTGGGCTTCAGTTTCCTCAGCTACTTCGACAATGGGCTCATTGTTTTCCTCAGAGATGTCTTCGTTTTGTTTTGTCATGATTGATTGAAATTCAAGTCTTTGTGTCTAGTAATACGTATGCCTAGTATTAAAGTTAGCGCGGCAGTGTGAGGATAAATTATAGAAATTCAAGGGCGCAGTCGCAGTATTGAAACCTACGTTTTATTGCGGCTTCCTCTTGACTCGCTCAGTAAAAGAAGGATTTTTCGTTGCATGGCAGAAAGAGACGAAAAATGGCCGGAAAATGTAAAGGGTAAGTTCTATGTCGATGAACAATGCATCGACTGTGATCTTTGCCGTGAAACGGCTCCCGAAAACTTTACCCGTAACGAAGACGGAGGTTACTCCCTCGTCTATAAACAACCGACATCACAAGAAGAGACGGATCTGTGCATGGAGGCTCTTGAGGGCTGCCCAGTCGAAGCGATTGGTGAAGACGGCGAACAGTAGGTATAAATTAGGCCCGTTTTAAATTTGCATTCTCGAAGCCCGCCAGATTGGCGGGTTTTTTATTAAGATGACTGAAATCACTGAAGCCCACGCTCGCGAACTAGCAAAACAAGCCGCCCGCAAAGCAGAGCTCGTCAGAACGTGCAGTGCCGACTTGGCGGACGTTGAACGCATACTCTTTGAAGCGGGTTGCGGACACGGGCACTGGCTGACGGATTACGCCGAGGCCAATCCGGGTATGATTTGCGCGGGAATTGATTTGATCTCCTGGCGCATCCGCAAGGGTAATGAAAAGAAGGCCAAGCGCGGCTTGCAAAATCTCCATTTCTACAAAGCGGAGCTTGGCGAATTCCTAGGTGCGTTACCGGCAGCCATACGCTTTGACCGCACAGTCCTACTTTTCCCCGATCCTTGGCCTAAGGCTAAACACCACCGTCGACGCATGGTGCAGCCGAGTTTTTTAGACGAAGTGGCCCGGCGCACAGATATGGGAGGGGAGTTTTGCTTCCGCTCGGACGACCGCCCGTATTTTGATTGGACAGTAGAGCACTTAAGCGAACACCCAGAATGGGAAATCGATGAATCTGCTCGGTGGCCGTATGAGAGTGAAACTTACTTCCAGAGCCTAATGGATGAGTATCACTCTGTCGTGGCCAAGCGAAAGTAATTGAGGGATGCTGTGCCGAATTGGCTACACTACATCCAGCCAAACAAGCAGTGCAAACTGGGTCAGCACGGCAACTCCCAGTAGCGCGTAGACGAAGATTATGAAATAATCATTGGCGAAACGGCGCTCAGAAAGCTTAGCTCGAGACGGAGTGATTGGCTGATTTGGTTCTCGAACGCCGCCTTGCACGACGGGCGAGCTACCTTCGCGGTCGCGCAGATGAGAAATGCGATCAGTGAGATTGGTTAGCTCAGCCATAACTCTAAAATTGCCAACATCCGTGTTTTGGCAAGTTTAGAAGGATCAATCAAATTATGATGCTTATAAGTTTAGCTAATCTTGGGCTTTAAGGCTAACTAGGGGTTGACGCGAAGAGAATGCATCGCCATCTACATGCCTCTCCTCGGTTTAGCTAGGGATATTAGATTCTAAAATTCAAGTTCTTCGTGAACAAACTACCATTTACAGTCTTAGCTCTTTTAGGCAGTGCATCGTTGCTCAACGCTGCAGACGGCGTGAGTCCGTCCCCCTATAAATTGACTGAAATATTTGGCCTCCCAGTCACCAATTCGATACTGACGACCTGGGTAATTTCGATTCTTTTCATATTAGCTATACGTTTTTCTGTGGGCACTCCGAAATTAATCCCAGGGAAGGGGCAAGCTGTTATTGAGAATTTAGTGGGCGGCTTACGTGACCTGCTGCTTCCCATCGTTGGGAAGAAGGCCTTCTCCATGGCATTCCCACTACTCATCGGGTTGTTTATTTTCATCATGATTCACAACTGGAGTGGCTTGATCCCTGGGGTAGGGGTTTTTGGTTTTTATGACGAATACGGCCATCTAAAATATTGGATGCGCCCTGCGAGTGCGGACTTAAATGCAACTTTCGGCATGGCACTCGTGGCTATGATAGCGTGGTTATTCATCAGCCTCAAAGTCGCTGGCCCCAAGTTCTTTGTTTGGGAGCTCTTTGGCAACAAGGCGGATAAAAAAGAAACACCCAAAGCAATTTACATCATATTGGCACCAATCTTCCTTATGGTTGGTCTCATCGAGGTGGTTTCAATTGCGTTTCGTCCGATTTCGCTTTCTTTTCGTTTGTTTGGTAATGTGTTCGGGGGCGAGAATCTTTTGACTAGTATGACCGGTATGGCACCTTACCTAGTTCCGATTCCATTTTATCTCTACGAGGTCCTTGTTGGCGTGGTTCAAGCACTCATCTTTACTCTCCTTGTCGCCATTTACATCGGCTTGATGACCAATCACGACGAAGAAGCTCATTAAACTTTATATCCTTTCGGTGTTCGGGACCATGTAGTAAGTCGTGGACGGCACAGAAAATCACTAAATACAAAACTCAACGTTAAACATTATGTTCAATCTACTCGCAGAAATCTCTGGAAATATCAACGTAGCAGCAGCTGCAATTGGCGTGCCTCTCGGTATTGGCCTCATTGGCTTTAAAGCCTGTGAAGCTGTCGGTCGTAATCCTGAAGCAGCAACTAAGGTGCTTGTGCAATCGATCATCGCTATGGCTTTTGCTGAGGCGATCGTCTTCTTTGCTATCTTCCTCGGTAAAATGGCTGGCTAATCCACCCTTTAAGAGTCTTGCCGACGATCTTCATGGATCGTCGGCACTTTTAAGATCATTTAACAAATCTCTCAATAATGAAGGCCATTTTCATCACTTTGCTTTTTGCGCTATCCCTCCCACTGGGACTCTTTTCAGCGGAAGACCTTCATGCTGATCTGAACTTCAGTGCTACTGCAGATGCTGAAAGCATGGAGCAGACAGAAGGCGGGGGAGTGATCTCCGAGCTTGCTGGCAATTTTGGTATTTCATGGCCAACCCTTGTCGCGCAGATGGTCAATTTCTGTATTGTTGCTTTTGTTCTCTACAAATTTGCCGTCAAACCAATCTCTGCGACCTTGGATGAACGCCAACAAAAAATCGCCGATGGTCTTCAGTATGCTGAAGAAATGAAAGTACAACTCGCAGCTGCTGAGCGTGAACGTGCTGAAAAGATCAAGGAAGCCGCTGTAGCTGCACAAGGTATCTTAGCAGAATCTCGCGAGCAATCTAAGGAGATGATTGAACAAAAAACACAAGAAGCTGCGGCCCAAGCTGAAGCAATCATCCGCAAGGCGAGCGAAGCGACTGAGTTGGAGCGCCAAAAAATGCTTTCCGATGTTCGTCAAGAAGTAGCGCGGCTCGTGGTCGCAACTTCTGCAACTGTATTGTCTCGCGATCTTTCGGATGCAGAAAAGCAAACATTCTCTGATTCCGCTGCCAAAGAATTGGCCAGCGCTGGCAACTAAGCGGAACGTTTTTCTATTGAGATGAAGCGCGACCAAAAGATCACTAAGTTAGCCAAGAAGCTCGTTGAGCTTTCGAAGGACGACGGAGTCGTGACTGAATCCAAAGTAGGCGAAGTCCTCGCTGGCTTCCGGCAGGTGCAGCACCGCCATCACCTTGCAGTCCTCAAGACTTTCCTCAACTATCTTCGCCGTGAGGTCGCTCTCCAGACCGCGGTCGTTTCAACGCCAGTCGGGCTGAGCGGCGATGCACTGAGTGCGATTGAAGCGCAATTTTCAAAGCTTTACAACCGCCCCGTCAGTGCAGTCACTAAACAGGATACTTCTCTAATCGCTGGCGTGCGTGTGCGGGTAGGCGACGATGTCTATGATGCGTCCGTAGCCGGTCGTCTTCAGCGCCTCGCTGAAAGTGTTAACTAACAACTCTCTAACCTTTATACTTCTCTTAACAACAGTTTCTCATGAGCTCTATAGTCGAACAAATTGAAAACGAAATCGCTGGCTTCCAAGCTGGCGCTGTCAAATCTAACACCGGTCGAATCGTGGCCATCGCAGATGGCGTCGCCAAGCTTGAAGGCTTGTCCGGCGCTATGTATAACGAAATGATCGATTTCGGTCAGGGCGTCTTCGGAATCGCCTTGAATCTTGAAGAAGATGAAGTCGGTTGCGTTATCTTAGGGGACTACTCCAAGTTGAAGGAAGGTGATGAAGCCTCGACAACTGGCCGCTTACTTTCCGTTCCAGTCGGCATGGGGCTTCTTGGCCGTGTGGTTGACGCGATTGGTAATCCAATCGACGGCAAGGGTCCAATTAACTCCAGCGAAACCTATCCAGTCGACCAAGTCGCACCTGGCATTATTCCACGCAAATCAGTCGATCAGCCGATGCAGACGGGCATCATGTCGATCGACTCGATGATTCCCATCGGCCGTGGTCAACGTGAGCTTATCATTGGTGACCGCTCGACGGGTAAGACCACCATCGCGATCGACACGATCATCAATCAGGCGAAGATCAACAACCAGCATCGTAACGAAGACGGCACTTTCCCAGAAAATTTCCGTCCAGTTTACTCAATCTACGTTGCCGTTGGTCAGAAGAATTCGAACATTGCTCGCACCATTGCTGTCCTTGAGAGAGCAGGTGCGATGGAATACACCATTATCGTTGCTGCTTCTGCCGGTGACAATCCTGCCAACCAATATATCGCACCATTCTCTGGCGCATCGATGGGTGAGTTCTTCATGAATAATGGCATGGATGCGCTCATCGTCTACGATGACCTTTCCAAGCAAGCGGTTGCCTATCGTCAAATTTCCTTGATACTTAAGCGCCCTTCCGGCCGTGAAGCGTATCCTGGCGATGTTTTTTATCTCCATTCACGCCTCCTCGAGCGCTCTGCCCGTGTGAATGAGGCCAACGGGAACGGTTCGCTTACAGCGCTTCCGATCATTGAAACTCAAGCAGGCGATGTTTCAGCTTACATTCCTACCAATGTGATTTCGATTACAGACGGGCAGGTCTTCCTCGAAACTGATTTATTTAATCAAGGTATCCGCCCAGCGGTATCGGTTGGTCTTTCCGTTTCTCGTGTTGGTTCTGCAGCCCAGATCAAGGCAATCAAGAAGGTAGCTGGCAAGGTGAAGCTTCAGCTCGCACAGTTCCGCGAGCTTGCTGCATTCGCTCAGTTTGGTTCCGACCTCGACGCGAAGACCAAGGCTCAACTTGAGCGTGGGGCACGTGTGGTTGAGCTCTTCAAGCAAACTGCCTTCAACCCAATCCCTGTCGAAGTTCAGTCCTCTCTGATCTATGCTGTGCAAAATGGTTTCTTCGATGCGATTGAAGTCACAAAAATTGTTGAAGCGACTTCTAGCCTTCGTGAGTTCCTTGAAACTCGTGGCTCTAAAGTCATGGATGCAATCCGTGGCGAAAAAGCAATCAGTGACGAATCCGAAGCAGCTCTAAAGTCATCACTCGAAGAGTGGAAGACGGCGTTTTCAGCTTAATCGCTATCATTTGTCCTTTGAACTCTGATACTCTAAAATAGATGGCTAATCTTCGCGACATCCGCCGGCGCATCAAGTCGGTTAAAAATACCCGGCAGATTACGCGTGCGATGCAGCTGGTTTCTTCCTCCAAGATGAAACGAGCTCAGAATGCTGCTGTTGCGGGACGTCCTTACGCACTGCTCCTTGCTGATTTACTTGATACGGTAGGAGAAAAGTTGGATTTATCTGGAGCAACGATTTCGCATCCTTTCTTCGAGAAGCGCGAAATCAAGACACGTGGTATTCTGATTCTCTCGACTGACAAGGGACTCTGCGGCGCACTCAACACCAATCTGTTCCGTAAGATTGCTGAAGAGGTTAAAGGAGCTGCAAAATTCATCACTGTTGGCCGCAAGGCGACGCAGTTTGTTTCACGTTCTGGTCGCGGGCTAGTGGCAGACTTTAGCATCTCAGATAAAGCCGCTTTTTCTGAGCTTCGCCCTATGCTGAAGCTTCTGATTGATGCCTATAAGAATGGCGAAGTCGACACTATCGAGATTGCCTATCCCAGCTTCGTGAACGTCCTCGTGCAGGAGCCTGTCATTCAGTCTCTCCTGCCGATCGTTGATTTGCGTGAAGTATTGGAGCAACTCAAAAAGCGCGTCTCTGATCTTCCTTCGCTTGAAGCACGCAGCGATTCCCGTGAAATGGTGTTCGAACCATCTGCGGAAGCGGTTCTTGATGCACTGCCTGAACTTTACGTAAAGGTCATCATTCACCAACTCCTTCTCGAAAGCCGCGCCGCAGAATACTGTGCACGCATGGTCGCGATGAAGGCTGCAACAGATAATGCGTCGACACTCATCGACGACCTCACTCTCGACTACAACAAGGCCCGCCAAGCTGCGATTACTCAGGAAATTCTTGAAATTGCTGCCTCAGCTGCTGCCTAATAACTTCAATAGCTAACCCTCATTTTTCAACCATGAGCAAAAACGGTAAAATCGTCCAAGTCATCGGCGCCGTCGTCGACGCCGCCTTCCCACAAGATAGCGTGCCCGAAATTTACGACGCCATCACAATCGCCTTCGCAATCGGCGGTGTAGAGAAGAACCTCACGCTCGAAGTGCAACAGCACCTCGGCGATGGTCTTGTCCGTGCCGTTGCGATGACTTCCACTGACGGCCTAGTCCGCGGGATGGAGGTTGTCGGCACAGGTTCGTCGATCTCAGTTCCTGTTGGAGAGGCCGTCCTTGGCCGCATCTTCAACGTTACTGGTGATACAGTGGACGAGAAAGGACCAGTTGCAACAGACGAGCGTCGCTCGATTCATCGCCTTCCCCCCGAGCTTGTTGATCAAGCAACAGATGCCGAGATCCTCGAGACTGGCATCAAGGTCATCGACCTTATCTGCCCCTTCACTAAGGGTGGTAAAGTGGGCGCTTTCGGTGGTGCGGGTGTGGGTAAGACCGTTGTCATCATGGAGCTGATCAACAACATCGCCAAGGCGCACGGTGGTTACTCCGTATTCGCCGGTGTCGGTGAGCGCTCTCGTGAAGGGAATGATCTTTACCACGAAATGTCGGATGCAGGTGTCATCGACCAAGAGAACATCGGCAACTCAAAGGTTGCCCTGGTTTATGGTCAAATGAACGAGCCCCCCGGTGCACGTATGCGTGTCGCTCTTTCTGGGCTTACTATGGCTGAGTATTTCCGTGACGAAAAGAACCAAGACGTTCTCCTCTTTGTGGATAACATCTTCCGTTTCTCTCAGGCGGGTGCTGAGGTCTCTGCGCTGCTCGGTCGCTCTCCTTCTGCGGTGGGTTATCAGCCCACGCTTTCTCAGGAAATGGGTAACCTTCAGGAGCGTATTACCTCCACTAAGAAGGGTTCGATTACTTCCTTCCAAGCAGTTTATGTTCCTGCCGATGATTTGACTGACCCTGCGCCAGCCAACACCTTTGCGCACTTGGACTCGACCATTGTTTTAGAGCGTTCCATCGCCGAACTCGGTATCTACCCTGCGGTGGATCCCCTTGCTTCGATCTCCAACGCACTTGATCCAGCCATCGTTGGCGAAGAACATTACACGGTCGCTCGCGGCGTTCAAAACGTGCTTCAGCGTTACAAGGATCTACAAGACATCATTGCGATTCTTGGTCTCGACGAGCTTTCCCCCGAGGACAAGCAAACCGTTTACCGCGCTCGCAAGGTTCAAAAGTTTCTTTCACAGCCTTTCCATGTGGCCGAAGTCTTCACCGGTACACCTGGGGAGTATGTTTCCACCGCTGATACGATTAAAGGCTTCAAAATGATCCTTGATGGTGAGTGCGACGACCTAGCAGAGAATGACCTCTACATGAAGGGCGGTATCGAAATGGCGATCGATGCCAACCAAAAGGGGTAAGCGGTAGCAAACTTCCGGAAATAGGAAATAAGAGAGCATTTCTTAAATCCTAATTTATTCAAAATGATCACTCTAGAAATCATCACACCCGACGCAAAAGTCCTCAGCACTGAGGCCACTCAAGTCGTCTTACCGACCGAGTCGGGTGAAACCGGCATCTTGACAGGCCACATCCCAATTGTGACGAAGATCGTCGCTGGCGAGTTAAAGGTCATCAAGGAGAGCGGCACCGAGTTTATCGCTGTCGATCACGGTTTCGCCAAGGTCTTGGGCAATACGATCTCTGTATTAACTGAAGCTGCCATAGACGTCGCCGAAATCGACCTTGGCGCTGTCGAACTGGCTCAAGTCAAAGCGCAGGAAGCCCTTCGTGCCGCCGAGGAAGAAGGCGTCGATTACGAACAACTTGAAGCCCTCGAAAAGAGTGTTCAGTTCCTGATCGCTCAAAAGCTGGCCAAAGGCCGCAGAAGGTAGTAGCGTTCGGGACGAGTGGCACGACCTGTTGTGCGAATTAATAGCGCCGCGCTGGCGCGACCCTTAAAGTCTCGTATCGACTCGGGTCGACTTCCTGGATAAAGCGGCTCGGGTTAAGACGCATGACCTGGTTGCCTTGGTTGTTGAGCATGGGGTAGCTAAGGTAAAGCTCCTCCATGGCGCGCGTTACGGCGACGTAGAAAAGGCGTCGCTCTTCTTCGAGGTCTCCCTCATCAATGGTTCGTTTGAGCGGGAAGGTGCCGTCGGCGAGCCCGATCACGAAGACGACGGGGAACTCTAAGCCTTTGGCTTGGTGGATAGTCGTCAGACGTAGGCAGTTCTGTTGCTCTTCGGGGCTGCGCTCGTTGCTTTCGGAGGCGAGTAGCACTAATTGTGCGAGTATCTCTTCCATCGTTTCGTAGCGGCTGGCGAAGCTAACGAGACTTTGCAGGTCGTCGGCGCGGTCTGTCCAGTTCGGGTAGATCTCACGGATGTAGCTGCTATACCAGCCATCGAGCCCGAGTTGGATAATTTCTTCGGGAGACTGCTCGGTTAGCGCGGCGGAGATTTCACGGATCGTCTCGGCGAGCGATGGCCACTCTTCCTTGGCATCGGCAGGCACTTTCTTGAGCACTTCTTCGGAGACGAGCACGTCGCAGAAATTCTTTTCCAGCTTCTCGGCCCGTTCGCGGGTAAACTTATGGATGCGCTCCGCAGTCTTGGGGCCAACTTTGGGCAGGAGACAAGTGAAGCGAGCAAAGGCCGAGACGTCGGCAGGATTGGAGGCGAAGCGAAGCTGGGCGGCGAAGTCCTTAATGTGGGCTTGTTCGAAAAAGCGCACACCGCTGGTGATCTGGTAGTCGATGTTTAGGCGACTTAGTTCCATCTGTAAATCCATTGCCTGAAAGTGTGCGCGGTAGAGTACGGCTATGTCGGAGAGGTTACGGCCTTCGTCAATCAGGCCCTCGATCCGCTCGATAATGAACTTAGCTTGTCCGCGGGTATCCATGACGGGGACGAAGTAGGGGCGCTCGCGTTTCGGTTTTACAGGGCGGAGCTCTTTGGAGAAGCCAAGGCCCGAAGGCTGCGAGGCAAGAACGGCATTGGCGAAATCAAGGATCTCGGGCGAGCTGCGATAGTTGGTCTCGATCTTGTGAATCTTAGCGCCGGGGTGACGCTCTTCAAACTGCATAATGTTGTCGAAGTCTGCGCCGCGCCAAGTGTAGATGCACTGTGCGTCGTCGCCGACTGCCATGACTTGGTGATGCCCAGCGAGTTGATCGATGATGTCGGACTGTAAACGGTTAGTGTCTTGAAATTCGTCGACGAGAACGTGCTTAAAACGGTCTTGGTATTGCTGGCGGATCTCTGGTTGCTCGCGGAGGAGCTTCAGGAAGTATTCTAACAGATCGTCGTAATCGACTACTTGTTGGTCGAGCTTGGCCTGCATGTAAGCTTTGTAGAATTGATCGATCTTCGATGCCATGCCCTCTAGAAAAGGGTAACGATCTTCAGCTTCTTCGCGCGGCGGGCGGCAGGTGTTGCGAGCGTAGCTAATGAGATCGGCGATGACTTTGGGCTTGGGGTTGTTCTTGGTTTTGATGAACTTACCATCAGTTGTTTGGATGACATTTTTTAGAATCGATTCGGCTTCGCCCTGATCGAGGATAGTATAGTTGCGCTTGAGCCCAACAAGGTCGCCGTGCACGCGGAGGATCCGTTGCGCGATACTGTGGAAGGTGCCGCCCCAAAGTGCGCGGCGGGGAACCCCAGTGAGGTCTTCGACCCGCTCCAGCATCTCGCGGGAGGCTTTGTTAGTGAAGGTTAGTAGGAGGATTTCGTAAGCTTGCACGCCCTGGTGTAGGAGGTAAGCCACCCGATACGTGAGGGTACGGGTCTTTCCCGAGCCCGCACCGGCTAGGACGAGTGCTGGGCCCGCGGGTGCTGTCACAGCGGCGTACTGCTCATCGTTGAGTTCGGCTTTAAAATCGATTTCTGGGAAAGGAGACATATCTGTAAGAAGTAAGAAGTCAGAAGTGAGGTTGGGGCAAATTCTTAATCGTAATCTTACTTTTAAATTTAGTCCTCTGCGCTCAGGATTAAGACTAAAACAAACAAGACAGAGGTTGCGGTTTCAGGCTTCTTGATTTCTCTACTTTGAATGCAAATTATTCCCTCCAGTATGTTACCCGAGCGTGATGAGGGTGCGCTGCGTCAATTCCTAGAGGGCTGTCGTGATGCGGCGCGGGCTAAGGATCATTTTCAGATCGCGAGTATCTCGCTGGCAGTAAAGCATATTGCTCCGCTGGCGGTGCTGCAGTCTATCTACGAGCCGGAAGAGGTGCATTGTTATATCGAACGGGCAGCCGACGACGAAGCAGTCGCCGCGGCGGAGGCCGTAGTGCAGGCACGATTCGATGGCATTGATCGCTTTGCTTCAGTCAAAGCATTTTCCGAAGAGATACTAGAAAACACCATTGCGGTGGGTGATCTAAGCGAAGCTTTTACGGGGCCGCACTTTTTCACCGCATTTAGTTTTGATGATTCCGTCTCGGAAGGAGCCGCCTTTCCTGCTGCCACCGTGTTTCTGCCGCGCTGGCAAGTGTCGCGCTCGAAAGGCAAATACGGCGCGGTTGCCAATCTCAAGATTGAGGCGGATACGGATATCGATAGCTTGGTTATGCGAGTTTGGGGTGCTTATCGTAAGTTTGGCGCCTTTGACTACCTGCCTGACGAGGTGAAAGAGCCATCACCCCAGCCAAAGATTGAGTCGCGTCGCGAACTGGCGTCTGAAGTGTTTCCTAATGCCGTTGAATGTGCGCTCGAAGCGATCAAGGAGGGCAACTATGAAAAGATTGTGCTGGCGCGCGGTATCGAGTTGCTCGCGGACCGTCCATGGCAGCCACTTGACACATTAAACCGTCTGCGGGAGCGTTTCGCGGGCTGCTTCACCTTTTCCTTTTCGGGAGATACGGCCAGCAGCTTTATCGGGGCGACGCCCGAGCGCCTGCTTCAGATACGACACGGCCGCTTGTTGACCGAGGCGATCGCTGGTTCTGCGCCACGTGGGCAGACCGCTAGTGAGGATGCTAAACATGCCCGTGCTTTGCTCGAAAGTGGCAAAGCTGTCTCTTATACACATCTGACGCTGCCGACGAC
>OJCJ01000094.1_pt1 | contig 17167 bp, 16 predicted proteins | sample 1591811 | NCBI WGS metagenome assembly OJCJ01 (sample SAMN05416758, study PRJEB24817) | seawater metagenome | isolation source: Sea water | place: Canada:Atlantic | collected 2013-07
TCTGAAAAAAATTGATACCATTAAAAGACGATAATCCCACACATAACAAGCCAATCATAACCTATGTGTTAATTGGAATTTGCGTTCTTGTATTTATTTTAGAAATTACTTCAGCGTCTTACAGTAATGGAAGAATTTTTTATTCCTACGGCATAATCCCGGCAGTATTCACTGGAAAAGCAGAACTTCCCATGGAGCTTTCGGCAGTTCCAACCGAACTTACACTTATTACCTCTATGTTTATGCATGGTGGATTTATGCACCTCGCAGGCAATATGCTGTATATGTGGATTTTTGCTGACAATATTGAGGATGAGTTAGGTCCTGTTAAGTTTATTGTTTTTTATATTTTAGCGGGAATAGCTGCAGCCTTAACACAAGTTTATATGAATACAGAATCTACCATTCCTATGGTGGGGGCTAGTGGTGCTATTGGTGGAGTGCTGGGAGCTTATATTGTGAATCATCCTAAGGCTAAAGTTTTAGTATTAATACCTCTTGGTTTTTTTTCACAGATTGTAAGAATTCCTGCTATCTATGTTTTGGGTTTTTGGTTTGCTTTACAATTTATTAGTTCTTATTTTTCCTCTTCCACAGGTGGCGGAGTTGCTTATGGTGCTCACATAGGAGGATTTATATTTGGGGTTATTGCTATTTTGTTTTTTAACCGAAAAGCAAAAAAAAGATTCGTTAAAACAAGCAGCAAAAAAAAACCTAATAATCCATGGAGCTCTTAATGGAGTTTTTTTATCTCCCAGAAGAAATTAGCAACCTAACTGCAGTGTTAATGATTGCGGTTAGCTTACTATGTTCCTTTATCTCTGCCGCTGCTGGAATTGGCGGAGGATTAATGATGCTTGCATTTTTATCAGCCTTACTTCCACCTATGTATTTAGTTCCCATTCATGGAATCATACAATTTGGTTCTAACTTCTTTAGGGCTACTCTTTCTTTTAAAGAAATTAACAAACAGGCGGTTATTCCTTTTGTAATAGGTTGTCTTATTGGTTCTACCATGGGAGGTTTTATTTTTACCAATCTTCCTACCAATTATTTAAAATTTGGAATTGCTTTTTTTATTTTATGGTCTGTGTTTGGAAAGGTTCCAGCTATTAAAAGTAAATTATTACTTCCAATTGGTTTTTTAGTTTCTTTAATCTCCATGTTGTTTGGTGCCTCTGGTTTTATTATGGTAGCGGTAGTTAAGAGTATGAAACTTCCACCTGTTAATCATGTGGCAACTCATGGAGCCATGATGACTTTTCAACACTTAATTAAATCCATTATATTTGGAATTTTTGGATTTTCTTTTGCCTCTTATGCGCCTTTAGTTGTAGCTATGATTATTGGTGGATTTTTTGGAACTTACATTGGAAAAAAATTCCTTATTAGCAAAGGACAATACTACTTTAAAACCGTTCTTAACCTCTTCTTAATATTTGCAGCTATCAGACTGGTGTGGAGTGCTATCCAATCCATGTAGAACATTTATCCACAATTTGTATGGATAAATTGCCCGATGTTCTCGCTTTGATTCCGTTTTGATTCTATTTTGAATCAAAAATACAACCTAAAAGAGTGTATTGATGGTTAGTTAGATCTTAGTATTTTCTTAGCAATAGTCTCTGCAATCAACATTACAGGTGCATTAGTATTTCCAGAAGGAATGCTTGGCATAGCAGAAGCATCAATCACTCGTAATTTAGATACTCCCCTCAACCTACATTCTGAATCAAGAACAGTCATAGGATCTTCCGCAACTCCTTGACCATCTACTTTGCCCATAGCGCAAGTTCCTATGGGATGAAAAATAGTAGTTCCCAAATTCTTTGCTTCATTTTCTAAATCTTTATCTGTTTTTACACTTGTTCCAGGCAATATTTCCTCTGGTTGAAAAAATTCTAAGCCTTTGCTGCTCATAATATTACGAGTTATTTTCATTCCCGCTACTGCAATATCCAAATCTTCTTTGGTAGATAAATAATTGCATAAAATTTTTGGGTACTCCAATGGATCGGAACTAGCCGCACGTATCCAACCTCTAGATGTAGGTCTAAGATTAAGCACACTTGGAGTAATCGCATTAAAAGTATGGAGTGGCTCGCCAAACTTATTAAGAGACAAAGGCTGCACGTGCCATTCTAAATTAGCACTTTTCTGACTTGGATCACTTTTAGCAAAGGCTCCCAGTGTGGAAGGTGGCATAGTCATAGGTCCCTTTCTAAATAAAGCATACTGAATTCCCATCATCATTCTCGTAAATAGATTATGATATAAAGTATTTACTGTTTTGCAATTTGCAACTTTGTAAACAGTTCTAATTTGCAAATGATCTTGTAAATTCTCCCCTACTCCTGGCAAATCATGTGTAGAACTTACTCCAATGCTATTTAATAAAGAAGCTGGTCCTATTCCTGAGACTTGCAACAAGTGTGGAGAACTTACTGCACCTGCAGATAAAATAACTTGATCGGATGCAGTGACTGTTTGTTTTTCTCCTTTGTGTAAAATTTCTAGTCCATATGTTTCTAACCTAGAATTGGCCCAAGCTCGTTCTGAATACTTAGATTGATTTTTAGTTTCATTGGTAATGGGTTTGGTTAGCACTTTTAATACTTGAGTATTAATCATGATGGTTAAATTTTTTCTGTGCTTAATAGGTTTTAAAAAAGCATCTGCCATAGACCAGCGAATTCCTTTTTTTTGAGTTTGATGAAAATAAGCACACCCTTCGTTGTCTCCTCTATTAAATTCTTCAATACTAGGAATGCCTTGTTCACTTGCAGCTTTTCTCCAAGAATCTAAAATAGGCCATTGCACTCTAGGCTCTTCCACTCGCATTTCTCCTTTGCTGCCGTGCCATTCATTCTCGCCTGCAAAATAGCTCTCAATCGATTTAAAAGTAGATAAGGAATTGTTCCAATCCCAAATAGCATCTCCTGTAAGTTTGCTCCATTGTTGATAGTCACTTTCTTGACCACGCATATAGATCATAGCGTTGATAGAAGAAGACCCTCCGATCACTTTGCCTCTAGCATAATGAATAGATCTTCCATTCAATCCAGGGTCAGGTTCTGTTTTAAAACACCAGTCGGTTCTAGGATTGTTAATAGTAAATAAGTATCCCACAGGAATTTTAATCCAAATCCAGTCATCTTGCCCGCCAGCTTCAATTAATAAAACTTTATGATTTGGATCTGCTGATAGTCTATTGGCAAGTAAACAACCAGCACTCCCAGCTCCTACAATGACAGTGTCGTAGTTAAATTCATTACTCTGCATATGTGAATTATATAAACTTTATTGATCGTTTCCACTCAATATGGTGGAAGTATGCATAATATGCATTGCTACTCTAGAGGATTAGTGTTCAAATATAGCAGTTCTGGGGAGAGCATGAAAAAAAAGAAAAATAAGAAAATTAAAAAAAAGAGCATCAAAAAGTCAAAGAAAAACGTCAAAAAAAAAATATCCAAAACTAAAAAGAAATCTAAGCCTATAGTTAAAAAAAAGAAGGCTTTAATTAAAAAAAAACCCAAGAAAAAATCACCTAAAGCTTTAGTGAAACAAAAAAGAAAATCTACATCCAAGTCTAATAAAAAAATAACAAAGAAAAAAACTAACAAAGTAGTTAATAAAAAATCCACAACTACTCAGTTAATGACAGGTTATTCAATTTTTAATGATACGGAAAAAGAAAGACAAGATGCAGAAATTGCAGAAATAAAGAAAAATTTAGAAGAAAAAATAGATGAAATTAAAGAAGAAGACACTATCTCTGAGAATGTTCCTATAGATATCGAAGAGACTGCTCCTTTGAGTACAGAATTTTTAGATGAAACTCCTGGATTAAAACAAGAGGAAGAAGATGAGTTAAAATTACAAGAAGAACAGGAGAAAGGTCAAGAACAAGAAGATCAAAATAAAATTTAGTAAACTATTTTACAACCCCAAATTGGGGCACGAGTTAGTTGTATAAAATTTTATTTTAGGATTAAACAGAATTAATGATATTTCCAATAATTAAAAAATGCCCATGCTGTAGCAAAGTTTTATTTATTAAAACCAACGGTATTACTTACGAAAATAATTTTAAAAATATTCAAGATTACACAGTCAAAAAAAGATTTAATTGCGATAATTGCGGTCAGGATATTGCCTTATTTATTCACAATAAAACGGGAATACAAAAACTTCTTTGGATGGAATATTTAGAAAATATGGATCCCTTATTTTTTGAACTAGAAGATCTAAGTATAAAAAAAAAGGATTTGCTCAATAAAAAAGCTGATGGTGGCGGCGCAATAAAAAATATTTCTAAAGAAATGGAAATAATTAAAACAAAAATTTCAGAGAAACAATCAAAACTAAGAATTAAAGTAAGACTTATAGCTGGTCATGGTAGCGAAAACTCAGACCAACTTTCTGATAATCACAAATTTTTTTAAAGGATCTTTAAAAAAATATTAAAACCAGGCGGTATTCCCAATTACGCCTGGTTTTAATTATTACAATTAATTCTCACCTTCTACTTTTCTTCACTTTTTATATTTAATTCTAAATTATCCTATGAATAAAAATCTTAATTTTTATCATTCAGTTCTAATTTCGATAACATAAACAAGCTTACTAAAAACAAGATAGATATCGAGGCAAATCCTGCCTGCTGAGATACAAAATAAGTAATAGTACCTGCCATGAGCGGACCAACAAATGCAGTTGCTTTACTGGACAATGCATAAAGACCAAAGGATTTACCTTGCGTATTTTGTGGGCTAATTCTAGACATTAATGTTCGACTAGCACTTTGCAAAGGTCCAATAGCGGCAGCAACTAATAGTAGTGAAAAGAAAAAAAATTCCTTTGATGGTGAAAAAACAATAGCAAAAACAGCTAATATTAGTGTAGCAATTGACCACATAATAATCGTTTTACTATTATATTTATCATTTAAATATCCTCCAATATAAGCAAAAACTCCAGCAACCAGATTTCCCACGATAAGAACGAAGATTAATTCCTTAGGAGTAAAGCCATGAACTCCAACTGCATAAACACCGCCGCCCGTCTGCATCACAATCACAGCATCTGCATAAAAAATTCTCGCAATCAAAAATTTTCCCGTAGTAGTTAATTTATTATTCCAAATAATTTTTTTAATATCTTTTATAGAAGTGTATTTTTTTTTCTTACTTTTTTTACCTTTCCAAAAAAATGTCATCATTGGTATTGCAAAGATAAAAAACCAAAAACTTACTAAAATTGCTATAAATCTAATATGTTCAAAATTTTCCTTTTGTAAGTCTAGTATTGGCTGATCAGTCTTGATTATAAAGAGTAAAATAAATAATAAGAAGGGAACTATTCCAATGTAGCCTAAGGCATATCCTAATCCTGAAGTTCTTCCGATTTCATCTTTTTTATTAGAGCTATCTCTTAATAAAGAATTATAAGAAGCATTAGAAATTTCAAAAAAATAGCTACTTAAGAAGAAAATTAGTAAAGTATATACAATAAATGAATCTCTAGCTTGAGAAAACCAAAATAGAGCATTTATCAATACCGTAAGAACAGTGGAGACGATTAATACTTTAATTCTTCCGTTTGCTACATGGTCTGCATAGGAACCAATAAAAGGGGCTGTAAGTGCAACTAAAATTCCGACTGCTCCAGAGGTCCACTGCCAATATGCTGATCCTAATTGAATATCACCAACTATCTCTTTTGCAAAATAAGGAGCAAAAATAAAACTTAAAGTGACTATTAAATAAGCTGAGTTACCAACATCAAACAATCCATAACTGTATTTCTTATTCACAGCTTAGTTTTTGAACCAAAGACTTCGAAAGGTAGGGTCAAACCTTTGATGAGATTTTGTTTAGTAAAAATTCTCATTAAAAATTTAACATCTTTCAATGTTTGCAATCCAAACTCCTTGTGCTTTTTTATAAGATTTTGGTGCACAGTAATTCCTTGCTCAGTTGACTTTATAAGTAAATTCTTTTTAATTAATTGTTGAATTTTTCTTCTACATGTCTCTTCTGGTAACCCCAAAACATGCGCGATACTAGTAGATGCTAATCCTCGACCTTTTACTGATAAAGGTTCTTTTTGCATTGACGATGAAAACATGTCTTCCAAAAAACTATCAATATCTTCCACTAATTTTTTAGATTTTTTTTTTTTTGTTACGTAATTAATATGACTTAAAACAACCAAGATAATCATAAACGAATCGAAATCTATTTTATAAAAATCTCTTGCGCGCGAGTAAAAGCTTATAATAGTAGCAACCCATCCATAAGAAGCCTCTGCAATTTGATTTTGTGATAAGGGACTTGTGGTTTGATCGTCCTTTAGATCATCGTTAACTTGCTTATAAATATCAGTCATTAAAAATAATACTCCCCGAAATTATTTTTATATTTTCTAAATTAAAATATTACATTATTCAATTAATGAATAATTAAAAATTGCTGCTTAGTCTACATTAATCTTGAAATATTCCTTAAATTGATGATTTAAATTAAGGATTTTTTTTAAAACTTATATCCCATGTCCACAACTAAATAGTTTCTATTTTGCGCGACATTATTTTTGAATAAGCCTTTACCTTGATTGTCTACATGCTTAATTGATAAGTCTATTTTCTTAGTAATATCCATTGTTGCCTTAACTACAGTAGATCTTCTAAAGTTTTTCCCATCTGCTTGCCCCAACTTAAAATGAACAGGCATGCTATTAATAAAAAATACATTTTTTTTCACTAACCTCATGTCTGTTACAACATCTCCATAAACTGTACCTGCTAGTTTAGCGCCATTGGTATTTTCTTCTCGATAGTCATAAGAAAAAGTTAAATCTTTTGCTATCTCTATCTGACCTACAATACCGAAATGAGAATTGTCATTTTGCTTAGGTCCATTTTTATCATGATGTACAATTTTTCCATATGGAATTAGTGTAAAATTTTTTTCTTTTATTATAAGTCCTAATCTTTGATTAAATTCATAATTTTGGGTTGTTCCATCATTGTTGGTATCATCATAAGGAACAATGTAATTCAGGCTGCGTAAAGCAAAATTCTTATTTAATAGATAAGTAAAATGTAAATCAAAAATCACTCCTGGTCTTGTATTGTCATAGTTTTTTCCCAAATCATCAACTAAAGTTGAGGCATATCTAATTTTTCCTTCAGGGTAAAATCTTTTTATTTCAGCAGAAGACATGGAGGAATATAAAAAAAATATAAAAAATATTAAATGTTTCATTGTATTTATTTGATTACTTTTATTGTCTCTTTATTAAAAAAAAAGTCTAGTATTTTTTTTGTAATTTGTTCAGCGTTGAGGCCTGCTATAGCGTACATTTTCTGGTGTGTCTTGATCGAGAACGACATCAGGCAGCATCATAGATTTAAATTTTAATCCTTTGTCAAAGAAAATTTCAAAAAATTTAAAACACACTAGATAGAGAAACTTTAGCTTCCCGATCAAAAGTTTCATTAAATGACTGATTAGCATTAAAGCTCAAGTTTAATCCATTAATATTTTTAGTAATATCAAATCCTGTTTTAAGATCCTCATTGCCATCTAAGCTCATTGCGTATTCTGTCTCACGTCTTGATTTAAATTTAAAACTAAATTTAACCGTATCTATATGTTCATTTTCATTGCCCTGAATACGTTTATAACTTGTTTTAATATTTAGATTTTCTAACGCTTCGTAATTAAACCCGACTTCTGAAGTTAATAAGTGAGTTGAGTTTACACTCTGAGTATAAGTATAAGTAGTAGAGGTATCTGACACATAATTCATTTGAACATCGGAGGAATTACTAAAATCTAAACCATACTCCACTAAACCAAATGGTTTAAACGAACTATTAGAAAAATTAATGATGTCATTAAATTCTAAACCCAATGAGACCATACCACTTTCAACTGTTTGTTTGTCATAGGATAAAGCATCGGTTCCTATCTCTGAGTAAGCATCAAGTTCTGTATAGCCCAAGTCAACACGTGCAATTGGGGTTAAATTAAAATCTCCCTTATCAATTGTTTTACCATAATTAATGGAACCAAATATTTGAGCACCTTTTCTAGATCCGGTTAAAGTATTATCTCCACTTATTCTTGTCAGATCTTTTTCAATTATCCCAACCCCAATTAATCCTTCAATAAAATTATCATCATTGAGTGGTCGTGTTTGATAAAGTGATAGATTATAGTTTTTACTATCAATTCCAGTTCCACTGGTGCCTATATCTGTATCACTTTGTCCGTATTGAATAGCAAAACCTAATAAATTATTATTATTTAATTTTCTATCAAAACCAAAAGCTAAACTTTGACTTTCTATTTCTGAAGAATTGTTTTTTATTTTTGAAAGACTAATAGAGCCCTCTGACCAAGGCGACCAATTATCAGGAATAAGTTTAGTTAAATTAAGTTTAGGGGATGTGGTGTTGGAGTTTGAAATAGTTTTTACTAAAGATGTCAGCATAACATTGCCACCCTCTAGTTTAATATTATTCTTTGCAAAGTTATCCTTACTTCTATTTTGTCTTAAATAACTAAGTCTAGTAGAGACCGTACTTACAGATTTGATAAAAGTACTTTGTATTTGCGTACTTTGTGCATCAATTGATCCTGTGGTATCTTTATCAGTTGTTGGATCCACCATGCTTTCAACGCTAAAACTTAAAGCAGTTGTAGAACTTATTCCTGCATATGATCCGCTACCAGTATCATCAAATGCTGTTCCATCAATTAACACATAATATTCTGTTTCAGCTTCAAAATTTGATGATGGGTTAATAGTTATTTGAGAAGTACCCGTTCCGGTAACTTGGCCACCTGCTACATCAATGGTCTCAAAAATAGTGTTGTCAGTTGTTTTCTTAATTGTAATATTACCAGTTTGAACAGTAACATTTTCACTAAAGTTTAAAACAATGTTTGCGTCCCTTGCAACATTAGGCGCATCATCAGCTGGAGTGGATGAGCTTAGAGTTGGTAATACATTTGCAAAACTTGTAAAAGTTAAAGCAGTTGCCGAACCTATTCCTGCATATGATCCTCCACTAGAATCATCAAATGCAGTTCCATCAATTAATACATAATAGTCAGTATTTAGAACAAAATCAGAAGAAGGATTAATTGTTATTTGATTGGTTCCTGTTCCTGTAACTTTAGTAGTATCTGCTACACTAATGGTTTCGAAAATAGTGTTGTCTGCTTTCTTAATAGTAATATTACCACTTTGAGCAGTAACATTTTCACTAAAATTTAAAACAATGTTTGCATCAAGCGCAACACTAGTTGCATTGTTAGCTGGTACAGATGTACTTAAAATTGGTGTATCATTTGCTACTGTAAAGGTTAAAGCAGTTGTCGAACTTATTCCTTCATATGAGTTACCACTAGTATCGTCAAATGCTGTTGCATCAATTAGCACATAATATTCAGTATTTTGTCCCCAATTAGTTTGTGGATCAATAGTTATTTGAGAGGTACCTGATCCGGTAACTTCTGGATTGTTAACTTCAATAGTTTCAATAGATACATCACTTGAAGCTATCTTAATGGTAATATTACCACTTCCAACAACAACATTTTTACTAAAGTTTAAAACAATGGTTCCATCTTTTACAACATTCGTTGCATTATCAGCTGGGGTTGAAGAAGATAAAGTTGGCGAAGCATTAAAAGCATCTGAAGAGACTATATAATTAGAATTAAGTTTATCAGGATACGCGGCAAGCATTCCCTGTGCATAATAAAACATTCCAGACATATCGGTCACATTACTTATGTCCCAACCCCAAATATCTTGGTTAAATGCGCTAGTAGTACCATAATGCCCAGTAAACATTCTTTTCATATTGGTCGCACTACCTGTATCCCAACCGCTAATATTTCCGTTAAATGCGAAAGCTCTATAAAACGTTTTTCCAAAATTCGTCACATTACTTACATCCCAACTACCAATATTTGAGTTAAATACGCTAGCATTGTCGAACGCATATGCCATTGAGGTTACATTACTAGTGTCCCAACCACTAATATCTGAGTTAAATGAAGAAGCTTCCTGAAAAGCCATCTCCATATTTGTCACGTTACTTACATCCCAACTGCCAATGTCGTCGTTAAAGTTGGCTGTTCTCTCCCCGGGATAATTCCGAAAAGCACCCGACAAACTAGTTATTTGAGAAACATCACAAGTTGAGACATCGTCTGTGTCAGGTGTGTGCAGCCCCCACGACTGTAAACGTGCTAGGTTAATATAACCATTAGCTTGAACAACAGCTGTAACACCGCTGCCAGCTCTACCTCCTATATTGTATTGGTTTCCACCAACTGTACAACCCGCATTAGCTTGTTGATTTGAAAAAATTAGAAGAAATAGGAAAGTTAAAAAAATTACAGTTAAAGCTATTTTACTTAATACCAGAGCTTTAGCGCCCTTGATTTCTTTGTCTATAATATAATGAATGGCTTTGGATTTAAATTTTGGTTTTACTTGATTTATTGTAAAAGGATTATTCTGTGACACTTTTTTAATAATTTTAAATTTATGTTTAAAAAAATTCTTAAACTAAAAAAAAAATATAAAATGGTAAGTTTTTAACAGCACTTAAGCCCTTAAAACTATTGTAGTACAACACTTCTGGGGTCATTGAGGTACATTTTGCAAAGTGGTCTGTTTTTCATTTGTTAAATTTAAATAGAATATATAAACATTCATTCTTATGGAATTAAAGAAACCTTCAAAAATTAAGATACCTAAGCAAGCACGTTCTCAAAAGAAGGTGGATCAAATCTTACAATCAGATCTTAGAGAGTTATCAGAGCAATCAAAAGGTCAACTACCTAGTATGAGGAAAATTTTAAAGAAGCTGAGTATTAATCATTCTAGATTCTATGACTACTTTCCATCAATCAATACTTTGTACAATAAATTTTTTTTACGAATGGCTAATGAAAGAATATTACATCAAAAAAAAATTATAGAAGATCATCCAAGTGATGAAACAGTTCAGCAACTCATGAAAAAACTTACAAGCTATAGCTTTGAAAGATTTAATGAAAAACCTTTTCGCCTATCATTAGTTAAGAAACTATATAAAATATTTGATAAATCTAATGATAATCAAGAGCTTGAAAAACTCTTTGATGTTTTAACAGCCCCGCATCTAAAAGCAGCCGCTAGAGATAAAACAAATACTTTCAAAAAAATGGATGAATTAGAATTTAGAGATTCTATACGTGCTCATGCATACTATGTTAAACAACCTTTTTTAGAGGATAATAATTTTGCAGGCTCTAAAGAACATCAGCAAAAGTGCTATGAGATGGCTGTTAAACTTTTTGCCTCTTAAAGACTTTATTCATTTTTACAATTATAAGTAAGTAACAAGTAATTAGTAAATTTATTAATAAAAAAAATAAGACAATCCACAAAAATTCATTCATTAATTGAATAAACAAAATAACAGAAGTAATTAATCCTGTAGTAATTGTAAGATAATTTCCCCAATTCTTTTCAAACCAAAGCCCAAATGCTTCTACAAATCTAGTAATAGACATAAGCAAAGCTATGATTGCAAAGGCAAAAAAGTGTTCTTGGGTTAATTGTGGGAACCAATGAATAATTTGTTCAAAAAATCTATTTTCACTAATTAGGCTAGTGTTAATTTCAAGACTTTCTTCCTTATAAAAAGAAGCATAAAATAAAGTAGTTGCTAACAACAAGGCGCCCACTCCCCTAATGCTCCTAAGCACTGCAATAGTTTTTAATCCGTATTTTTTAGAAGATAAAATCACTCGCCTCCTACATTCACGATAATGGTATCAAAATAAGATTTGTCGGCAATGGTCATTATTTAAGTATTACTTAATAATCTTAATGGCTTCTTTACTAAAGAAGACATCGAGAATCTTTTCTGTGATTTGCTTAGCGTTTAAGCCTGCCACATCGTACATCTTTTCTGGCGTGTCTTGATCGATAAAGACATCTGGCAACATCAACGACCTAAACTTTAATCCTTTATCAAAAATTCCTTTTTCTGCTAATAGATTTGCTACATGCGATCCAAATCCACCGATCGATCCTTCTTCTATAGTGATCATCATATCGTGCTCTCTGGCGCATCGAATGATCAACTCTTCATCAAGGGGTTTTGCAAATCTAGCATCTACGATAGTAGTGCTAATTCCTTTATTTTTTAATTCTTTCGCTGCAATTTTGCATTCTTCCAATCTAGTTCCCAAACTCAAAATACAAACGTTAGTTCCTTCTTGAACAACTCTTCCTTTTCCAATTTTTAATTTTTCATCTATAGATGGAAGCTCTATTCCTATTCCATTTCCTCTTGGATATCTAAAAGCACAAGGTCTGTCGTTAATATCAACAGAGGTATTGATCATTCGAACCAGTTCCGCCTCATCACTAGCAGCCATGACAACAAAGTTAGGAAGAGTTGCAAGATACGTAATATCAAAAGATCCTGCGTGTGTAGGTCCATCCGCTCCGACTAAACCTGCTCTATCAATAGCAAATCGTACCGGTAAACTTTGAATGGCCACATCGTGAACTACCTGGTCGTAGGCACGTTGTAAAAAAGTAGAATAAATAGCAGCATAAGGCTTGTATCCTTCGGTTGCTAGTCCTGCAGCAAAAGTTACTGCATGTTGTTCTGCAATTCCCACATCAAAAGTTCTTTTAGGAAATTGTTTTTGAAAAATATTAATCCCAGTTCCAGAAGGCATAGCCCCTGTCACAGCTACAATTTTATTATCTTGCTGTGCATGGGCAGCTAAGGTTTCCCCAAATACATTGGTATAAGAAGGTTTGTTCGAAGAGCTTTTGGACTGCTCTCCGGTTGCCACATTAAATTTAGTAACTCCATGGTACTTGTCTTTAGAATCTTCTGCAGGCTGATATCCTTTTCCTTTTTGAGTGATAGCATGAATTAAAAAAGGACCTTCATGCGTAGAATTTTTAACATTCTCGAGTACCGGTAATAACTGATCAAAACTGTGTCCATCAACTGATCCTACATAAAAGAAACCCATCTCTTCAAACAAAGTTCCTCCTACTGCCATTCCTCTTAGATACTCTTCAGCTTGTCCTATTCTTTGTTTCAATCTTCCAGGAAACTTATCTGATATTTTTTTAAAGAAATTTCTAAAACCTATATATTTTTTCCCCGATAATAATTTTGCAAGATAAGAACTCATAGCTCCAACCGGTGGCGCAATCGACATGTCATTATCATTTAAAATAACTATTAATCTAGAATCCATAGCTCCAGCATTATTCATTGCTTCATAAGCCATCCCAGCACTCATAGCCCCATCTCCTATGACGCTAATGATACTATTATTTTTACCTTCCAAATCTCTAGCAACTGCCATTCCCAATCCTGCAGAAATAGAAGTGGAACTATGTGCGGCACCGAAAGGGTCGTATTGACTCTCAGCTCTTTTCGTAAAACCAGACAATCCACCCCCTTGTCTTAAAGTTCTAATTTTATTTCTTCTCCCAGTTAAAATTTTGTGTGGGTATGCTTGATGTCCTACATCCCAAATCAATCTGTCATCAGGTGTGTTAAATAAATAATGGATTGCTATAGTTAATTCGACCACTCCTAAACCTGCTCCTAAGTGTCCTCCAGTAAAAGAAACAGCATCCACCAACTCTTCTCTTAATTCTAAAGCTAATTGAGTAAGTTGTTTTTTTTCTAACTTTCTTAAATCTGCCGGGTAATGAATGGTATCTAATAGAGGTGTATTTGGCATTAATGATCTCTTTTTAAAATAAACTCTGCTGATGATAACAGTCTATTTGCTTTTGTTCCATATTTTTCTAGAGATTGCTTTATCTTATTGTGCAATTCATTTGCTAGAACATTTGTTTTATCCAGTCCAAAAGTAGCTATTAAAGTAGCCTTGCCTTTTTTATCATCTTGTTTAGAGGGCTTGCCTAATTTGTTCTGATCTCCATAGACATCCAATAGATCATCTGCAATTTGAAATAACAATCCAATATCTAATCCAATTTTTTTTAATTCTTCTCTATCATTATTTTTTTTTGCTACGATAGCCGCTGCCTCTGTGCAAAACCCCATTAGCTCCCCAGTTTTTTTATTTTGCATATGAATAATAGTTTTTTCATCCTGTGCTTTTCCTTCAAAAGATAAATCTAAAAACTGGCCTCCAGCAATACCTAAGTGTCCTGAACAAGATGCTAAGGCAAATACCAAATCACTTTTTACTTCCTTGTCTAAATTTAAATGATTACTAGTTAAGATTTCAAAAGCGATAGTAAGCAAAGAGTTTCCAGCTAAGATAGCTGTAGATTCTCCAAATTTTTTATGTGTACTTTCTTTACCTCTTCTAAAATCGTCATTATCCATAGATGGCAAATCATCATGAATTAAAGAGTAACTATGAACACACTCAATTGCTGCGGCAACCGCAATAGCGGTCTCTTCCTTTATGTCGAACAAATCAAAAGCAGCAACGGTTAGATAAGATCTAATTTTTTTTCCACCAGCAAACAGGCCATACCCCATAGCTTCGAATAATTCATTATTTTGCTTTTGTTGAGAAAAGTAAGATTTTAAATATTGATCAGTTTTGTCTGCAACTAATTTAATATCGGTATCAAAAGTAGACATAACGACTACTCTCTTACAAAATCTTTTTTGCTTATTTTGCCATCCTTGTCGATGGAAATTTGCTCGACTTTCATCGTAGCTTCTTTAAGTTTGGCTTCACATTGTTTTTTTAACTGAATGCCCCTCGTATACTCATCAATCGATTCTTCTAATTTGGCACTTCCATCCTCTAATTTTGATACAATTTGCTCTAATTGCTCTAGTGCTTGTTCAAAGGATAGCTTTTCTATATCAGCTGGAATATTGTTTTTTTTCATTAAAAGCATAATAAATATTTAACAATGAAATTCTATTCAAATATCTACCAACCGAATAAAAAAAATTTAACCAAAGCCTCAAAGCTTATAAAATCGGGCAAAGTTATAGCAATACCCTCAGAAACGGTTTATGGACTTGCTGGAAATGCTTACCGTAACGACTCTGTAAAAAAAATATACTCTTTAAAGAAAAGACCCAAAAACAATCCTTTGATTGTTCATTTTTCAAGTATCAAAACAATGAAGCAAGAAGTGGTAATAAATGAACAATTAATCAAGCTAGCTAAAAAGTTTTCTCCCGGTCCATTAACTTACATTCTTCCCCTAAAAAAAGAATCTAAAATTTCAAAATTAGTATTAAATAAGAAGCATCAAATTGCCTGCAGAATTCCTAATAACAAAACTTTTTTGGCTGTGCTTAAACAGTCTGGGGTTCCCATCGCAGCTCCTAGTGCAAACCTAAGTAACAAGCTAAGCACTACAAGATCTGTTGATGTAGAAAAAGAGTTTGGAAAAAAATTATCTTATATATTAGACTCTAAGAAAACTCCGATTGGATTAGAATCTACAGTTTTGCTGTTGGGTGCTTCGCTAAAAATTTTAAGACCTGGCGCTATCACTAAAGAAATGATTTTTAAAGTATTGCGAGAAAAGGTCCATGAAGTAAAAAAACAACGAGACATAATATCTCCTGGTCAATTTAAAAAACATTACTCCCCAGGAATTCCCGTTTATTTAAATCAAAAAAAACCTAAACCGAATGGAGCGTTATTAGTGCTTGGGAAACACAAAATTAAAAAAGATATTTTTTTTCTTAGTAAACGATCTTCTCTAAAAGAGGCAGCTGGCAACTTGTATGTTCTTTTACGAAAAATTAAAGAACTGGGATACAAGAATATATCAATCACTAACATTCCCAACACAGGAATTGGTAAAGCTATTAATGATCGTATACGCAGAGCATCCTCATGAACAAACTAAGCATAAATAATTTACAAAAAAAATTTGGGTCATTTGAGGCTGTAAAAAAAATTTCTTTTTCTATTGCCGAGAACCAAACTGTTGCTTTGTTGGGCCCGAATGGTTGTGGCAAGACAACTACTATTGCAATGATCTTGGGCTTAATTACTCCAACCTCCGGATCTATTTCAATTAATAATCAAATGCTCAAGAAAGATCATCACTATCTATCCAAGATGAATTTTGCATCCCCTTATGTAGAACTTCCTAAAAAATTAACAGTCCTGGAGAACCTAAAAGTATATGCCATGATGTATGAAGTACCCGATACTAAAAATAGAATAGAACAATTAGTGGAGGAACTAAATCTTGCTCCTATACTGAATAAAAAAACAGGAGAACTTTCTTCTGGGCAAAGAAACAGGGTTTCATTGGCCAAGTCTATTATTAACAATCCTGAAATTCTTCTATTAGACGAGCCTACAGCCAGTCTCGATCCAGACACTGGTGATTTTATAAGAACTTTTTTAGAAAATTATAAAAAGAAAAACTCCATGGCTACCTTGTTAGCTTCTCATAACATGGATGAAGTTTCTAGACTGAGCGATTATGTTCTGATGATGAAAGAAGGCTCTATTATAGATGAAGGTACTGCACTTAATTTAATTTCTAAACATGGAAAAGAAAATCTAGAACAAGTATTTTTAAAATTAGTGAGGCAGAATGAAAATTAGAAGAATCTTGTCATTGATGCTCAGGCATTTATATTTAATAAAAGCTTCTTTTCCGAGAATTATTGATCTTATTTACTGGCCAACTGTTCAAATTATTTTGTGGGGCTTTGTTTCCAAATTCTTTACCATGCATAGCACTTATTTTAACAATACAGCTGGTATTATTCTAACCGCAGCTATTTTGTATGATTTTTTATTTAGATCTAGCATTAGCTACAATATGTTATTTTTAGAAGAAATTTGGAGCAGGAATTTGATTAATCTTTTTGTTTCTCCATTAAAAATTAGTGAAATTGTAGTTGCCCTAACCTGCACCGCTCTTATTCGAACCTTAATAGGACTGGTTCCGGCAGTGCTCATTGCCATTCCTCTTTTTGGTATTTCCCTTATGGATTTAGGCTTGCCTCTACTATTGCTACTGCTCAGTCTTTATCTGTTTGGAATTACTTTGGGTCTGCTAGTTACGGCAGGATTGGTAAGATTTGGACCATCTTTTGAAAATATTGCTTGGGCAAGTTTATTTTTTATAG
>OJCJ01000103.1_pt1 | contig 16551 bp, 13 predicted proteins | sample 1591811 | NCBI WGS metagenome assembly OJCJ01 (sample SAMN05416758, study PRJEB24817) | seawater metagenome | isolation source: Sea water | place: Canada:Atlantic | collected 2013-07
ATCTACACGTAAGGAGTCGTCGGCAGCGTCAGATGTGTATAAGAGACAGTATCTGCACAGAGCTGCCTTTCATTTCTTTCACTAGGGATTCAGTAAAGCCACGCACCGCAAATTTGGCGGTGTGGTAAACCGACTGGCGCTCTAGGGCAATCATGCCAAAGATAGATGAGGTATTGATCAGGGCGGCTTCAGGGCGCTGCTTTAGGTGAGGCAAAAAGGCACGGCTAGAATTGATCACCGCTTGCAAGTTGATATTGAACACCCAGTCCCAGTCATTCTCAGACATATCCTCAAAGGATGAGTCAACGGCCACCCCAGCGTTATTAAAGACCAGATCAACACAGCCATGTTCAGTGATAACCTGCTCAGGCAATGCCTCAATGGCAGCCTTGTCGGCAATATCAAGAATATGGCTGGAGACCTTTACGGGATAGTTTGCAAGCATCGCAATGGTCTCTGCGAGCGTTGATTGATTGATCTCGCAGGCAGCTATATTGGCGCCCGCTTTGGCTAAGAGTATCGCAAGGTAACGGCCCATGCCTGAACCGGCGCCGGTGATCACTGCAACCTTATTGGAAAAGTCTTTCATTGGAATAGCCCCTTTTCTTATTATTCTTATATCTGTTGCCTGAGAGCCAGTCAATTTGCCTCTGCAAGTGCTATTTTTTGATTATCCTACTTATAGCTGGATTAATCTAATGGAGAATCTTGCTGACTATTGGGTCAGGATGTCATCGGCGCGGTGGCGGCTTGTGCTTAAAACTTCTTCGTGGGAGATGCTAAGCATAGTGAAGAATCTTTTTAATTTAGCAATGCTCTAGCCGCTACAAGACTATTACCTAAAATTCCGCGATTTGATCTCAACTCCATCACTACTCTCCTTGTCGATGCGAGACAGCAACTCAGAGCAGTCTGTCAGCTCCTGCGCAATTATATGCACCACAGCCCCATCTGTCTCTACCACACCTTTCACCATTAAGAGCTGCGCCTTTAATAAGGCTTGCCGACAGTTCTTCTGCACATTCTGCCAGACCACCACATTGCAATTGCCGGTCTCATCTTCGAGGGTTAAAAACACCACGCCAGAAGCAGTGCCCGGGCGCTGCTTGCCGGTGACCAACCCTGCTATACGCACAAAGCGACGATGGCCTAGCTCGGCTAAATCTGTATGGCGTTTACACTGCTGAAAAATAGGGAACTGTTCCCTCAGTAATTTCATAGGATGACGGCCCAGTGATAACCCTGTGTGGCTGTAATCGGCATAAAGGTTTTCGGTTTCGCTTGGAGTTTGTAAACTCACAGGCTCTTGATCTGGATGCTTTAGCAGCGTCGCGCTGCTATCAATGACCAGTGCTTGCCAATGAGCCTGTCTGCGATTTTCTGTGAGGGATTTAAGCGCACCGGCACTGCTTAGCAGGCTGAGTTCGGCACGGGAGAGGTTAGTGCTGCTGGTTAGCTGTGCAATTGTTTTGAAGCGACGGTCGCTATTAATGACTTTCTGTGCCGCGCTAAAGGCTAAACCTTTAATCAGGCGAAAGCCAAGTCGCAGTGTTGGGTTGTTAGTATCGCCTTCTAAGGAATGATCCCAGCCGCTATAAAGCACGTCGATGGGTTGAGCTTTTATCTTATGGCACTGGGCATCCTGCACTAGCTGTGAGGCGGAGTAAAAGCCCATGGGTTGGCTATTTAAAATGGCGCAGTAGAAGGCGGCGGGGTAATGGCATTTTAGCCAGGCGGATACATAGGCGAGTAGAGCGAAGCTGGCAGAGTGGGATTCGGGGAAGCCATAAACGCCAAAGCCCTGTATCTGACGAAACAGTCGCTCGGCAAAATCTAGGTCGTAGCCTCGGGCTAACATACCCTCGATTAACTTTTGTTTAAAGCCGAGTAGTTCATTGTTGCGTTCGGAGTTTTTGCCCCAGCTGGCCATAGCACGGCGCAGTTGATCGGCTTCGCCACCGCTAAAACCTGCGGCGACCATGGCGAGTCTAATCACCTGTTCTTGAAACACGGGAATGCCTAAGGTGCGTTCGAGTACGGCTTTGATTTCTGGGTGGGGATAGCTGACTTGCTCTAAACCCTGACGGCGTTTTAGGTAGGGGTGAACCATGCCACCTTGAATCGGGCCGGGGCGCACTATGGCAATTTCAATCACCAGATCATAAAAACATCGGGGTTTTAGTCTGGGCAGCATGGCCATTTGGGCGCGGGATTCAATTTGAAATACGCCAACGCTATCGGCTCTGCACAGCATATTGTAGGTGGCGCTATCTTCTTTGGGGATGGCCTGCATATTGAGGTCAATGCCCTGATGGCCACGGATAAGATCAAAGCAGCGATGAATGGCGGTGAGCATACCTAGGGCTAGGATATCGATTTTAAGCAGGCCTAGGGCTTCTATATCTTCTTTGTCCCATTGGATAACGGTGCGGTCGGGCATGCTGGCATTTTCGACGGGGACCAATGTGCTAATGGGACTGCGGGTGATAATAAAACCACCTACATGCTGAGAGAGATGGCGGGGGAAGCCGAGAATTTCTTGTAGGAGATTATAGAAGTGCTCGGCCATATGGCCTCTGGCACCGGCTTTTTCAAACTGCGCTTGCAGGTCACTGCTGCGGTCCCACCAAGATAAGGATTGGCTGAGTTGTTCTATAAATAGCGAGTCTAGGCCCAGTGCTTTGCCCACATCGCGAATGGCGCTGCGAGGTCTGTAGGTGATAACGGTGGCGGCCAGTGCGGCGCGCTCGCGGCCGTAACGCTGGTAGATATACTGAATGACTTCCTCGCGGCGCTCGTGCTCAAAATCGACGTCTATATCTGGTGGCTCGTTGCGCTCGGTGGAGATAAACCGTTCAAATAACAATGAGATTTGGTCTGGATTAACTTCGGTGATAAACAGACAGTAACAGACGACGGAGTTGGCGGCGGAGCCGCGGCCTTGGCAGAGAATATTGCGGCTGCGGGCAAAGGCGACTATGTCGTGTACAGTTAGAAAATAACATTCATATTGCAGCTCGCCTATTACTTTAAGTTCGTAGTTAATTTGCTGGCTAATGGCATTGGATAGTCCATCTGGCCAGCGTTTTTTTGCCCCCTGTTCGGTTAAATAACGCAGTTGTTCGGTGGGAGTTAAATGCTGGGGCACCACTTCGTCTGGGTATTCGTAGCGCAATTCTTCTAAATTGAAATGGCAGCGCTTGGCGATATTAATGGTTTCAGCTAAGAGGGCAGCTGGGTAGAGTTTTTCAAGATGGGGCAGGCTGCGCAGGCGCCGCTCGGCATTGGGGAAGCGCCGATCCCCCAGTTCCATTACTGAGCAACTGTGGTGAATAGCGGTTAATGTATCCTGCAGTGCGCGGCGCTCTTTGCTGTGCATATGCACATCACTGCAAGCGACCATGGGCAGTTGCCATAGGGCGGCCAAGTTGCGGTAGTAATAATATTGGTAGGTTTCATTGCCATCGAGTAGATGCTCTACGCCAATCCACAGGCGCTCTTTAAACCAATAACTCAGGCGTTCGCCTACCTCATGGTCGGGTTCTAAATCGCCACTGGGCAACCAGATTAGTAAGGTGCTGGGTAGGTTGCCGCTGAGGTCTGTCCATTCTAACTGGTACTTGCCTTTGCTGCTGCGCCTGCGGGCTGTGGTAATTAGCGCTGAGAGTTCGGCATAGGACTGGCGATTGCTGACCAGGGCGATTAGGCGCTGGCCTTCAAGATGAAATTCGCTGCCAACAATGAGTTGCAAGTTGCAATCTTGGGCGGCGACATGGGCTTTTACCACGCCTGCCAAGGAGCATTCGTCGGTGATTGCCAGCGCTCTGTAGCCAAGCGCACTGGCAGTGCGGACTAATTCTTGAGGGTGGGAAGCTCCGCGCAGAAATGTGAAGTTGCTGACGCAATGAAGTTCGGCATAGACCATAAGTTATACAACTGCTTGCAAGAATATATACTGTATATATGAACAGTATATGCATTGTGCAGTATAATTTCCACAATGCCGTTGCTATTTAGTCTTGTTAGGCAGGGTTATTAGTAATCCATACGGTTTGATAGGGCTGCATATCTATCTTTAACTGAAGCGCGCAGGGTTGACCACTTATTAAATCTTGCCACTGTTCGTTGTCGATTAGATTAATATCGGCCAGAGATAAACTCTGCACCTGATCACTGATATTGCTAATACAGAAAATACTCTGCTGACGATCCAGGCTCTGACGCCAGAAGCCGAATAACTGGTCGCCCAGATGCAAGGTGAACTGCGTGGCATTGGGGTGGAAGGCGGTTTGTCGACGGCGTATTTTAAGCAGCTGCTTTAGTTGGTTATAAACCTGATGATGGCTGCTGTTTTGATCGGCGAGTTTATTTTCCAGTTGTTCGTAGTCCCATTGATGACGGTTAATTGCTCGATTATGACCGCTGTTTTCGACGCGCTGATGGTCATTGCGCGTGCCCACCAGACTATGAATATAGATGGCTGGAATACCTTCCAGTGCCAGCATAATGGCATGGGCGCACACAAAACGCTGTAGCCCTAAATCATCTGCGCCCTGCACAGTTCCCTGCAGGGCGTCAAATAATGAGATATTAATTTCGTAGGGTTTGCTGCCGCCATCGTCCAGTGCTCGCCAAGACACATGGCCACCAAAGCCCTGCATAGTGGTAACTAATGTATTTATCTCGGTGTCGCTTAGTAGGCCTTCTGCCGGTCTTAGACCAATGCCATCATGGGAGGCGACAAAGTTAAAGTATGCGGTGCCATTGCGCGCCGGGGGCATGCTCATCATCCATTGTTTGAGATAGGTGCAGTTACCCGTAACCAGGCTGTTCACTAACAGAGGCGGCAATGAAAAGTTGTAGATGCAATGGGCTTCGTCGGCATTGCCAAAGTAGCTGAGATTTTCGCGGTTGGGGATATTGGTTTCGGTAATAATAATGGCGTCGTGTTGGGCCTGTTCGATCAGGGTTCGAAATAGGCGCACCATCTCATGGGTCTGGGCCAGGTTAAGGCAGTTGGTACCGATCTCTTTCCACAGAAAAGCGATGGCGTCGAGACGAAAGATCCGCACGCCGTTATCCAGATACTGTTTGATAATGCTGACAAACTGCTTGAGCACCTCTGGATTGCGAAAGTTTAAATCGACTTGGTCATGGCTAAAGGTACACCAGACATATTGGGTGCCGGTGGAGGTTTCTACTTCGCGCAGCAGATCATTGGTGCGCGGCCGCACTACAGCGCTTAGGTCATCCTCTGGACTAGCGGTGTAAAAAAATCTGTGTCCGGGGTCGCGGCTCTGTTTGAAGTTTTCAAACCAGGGGCTGCGGGCAGAGCAGTGATTAACGACTAGGTCTGCCATTAGGGAGTAGTTGTTGGCAATGGCGTTTATATCGTTCCAGTCGCCAAGTGACTCATTAACGCTGGAATAATCCAGAACCGAAAATCCATCGTCGGAGGTGAAGGGGTAGAAGGGCAGAATATGCACACCGCTGATTGAGCTGCGCATATATTTATCCAAAAATCGGTTTAGGGTCTGCAGAGGTTTTTCATTCTCGGCGAGTATGGAGTCACCATAGGCGATAACCAGGCTATCGGTCTGATCCCAATGATTGATATTGCGATTTTCAATCACCTCCTTGTCACTGAGGCCCATCAGTTCAATCAGTTTATCGCCAAAACTTTTGACTGTACTGATTTCTCCGTCTTGATAAATAGCCGCAAGGTGTTGTTCTACTTGAAACTGCAATTTATTTTGCGGCATGGCGAAACTCTGTCTGACCAAACTCTGCATTGTCAGCTTCTACCGCCTCAACCAGCTGTTCAAAAACATCCGGTATGGCACTGACAACTCGGTTCCAGCTGGGGATAAAGGGTCGCTCCATGGGTACATTAAAAAACACTTCGCCGGCTTTAATAATATTCTCGGCAAACATCTCTACAGCTTTTTCTTCTTCGTGAATATCCAGTGTCAGGCCATTCATAATGGCGTCGTTATGGCAGTTCTCTACAGTGTCTAGCGCCAGTCGGTAGTACGTTGCTTTCAGCGAACGGAAAGTCTCTGTACTAAAAACTTCGCCCTGTGTGGCCAGTTTTCGAAACAGCGCTTTGGCAATGTCAATGGACATTTTTGATAGGCCATCGCTATCATTTTCCAGTGACAGCTTTTGGTGTTTGTGGTCGTAGTTATCGGCAATATCAACTTGGCACAGTCGGTTGCTGGCATAGTTGCGATACATCTCGGAGAGTACGCCAATTTCTAAACCCCAATCGCTGGGGATGCGAATATCATTGAGCACATCGCGGCGAAATGAAAACTCACCGGCCAGTGGGTAGCGATAGCTATCCATATAGTTTAGGTAGTCGGTATGGCCGATGGTTTTTTTAAGCGCCCGCAAAAGAGGAGAGACTAATAGCCTGGATACGCGGCCATTAATTTTGCCGTCGGCGACTCTGGCGTAATAGCCTTTGCAAAATTCATAGTTAAATCTGGGGTTGGCGACGGGGTAGATCAGGCGGGCTAATAGCTCGCGATTGTAGGTGGTAATATCACAATCATGGAGTGCCACGGACTCTGCCTTATTACAGGCTAGGGTATAACCCATGCAGTACCAAACATTGCGGCCCTTACCTAACTCTTTAGGTGCCAGATCTAGTTTCTGCAATTTCGCATCCAGGGCTTTAAGGCGCGGGCCATCATTCCACAGCACTCTGTGTTCCTGAGGCAGATCGGCAAAAAATGACAGTGCCTCTCGATATTGATTTTCGTCAGCGCGATCCAGACCGATCACAATTTGATTGAGATAGGGCACCTGTTTTAGTTCGTCGATAATTTTCGGCATAGCCTCGCCCTCTAGCTCAGAAAATAATGAGGGAAGAATAAGCCCCATGGGCCTTGTGTGAGAAAATTTAACCAGCTCCTGTTCCATGTCAGCAAGAGGCCGACGGGAAAGGTTATGTAATGTGGTGATGTTTCCGTTTTGGTGAAAGTCGCCCATAGGTTTCTCTGTTAGTGGTTGTTATGTTTAGTAGTGAATTTTTAACCAGGCAGCAATGCCCTCAACCCAGCCATTGGGGCCAATGGCATCGCTTTGGTAAACGTTATTGGTGCGTTTTAAGGCGGGCATGGTATGACTCGGTGAACGTATCACCAGCGCCGAATCTGCTGCCTCTAGCATACTGATGTCGTTATAACTGTCGCCGATCGCAATTGACTGACACTGGCCATACTGGGCTTGATAAAGAGCCTGCAACTGCAATAGGGCCCTGCCCTTATCGATGTTACCGCCCATGCTTAAAAACCGTCCGCCCTGAAGCAGGTGGGCGCCGGCATCGTTCAATTGTTGAATAAAGTCTGCTTTACGACTGTCGCTACCAAGCCAGTGAATCGACTCGCTGTATTCCCGCTGTTGTGCAAGCGTCGCCTGTTCCAACGTGAGTCCGGTTAAAAGAGCTAAGCCTTCGACGCCTTGATCGATACAGATTGAGCTAAAGGTTTGATATTCATCGGCAAAGGGTTTGCCGACCTGATTGAGTATTTCGATCCATTGGCTGCGCGGTTCAGTACTGCTTATTATCCAGTACTGCTCATTTCCCCCGAGCTCAGTCGCCCGCTCAGGGCGCTGATTAAAATAGCCTTTGGGTATGCAGATGGCGGCGCCATTCTCGATAATAAATGGATGTTGGTTATTAATGGTCTGTCTAAATGAGAGGACTTCGGCGCGGGTCTTACTGGTGATTGGAATAACAGGAATACCCTGGGTTTCCAATCGATCAAGATAGTTGGCAGCCGGGGCAAAACTGTAGGTATGGTGGTCGAGCAGACTGCCGTCGAGATCAGTAAAGATAAGTCTCATCACTTATATCGCTCTGTTTTGGTGCGGTGGCGCACCATAATGGGAACCCTGATGGGGGTGTTGATGCTCATTATTTGCCTTGATAGCCTGAGTGCCTGTATTTAAAAGATTTGGTGATCTTGCTTGATTGGGATATTGCAGAAAGCGTGCCAAGCTGGAGATGAAAAAATAGCTATTTTTTATGACAGCTTTTATGATTAAGCCAACTCTATAAACTAGAGGTTAACCGCGGTACAGCGAGTAGCCCACTGACGCAGTCAGCTGCGGCAATTAATTACAATAATATTTATTAGGGGATTTCATATGCCGAATTCACAGTCCGCAGATATTGGCCTTGGCCAGACTATTTTGCGGCGCGCCGCTATTTCACCCAATCAACCTGCAATAACCTTTGAGGGCAATACCCAGACCTTTGCTGAACTCGGTGATCGCGTGCGTCGTATGGCATCTGTGTTGCGTGCTGGCGGTATCTCGGCGGGTGATCGGGTGGGCTATATCGGCCTTAATCATCCAGTATTTTTAGAACTGCTCTATGCCTGTGGCTGTCTGGGTGCGGTATTTGTGCCTTTGAACTTCCGTTTAACTGGCCCTGAGGTGCGATTTATCGCCAATGATGCGGGTATTAGCACCATGGTGGTAGACGATATGTTGCGTCCTTTAATCGATGAAGAGCGGGATAATCTTGAATGCACGCGCTATATCACTGCCGAAGCCAATGCGGATAATTGGGAATCTCTTGAGTCACTGATGGCCGCTGCTGCACCGATTGAAGCCAGCGAAAAAGTCGATGCTGATGATGTTGCCTTTATTATGTATACCTCTGGTACCACCGGCCTACCCAAAGGCGCGATGCTGACCCATGGAAATATATTCTGGAACAGTATCAATGTGTGCTTTGGTGAGGACGGTGTTTCAGGCACCACGTTGACCTGTGCGCCGTTGTTCCATATTGGCGGTCTCAATGTGACCACGCTAATGTCTCTGTCGAAGGGGGTTGAGGTGGTGTTGCTGCGCAGCTTTGATGCGGGACAGGTGCTGTCGTTAATTGAGAAACATAAGGTCACCGGTATGTTTGGCGCGCCGACGATGTTCCTGATGATGCTGCAGCATGAGAACTTTGCCAGCACAGATCTGTCGAGCATTGCCACACTGACTTGCGGTGGTGCGCCTGTGCCTGTGCCGCTGATTAAGGCTTTTGGCGAGCGGGGTATTAGCTTCTGCCAGGGTTACGGCTTAACAGAAACGGCACCTTTTGCCAGCCTGCTGGCCAGTGACCTGGCCATGGCGAAGGTGGGTTCTGCGGGCAAGGCACCGATGTTCACCGAAGTACGTGTTGTTGATGAAGAGAATAATCCAGTTGCCGCGGGGGTCCATGGTGAGGTTTGCATTAAAGGCCCCAACGTGATGAAGGGTTACTGGAATCGCGAAGATGCGACGGCCGAGGCCATTGATAATCAGGGTTGGTTCCACAGTGGTGATGTTGGTTATCTGGATGACGAGGACTTCTTGTTCCTCTGTGACCGGGTAAAAGATATGGTCATTACTGGTGGTGAGAATGTTTATCCCGCTGAAGTGGAGAGTATTCTCTATGGCCACCCGTCGATTCTTGAAGTGGCTGTGATTGGCTTGCCTGATGATAAATGGGGTGAGGCGGTGACGGCTGTTGCTGTGCTGGAAGAGGGTGCGGAGTTAACCCTGGAAGGCCTACGTGACTTTGCCGGTGAGTCTCTGGCGCGTTACAAGCTACCTAGCCAGTTGCGCTTTATTGATATATTGCCGAGAAATCCGGCGGGTAAGGTACAGAAGTTTAAGTTAAAAGAAGCGTTTGACGCTTAACTCTTAAATACGGGGCTGGTTAAGAAAACAGCCCATGCACAAACCAGCGCTGACTGCTGGTCTCTCTAAATAGCCAATAGCGTGCGCCTTTACTATCACAAGCCAGATAGTAATCGCGCTGCTGTTCGGCCTGCCACCAGTTGCCACACAAACGCTCGGGCCCACTGATAATGGTGAGTGGCTGACGCCAATATAGCTGTTGATTGCGCATTTGCACGAGTGCTGGGTCTGTTAATAACCACAGGGGCTGGGGTGCTTTTTGTTTTTCATCTGACTTTTCATCTAGCTTTTGATTGAAGGCTGTACTGCTGTGCTTGCCCGGTATGGCCAAGGTGCTGGCCTGTTCTGGCAGATAGTTTTGATTGAGTACGGGTTGGGATAGGGCATCTATTCCCAGTCGTGCATTAAGACTATCAATCAACTCGCAGGACTGTTGGGTTGTTTGCTGATTATCGAATAAATCCAGATTAAACACACCCATGGGTGCCTCAATAAACTGATCGGCATGCAGAATAATTTGCTCAATACTGCGGGGTAGCTCTAGCCGTTCTAGCTGTAATCGACTCAGCATTAATAGAGTCGACCAGTTATTTTGACTGCCGGAGAGTTGTATCTGCATTTGCTGAGACTGGCCTATTAAAGGTTCAAAATGCCATTCAATCTCCCGGCAATAACATTGCCGTGCCATTAGGTACTGGCACAGACGTTGTAGCAGCATTTTCATTGGGAACAGCAAACTCTCTTTATTAAAAATGCCCTGGGGGTTTTGAATTAGATCGCGAAAGGTATTGGCGGGTTGAAAGCGTGGGGCAACAAAGGGCTTCTCATTATTTAACTGGGCGATGGTAAGCATTAGCTCAGAGTCAAAACGACGGCTTAATGCGCTGCGGGGTAGAGCTAATAAATCGCCTACTGTGTTTAAGCCAAGTTGCTTAAAACTTTGCTGTTGCTTGCGATTGGTTTCTAAGAGATTTAGCTCTGTATTGAACAGGCGGCGCTGTATTTCTGTTTGATCAGGTAGCTGGGTTTCAAACTCAGAACCGCAGAGTAGCTTTGCAACGACCGGATTTTGGCCTATGCCATTCACCGCGGTAATAGATTGATAGCGAAGTCTATTTTCTAGTTCTTGAAGTAGGGCGTCGTAACCCTTAAATAATTGTTGGCAGCCGGATATTTCTAGCCATACTTCCGAATTATTGAGAATAACCACCGGACTAAAGCTATAAGCGACCAGTGCCAGCTGTTGTAGCAACTGTTGTTCTTGCTCAACCTGTCTGGGTAATACTTCAAGTTCCGGGCATAGAGCCAGAGCAGTAGAGATAGAAAGATTGGACTCTATTCCCCAGGCCGCTGCCTGAGTGTTACAGCATAGCACCCGCTGAATATTCTTCTGCTGATTAATAATGGCGATGGGTTTTTGTACCTGCTCTGTTGGCACCTGAGGCAGCAATGTCTCAAGAGGCAGCAGAGGAAAATGCAGGTATAGCCAAATATCCGGCCGAGCACTTTTCCTATCTGATTTTAACATCTAGTTATTAAGCTGCTGTATTGGGTAAGTCCTATGTCGGTCGGCCGGCAATAGGGCGAGATTAGTTCTCTGGGTATTGGCTTCTCCCAATGAAAGCTGCAGGCATGCACCACTGGCTACACCACGCTGTTTGCGCACGGTTAATAATAGCTGATTAAACTCGATACCCTTTAGCTCCAAACGCAGTGCCGCTGGTGAAGGCGCAGACAATGCGCTGGGGACACTAAATAAAAATGCAGCATTACCACTATCTGCTGCGGCTAGTTGAAGTTTGCGCAGATCGGCATAGCGGGGTGGTGGTTGTTTTGTCCAAGCGAGTAATAGGGCGCCACTGCGAATAGATTGCTCTGCAGCCCACAGCCATTCAGCGTGGTTTTTACTGCGCACCACAAGCAGTTTATCCAAAGCAATATCCGCTGATACCAGACGCGGTGCATAGGGCTGATAAGGCGGGTCGAGCCAAACACAGAGTTGGTTGTTGTCCGCATAATATTTAAGGGTTGGCAGTAATAAGCTCAACTCGCCGATACCGGGTTGCTGTGGTATGAGCTCGGTGAGCGCGGAGATGGGCCAGCCACCTTGCAATAGTAGATCTAAATTATTGTGACCTGTAGTGATAGCGCGACGGGGTAGGCGCTGACTGCGGCCACGCCAGGTATCTTGGCGGGAGAGTACTGTAGCTATATTGTTGGGCATTAAATTGAAGCTGCGTTGCGAGTAAGACCTATTTCTTAATTACTGTTAATATATACAGTATTTAGTGCTATGTCATCTGAAATTAAGCGTCTTACTGCACATCACAAACAACCGCTGTATAAGTTTCTTCGCTGGTGTTACAGAAAGGCCTCACACAACAGTTCAAACACTTTATCTATGTCAGCAACGTTTAATCCACTTCTGATTGTGCAGCACCTGCCTGAGGGTGAGGTAACTATAGATAAGCTGGCCAACAAGCTTAATATCCCTCGGCGCATATTGCAGCGCCGGCTCTCTGACCGAGATACCAATTTCTTGAATATCTTGCAGGAGGTGCGCTTTAAAGTCGCCCTGCGCTATCTGTCTGATAGCCGTCTGAGTATTACCGAGATTGCCTTTTCGCTTGGCTATGCGGATCAGGGCTCTTTTTCCAGTGCCTTTAAAAGCTGGCACAGAGTTTCTCCGCGGGATTATCGCCGCAAATAAGCACTTCTGAGTTGGCGTTGTTTCCCAATAAGTTGACGCTTATTAGGTTGCTAGCCCTATCAACTCGCTCTACTATTTATCGCTAGAAGCCCATAATTACAAAAATAGGTATCCCTATGTCTCTCGAGTTCGATAGTGCACGTTTACCCAATAGCTGCTTAACCGCTGAACACGACGAGTGGCGGGCCCAGCTGCGGCGATTTATTGATCGGGAGATTATGCCCTATGCGGAAGACTGGGATGAGAATGGTGCTATTCCCGATGAACTATGGTCCAAAGCGGCGGCGGTTGGCCTGCTGGGGTTGGGCTTTCCGGAAGAGTTTGGTGGCGTTACTGACGGTATAGATATCTGGCACAGCATTATCGTTAATGAAGAGATGGCGCGGGTTGCTGTGGGTGGTGTTGCGGCCTCATTGATGGTGCATGGGATTGGTTTGCCACCAGTCGTTAATTTTGGCAGTGACGAGATCAAGCAAATGGTGGCGCCGCTGGTACTGGCTGGTACTAAGCGTATTTCACTGGCCATTACTGAACCCGGCGGTGGTTCTGATGTAGCTCAGCTGCAGACCACTGCACATATGGATGGCGATCACTATGTGGTCAATGGTTCCAAAACCTATATTACCGGTGGTATGAATGCTAACTGGTTTACCACGGCAGTGCGCACTGGCGGGGAGGGCTCTAGCGGTGTTTCTATGCTGCTGATTTCGGCCGATGCCGAGGGTGTTTCGCGTGCGGCGCTAGATAAAAAGCAGGGCTGGTGGTGCTCGGATACTGCGACCATTTATTTTGACAATGTTCTTGTACCCGTGGGCAATTTGCTGGGTCAGGAGAATAAGGGCTTTAGCGTGATTATGAATAATTTTAACGCTGAGCGGCTGGCGATGTCTGCAGCTATGGAGGCCTTTGCCCGTGTCTGCTTAGAGGATGCTGTGGCCTGGGCGCGAGAGCGTAAGACCTTTGGTCAGCGCTTGGCTGACCACCAGGTAATCCGACATAAGATTGCTGAGATGAAGCAGCGTATTAATGCAACTCAGGCCTATCTGCAGCTGGTTTGCCAGCAGTGTCAAGCGGGTACTGAAAGTGCCGGTGATATTGCGCTGCTAAAAGTGCAATGCAGCCAAACTATGGAGTACTGCGCTCGCGAGGCGATGCAGATTCTCGGTGGTATCGGTTATATGCGTGGCAGCCGAGTTGAGCGAATCTACCGCGAGGTGCGTGTTAATGCGATTGGCGGTGGTTCTGAAGAAGTTATGCGTGATCTGGCCGCTCGCCAGTTTGGACTATAACTATGACTCTTACCGAACAGCACGGAGCGATTCGCATAACTATCACTCAGTTTATTGATAAAGAGATTAACCCCTATGCAGATCAGTGGGAGGGGGTGTATGTGGGATAACCCTGTGTCTCGTGCTTAAGAAATAGTCGGTTGACGTCAACTGGTGGTGGCGCGGATGAGGTGATGTTACGGATTATTTGTAAGCATATGGGGATTATGCCGGCGCGTAAGTAAGGTCGGGTTTAAACTTCCGAGTTTATAGAACTTTCATCTTGGTTTTCTATAACTATGTTATCTTGAACCTCAAACTGCCTGTCATCTTAAGGAGCGAAGCGACGAAAGGTCTGCTGGTCTGGCTCGGGTTTTTTGTTTCGGAGCCTCATGCCCACTGGGTCTCCCCTTGAGATCGGTCCCATGGGTACAGTTATTTTCAGCGTTCGCACAACTCGCTATCGCTCAGACAGGTACTCTCTTCTCCTGAAAATGACTGCATCCATAAACGGGCCCTGACTGATCTCAAGGGGATCCCCAGTGGGTATTTGAATTTTCGCGGTGTATTAAAAGGGTTGGAGGTTGTTGGTGGCTAGGTTAATTGTTTCTTTCTTAGCATCTAAGTTCTCTGACTAGCTGTCATATTGCCTGAGTACCCATGGGACCGACCTCAAGGGTCTCCCCAGTTGTTATTCCGCTCCAACCCAGCAACTATGAACCCAAAATCGAGACGAAAAAATACCCCATCGCAAAACAATGAGGCACTTTTAAATAACGCTATGTAAGGCTTAAGAAAGAATTGGCGCCAACTTCATTGCTATGCCCATGTCGCCGATAATTTTTAGCTTGCCGGACATAAATGCACTGGTACCGTCGAGGTTGCCGGCGGCCATTTCTTTAAAGTTATCCAGGCTGATAACCATGGTGCAGCCTGCTTCAACATCATCGTTGCCAATCACGTTGGGCACCTGAGATGCATCAAGCACTAGAATTCCGTCATCGCCAAAATCAAATTTTAAGACTGCACCCAGGCCGCAATCTTCCCCTATTTTTTCTGCTAATCCAGCTGTTACTTCTTGCAATGACATAGGTCTGCCCTCTAATTATTGATTAATAATCCCTGCGATCAGGGGGTTTAAAACTATTGACATAGGCACCGTAGAAACAAATGTTAATAAAATCAAGCAAAAATTTATTGGCTGTCTAAGTGCAGCTGGATGCAGTGAGACCCGTGGTTCGCAAATTATAACCTGTGGATTACGTATTTAACTGGGGAGTGCAGTAAACTATTCAAAATTAGAATAATAAAAAGCAGGTCATCAATGGACCAGATAAAAACTGCACCAAAAGCAATGGGTATTTTGTTGTTTCTACTATTACTCAATATCCTCAATATGGTCGACCGCACCCTGATTACCAGCTTTGGTACTGCGATTATTAATGATCTAGGCTTGAGTGATTCTCAGTTTGGCATGCTGACTGGTCCTATCTTTGTTTTCTTCTATTCCATCATGGGCTTATTTATGGGGGCCCTTGCTGATCGTGTGCACCGTCCTCGGCTGATTGCAACTGGCCTCGTGTTGTGGAGCCTGCTGACTGCTGTGTCTGGGGTGGCGAAAAACTTTGTTCAAATTGGTATTGCGCGGCTGTTTATCGGTGTCGGTGAATCGGCTATGGCGCCTGCAGCTATTTCAATGATTGCTGATATGTTTCCAAAGGCCAAAAGGGGCACGGCGACTGGTATCTACTATCTTGGTGTGCCATTAGGAGCGGGCGGTGCCTTTGTCGTTGCTGGCGTTTTGGGGCCTATGATTGGTTGGCGTAACTGCTTTATAGTTTTGGGTGCTCTGGGAATTGTGTTGGCGTTGGTGTTGTTGCTGTTAAAGGACCCTGAGCGTGGGGGAATGGAACAGCAGGATGTTGAGGTTGATAGCGACCAGCAAGATAGCTTGCTTGGCGGTAACTGGAAGAATATTGTCTCTGATGTACTTGCAGTGGTTAAGTCCATCCCGGCCCTGTTTTGGACCATGGTTGGAGCGATCTTTTTACATGTACCATTGGGTGCTGGTCAGTTCGCCATAGTCTGGCTAGAGCGGGAGAGAGGCTTTGGTATTGGTGAAATTAGCGCGACTTACGGGCTGATCTATATTGTATTTGGCACCTTGGGCACTTTTCTTGGGGGCATTCTCAGTGATTGGTATCAGGCCAGATTCCGCGGTGGCAGAGTCAGATTTCTGGCGTACTTGATGCTGTGTATAACGCCACTGCTGATTACCTTTCGTTTTATTTCGCCTTCGTCGGCGCTGTTCTACGTGGGTATGGCCGCGGGTATGTTTAGTGTCAGTTCTTTCTATGGCCCGGCATTTTCTACGGTTCAAGATTTAACCCCAGTGCGGCTGCGAGGTGTGATGACTGGTTTGTTGCTGGTGGCCTGTAATCTTCTTGGGCTGGGTATAGGTGCATTGATGACTGGTGTGCTGAGTGATGTATTTTCCGTTTACTCGGTATTTGAGCCTCTGACCAAGGCCCTGTTGACTGCCGATATCATTGCCGTGGGAGCGCCGATCAGCTTTATTATCGCCTCGATCTACCTAGAAAAACTAAAAGCAAAAGCCTGACCCTTGAGTTGGGTGCAATGCAGATTGGCATGGGCTCTTATATTACTGGCATAGAATCCCAAGAGCCATTGTCAGCCAGTGGGGAGAATTAATCCTATAAAACGGGGTTTTGGAGAAAAGAGTAGATGGCAGAGAAAACCAAACATATAGAGGGATCCAGTGGCAAAGGGCCAAAATCTGGCGGTGCTTGAAGCCATGAAAATGCACTACGAAATCTGTCTCTTATACACATCTGACGCTGCCGACGACTCCTTACGTGTAGA